>JAEEGL015172927.1_pt1 | contig 15985 bp, 8 predicted proteins | sample 9134231 | NCBI WGS metagenome assembly JAEEGL01 (sample SAMN16246548, study PRJNA631951) | gut metagenome | biome: gut microbiome; feature: rumen; material: fiber-attached | host: Bos | place: Iran: Karaj | collected 2018-10 | reverse complement strand
GATTGGGGATTGGGCCCAATCCCCAATCCCCAATCCCCAATCCCCAATCCCCAATTATTTATTTATTAATTATGTCAAATATTTTATTTTTTATTTTGAAAATTATTTATTCTCTTAAAATAAATAAGTGTTTTCTTCTAATTTTAATATTTTAAGAATTGAAATCGGATTACATACATCCCTTGTTACTGTATAGTATAATAATAAAACCAATTTTAATCCCAGATTATAGATTATTTTAATTACTTTATTTTATAAAAATCAAATTTTAGTAGTTGAAAGTTTAATAAAAAAGAAATCTAGAGAATACAATATATGGAATTAATAATTTAATCAGAAGAAATTTTGAGATAATTATATTAAATAATAAATTAAAAATTCTAAAAGATAATAAATCAAATAAATTAAAAATTGAAGTTAATTTTAATGAAAAACCTCAAATAAAAAAATAAAAAAGTAAAAATCCAAAATAACTTAAAACTTAAAAAACCAAAAATAAATTTATTTATTGCTTTAAAAAAATATTATTCAACTCTTTGAAACATAAGAACATAAACATTGGAACTAGAATTTCTAAAATTACAACTATAACATCTTTCATCATTAAATTCATACCATTTTCCCAAAATATTAACATTAGCAGTATAATGACCATATTCCATACTTCCAGAATGATTTCCTGTAGAAATTAATTTATATTTAGAAGAATATTTTTGATTAATATTTTTAAAATAATCTTCAGCACAATCTAAATCAATATATTTATCTAAATCAATTTCTTCTTGATAATCAACAATAGAAGAATTTTTTCTTCCAGTTCTTTCATTTATTCTTTGTAAACTTAATATTAATATTTCAGGTGGATAAGCAATTTTAACTTGCTTTTCATGTTCTTTTATTTTATGACATTTTTCACATTTTGAACTCCATTCAATAAAATCATTTTCAAAATATTTATCTAATAAATCATTTAAATTTTGTTTTTTTTCTCTTTCATTAAATAATAATGGTAAATCTAAAACTTTTTCAAATGAATAAGATTCAAAACCACATGAGCATTTAAATATATTTATTAATTGACCATAAAATGTATTTACAATAATTGAATTTTCTCTTTTTTTAAATAATAAATCATATTCTTTATTTATTTGGATTTTTGATTTTCCTTTATCATCTAATTCTTGATATGAAGGTTTAATTTTAACAATATTTAATTCTTTACTAATATCTTCTAAAAATAATCTACAAAATTCTTGTGTATCATGTTGAGAATTACCATAATAATCTCTATGATTTTTAGCAAATTGATTTTTAATTTCTTTTGGATATGAAGCTTTATTTGAATAAGTTTGATTTTTACATAATTTATAAAATTCACCACTTAAATTATATTGAGGTGATTCTTCTATTAATTTATCTATAAATGGAGGACAATGAATTAATAATTGAAGACATGTATTCATAAAACATGTGTTACCTAAATTTTCTAAACCTGTTTTATTTTCTATTATTGATTTTTGCTTATATGATGGAAGAATATAATTTGATTTCATTAATTCATTATTAATTATTGTTGGTTTTATTTTTTCTGTTTTTGAATCTAATAGAATTGATTTTTTTAAATTTAGATTATTTAAATTTTCATTTTCGGTTTCATTTGTTTTATTTTCTTTTATATTATTATTTTTTTCTCTGATATTATTTTCTTTTATATTATCTTTTTCTTTTGTATTATTTTCTTTTATATTATCTTTTTCTTTTATATTATTTTCTTTTATATTATCTTTTTCTTTTATATTATTTTCTTTTTTAATTATTTTATTTTCATTTTGATTTTGGATGTCTAAGTTTATTAAGTTTGATTCTTTTGTTATTTTATTATTTATTTTTTCTTTTTTAGGACTTTTATTTTCTTTTTTCTTTGTTATATCTTCATTTGTAAATCTAACACTTTTACTTATATTATTATTAATCATATCATTTTTTTTATTATAATAACTACTATACATATTAGATTGTCCAATTGGGTAATTATAATTAATATTTTTTTCTTCTTTGTAATATTTATTTTCTTCTCTAAATCTTTCTTTTGTTTCTCTATATTTTCTATCTTCTGAAATTGGTACTTTATTATAATTATTATTTTGTAAATAAACACTTTTACTATTTTTTTCATTGTAATCTAAACCGAAAAATTTATTTTCTTTTTTAATATTTGAAATCTTTTTTTCTTCGTTGTTTTTATATAATTTATCACTTTGATAAATATTCCTATTATTTATATTATTACTATAATTATCTTTTTTACTTCTTGAAGAAGTTGTTCTTTGATTTTCATAATTTATCATTCTATTATTATTATAAGCAAAAGTTGATTTACTTAAATTATTTTTGGATTTTAATTGAGGAATATATTGTTTTTTTTTTTGTGTTTCTTTTTTATTTTCATTATTTGGTATTTTATTTTTTGAATTATGATTTCTTTTCTTTCTTGAATTTTGATTTGCTAAATTACTAAAACCATTTACTTAATTTTAAAATTTATAATTCTTACTTAATAAATTATTTTCTTTTTTTTTATTTTTTTGATTTTGATTCTAATATTATTATTTATTTTATTTTTACTGTGTTTAAATCTGATGAATTTATATATATTGAAGATGTATAATAATTCATTTTTGTTTTTGTTTATAAATTGTAAAAATTACTTTTTAATTAATGATTATTAAATAAATTTTAAGATAAGAATTAATTAAATTTAATAATGAGTTTTTAAAATAATATATTTTTATTTTTTTTCTTCGATGAAAAAATAAGTTTTAATATTAATTATCTTCATTAATATGAATAATTTTTGTTTCATTTGATTCAATATTAATTGGTGAAGAACTTATAAATACATGACTATAATCAAAATCTTCTTTTTCTTCATTTTCTTCTTTTTTTTCTTTGAACTTTTTCTTTTTTTTAATCAAAAATTATCAGAAGATATTTCTTTGATAATTTCTGTTTCTTGATTTTTTTTGTTAAATTATTTGATATTTCAATATTTATTTTTTTATTTATTTCAAATTTTTTTTCTAAATTTTTCTTCTTATTTATTAATTTACTTCTTGAAAAATATTTGATTTTAATTATTCTTTATATAATGTTAATTCTTCTTTAATTATTTGATGAACTTTTCAACAATTATTTTTTTTATTTCCTCCAATAAATTATTATTTTTATTTAATATTTGGTCAATAATTCAAATTATTATTCTTCTCTATTATAAATATTAAACATATCTTGAAATTTCTATTATTTAAATAATTAAAATTTCCTCTTTTATAATTGAATATATATTAAATTAAGTTTTCCAAAAAAGAAACAAATATAATTTTAAATTCATTATAAATCAGAATATGAAACAATAATAATATTTCTTATTTTCAACAATTTAATAAAAAATAACTGAATTATCCTAATTTCTAAATCTTTTAAATTATTTAGAAGTGAAGATTTCAATTAAAACTTTTTTTAAAAGAAAAAATATTGAAAAAGCAATTGAAATCTTTCTAAATATTTTGTATTAAAAATACCCATTAAAAATCTATTTTAAATTGTATTATGAATTATTCATATATTATCTTTATTTTGATGGTTTTTCTTTTACATTTTTATTCTTTTTCTATATAGATACCTTTTATTTGGTGTAAACAATTTTAAAATTCAACATTTATTTTTATTATTCCAAAAATTGATTTATTAATTTTATTTTTTATTTATTTTAAATTTGCTTTGATTAAAAGCATCAATAATTTTTTTATCAAAGTTTATTTTTTATATTAATTATATTATTGAAAAAACTAAAGGTTAATGTTCACAAAAATAAAATCATTATTACCTTTTTATATAATAATCTAAAATTAATAACAAACAAAGTCAAAAGAATCATTTCTTTAAATTAGCATTAATAGTAATTTTACTTAAACGAATAGAATTAATATTTTTAACAGGAACCAATTTTTTAGAATTTTTTTTAACTAAACCAATACCATTAATAGGACTAGATATATTAGTAGGATTTCTACTTTTATCATTAGAATTACTACTTTGATAATTAATAAAATTACTTTTTGGTTCATTACTTAAAAAATTTAAAGAAGGAATATTTTGAGTAGAATTAAAATTATTTCTTTGATGAGTTAAATTATCATTTAAATTTTCATAATTGATTTTAATAGGACCATTGATTTCAGTAATATTATTTTCATTAATAATAATATTATTTTTAGATTTTAATAATTTTTCATAATTTTCTTTTAATTGTAAATTTTCAATTTTCAATTTTGATATTTGAGAATCTAATTTAATTTGAATCTCATTTATTTCTAAAGTATGTTGGAAATTTATTCTATCTATTTCTTCTCTATATTTAGATTCCATACTGTCTTTTTCACTTTTTATTTTTTTCTTTAAATTAGTTATTTCATTTTGTTTATTACTCATTGATTTATTTATACTTCTTAATTCATCTAATTCTTTTGTATACATTTTTTTTGCTGCATCATTTTCAGATTTTAATTTATTTATTATATCATCTTTTGATTTTAATTGAGAATCAAAATTTGATATTTTTTCTTTTAAATTTTTTATTATTTGATCTTTTTCATTTTTTATTTTTCCTATATCTAAATTTTTAGATAATTGTTCTTCTAATTTTTTTTTTTCTTCTTCATTTTCATTTTTTAACTTTTCTATATTTGAATTATATAAATTTTCCATTTCTTTTAATTTCCTTTTATATGAATCTTTTTCACTTTGTAATTTTTTTTTCTCATCTTCAATTTCTTTATTATATTTCAATAAATTATTTTCTTTATTCTTTTCTAATTTTTCTAAATTATCTTTCATTTCTTTTTTATTTGATATTAATTCTTTAATTTGATTTTCTTTAGTTTTAATTATAGAATTTAATTTTTCAATTTCTTTATTTTTGTCATTTATATTTTTTTCTAAAATTGATATTTTATCTTTTTCAACTTTTAAATTATTTTCAATAAAAGCAATTTGACTTGTTGTATTTAAATTTTTATCATTTAAATCTTTAAACTGACTTTTAATATTATTTATATGATTTTTAAGTTTTTTATTTTCATTTTTGATTTTTTCAATTTCATTATTTTGATTAGTTAAATCATTATTTTTTTCTTCATTTATTTTTTCTATTTTTTCTTCTAATTCTATTATTTTTTTATTCTTCATTGATATTTCATTATCTTTTATTTTTAATTTAATTTGCATATCTTCTTTCATTGAATTAATTAATTTTTCTGATTCTTGTTGAAAATCAATTATTTTTTTTTCATTTTCTTCATTTTGTGTTTTTTTATTTTTTACTATTTCTAAATTCAATTTTTCTATCATTGTATTATTATTTTCTGTTAATTCTTTTTTCTCTTGATAATGTTTACTTTCAATCATTATTATTTTTTTATCATATTCTTCTTTTATTTTCTTTAATTGATTTAACATTGCATTGACTTTTATTTCAAAATCATATTTTATTTCATCATGAATGTTTTTTTTCTCGTTTTTTAAATTATCAAAATTATTTTTCATTTCTTTTACTTTTATTTCATAATTTTTCTTTATTTCTGAAGTAAATTTTTTGTATTTTTCTTCATAAATTAAAGATAATTTTTTTAATTTATTTTTTAAAGTACTTATTTCTTTTATAAAATTTTCCACCATTGAAAATTGTTCTTTTTCATAAGATTCTATAATAGAATCTATTAAAGCTTGATTTTCTTCATTTTTAGCATTAATTAAAAAAACTATTCTTGTTAATTGAAGAATTTTAGTTGTATAATCTTCTTTTAATCTATCATCCATAAAGTTATTTAATTAATATTTAAAAAAAAGTTTCTATTAAAATAATATAATATAATATAATTATAATATAGTATTATTTTGAATAAGCAATAAAATAATTTTTTAAATTATTTATATTAAAAATAATTCTTTTAGTTTTTCTTCTATTAAAGATGCTTTAGGTTTTAAAAATAATAATTAAAATTATAATAAGAAAATTTAAAAAGAAAAATGAAAAAGTTATATTTATGTATTATTTATTTGAAAAATATGAAATTCTATTGTTGATTGATTTTTTATTTTTTTTAGTTTTTGTTTTATTAATAAAATTTAAAATTAGATTTAAATTATTTTTTTAAATAATGAAAAGAAATGAAGAATTTATTTCAACCACAGTATATTTATATATTGAGTTTGATGAAAATATAATAAATGAATGTCTTAATTTTAATTTTAGAAATAATATTTATGTTAAAGATATGATAAAAGATATAATAAATAATTATAATCTTTATTTTGAAGAAAAAAATGTAAAAATAAAATTAAAACCAGAAGGATTAGGATATGATTTAATTAATTATGATACTTCGGAAAATCAAATACCATCAAAAAAACCTTTTTTAAAAAACCAAAAATTAAAAGAATTAAACACAAAAGTATTTAAATTAAAATATGATCCTCAAGATATAATGATTAATTTTGAAAGAAAAAAATTATTTAAATGTACCTTTTGTTAAATAAAATAATTAATTTAAATATTTAAAACAATTTCATTTAACTAAAAATTTTTAAGCACTGATCTTCACAATGACATATAATTAAATTTCTATCATTGATATCATCATAAAATTTAATCATATAAGAAATTGAATAATTAGATATTCTAAACTTATCAACAAATTTTGTTTGATTTAAATCAAATTGATCAACTCTTCCATTTTTATTATAAATAAATAATATATTTGAATTATAAAGTAAAGCACCATTTCTTTCAGTATCTTTAATAAATAAATTCATATCTGTTAAAATTGGTTCTTTATTTTTAATTATTTCTAGAATAGCACAAGTACCTAAATTATCTAATAAAATAATTTTATTTTGTGATTTATTATATAAAAATTGAATAATATTTGCTTTTGATCTATATAATAATATATCTGTGACTAAATTTTGATCAAAATCCCATATTTTAATTAAATGATTTGTATTATTTATTGTAATTAAATAATTGATTTCATCTATATTTATTGCATAAAATAAATCCTCATATGTACCTTTATTATTTGAATTTCTATCAAAGATTTCTCTTTTTAATTTTCCTGTTTCAAAATCCCAAATTTTAATTTTATCATTTTTACTTATTGAAATAATATAATTTTTTCCTGTTTTAAAATCATTAAAAATTTGAATTTGTCTAATTATCCCAGTATGTCCAATTAAATTAGTCATATTAAAATCTTTATAATATTTACTTGGATCTTTTTGATAATCAATTAAATTAGTAATATTCCATATTTTAATTGTGTGATCTTCACTTGAAGATATTAAATATTCTGAATTTTTTTCTTTATCAAAAAAATATTGTATATTTAGTATTTTTCCAATATGACCATCTAATTTAAAATATAATAAATTATTTCTTGAATTAACTCCAGTATCTAAAAATAATTTATCATTTGATTTAATACTTAATTCTTTATTTGATGATATTATATCATTAAAATATTCTATTTTAATTGAATTTAATGAAGTTGGATAAGCTAAATAAAAATTACCATCAATATTACTTTTATAAAAAGCAAATTTTTTATTTAAAAAATGTGAATTAATAGAATAATCAATAGGTTTATCATAATATTTTTTAAATGAAGAACAATTAATAACTTCAATATTTTTATCTATAAATAAATTATTATTCATTTCATTTTTATATAAATCAAAACTTTTTTCTAATATATTTCTTAAATTTTGCATATCATTTCGAATAAAATTATTAAAATCTTCCTCATTAATTCCAATAATATTTTCTACTATTTTAACATCATTATAATGTCTATTATTCCTTAAATTATCTATTGTTTTTTTCATCATTACAAAAGTCCCATTTAAAGTATCAAAAGGCATTTTTGCCATTTTTTTTTTTAAATCATATTCTATTAAACCTTCTAAACTTTCATAATTAATTAATAAATCTAAATTAACTAAAGAATCTTTTAATTGATTTAATTTGTTGTCCATAAATTTTTTAAAAAACTCTTCAAAATTAAATTTTAATTCATTTAAATAAGAAAGAGTTTCTTCATAATTTTGAATAAAACATTTATATATATTATCTCTTTGAGAACAAAAAGTATTTAAAATTAATTCTGCATTTCTACAGTATGATTCAGCATAATTGGTATTTTTTGATGAATTATAATTTATTTTTAAATTTTTATAATCTTCATTAAAAAACTTATCAACGAATTCTTTTATTGTTATAAATTTATGTTTTTCTGCTCTTATACATTCACTGTTATCTGAGATACATTTTACACATTTCATTTGATTTGGTTTTTGACATAATATATTATCACATATTCCTCCTATTTCTGAAAAATGTTTTTCACATTTTTGCTTTATTTGATATAATGGATCTATTTCTTCTGTCATTTTTTTCTGTTATTTTTTAAAATTAAATTTAATATTTTATTTATTATAATAAAAAATTATTTTTTTTTCAAACATTTTATATATCAAAAAATCCAAAGAAAAAATATAATAATTTAGACTATTAATATATAATATAAAATAAATCACTCAATTAAAAAAATAAAATACTTAAATTTCTCAAAAGGAAAAAACTATTTATTTCAATAAAAAATGGATGATTTTAATTATTTCTATATAACAATCATAATAGGATTATTTGGATGTGTAATAGGATTTAAATATTATATTTGGTTTTTTTCAATAGGATATGGCTTATCAATTACATTAATAGGAATATATTTAATAATAATATTTCATAAATATTTATCAATATATTCAATATTATCTTGTTCTTTATTTATATTATATGGAATAAGATTAGCTTCATATTTAGCAATAAGAGAAATAAAAACTTCATATAATATAAAAATGAAAGGAGAAATAAAAACAAATGTTCCTTTAATTATTAGATTTTTAATTTGGATTTCTTCAGCTTTTTTATATGCAATAATGACTTGTCCAATAACATTTAGATTAATAATAAATAAAAAAAATCAAAATACAAGCAACGATAATTCATTATTATATTTAATAACAATAATAATAAGTTCATTAGGTTTATTATTAGAAACTTGTGCTGATTATCAAAAAGATTCAGCAAAAAAAATAAATCCAGATAGATTTGTTGATACAGGTTTATATAAAATTGTTAGATGTCCAAATTATTGTGGAGAAATTGTTTTTTGGACTGGAGTTTTTATTAGTGGAGTTAATACATATAATAGCTATCAATACTGGATTTTTTCAATACTTGGTTATATTGGTATTATTTATGTTATGTTTAGTGGAGCTAGAAGATTAGAAATTAGACAAAATAAAAATTATGGAAATGATGCTGAATATCAAAATTACGTTAGCAATACTCCTATGATTATCCCTTGTATTCCTATTTACTCTGTTGAAAGGTTTACTTGGTTAGTTGCTTAAAAAAATTTTTCTTTATTTTTTTTAATCATTTTTTTTTTCATTAGCTTATTTAATATTAAATTTTTGAAAAAGAAATTTATCTTTTTTTTTTTTGGATTGATTTTTATTTTTTTAAAACTATATTTTATATATTACTTTAATCATAAAAATGAATTATGATTTAAAAAACCTTAATTCAATAAATACAACAAGTTCGACTTTACTAAAATCAAATGTTATCAACTCATCTAATAATAATGATAATGATACTGATTGTAAGAATAAAAAAATATTATTAATCAATAAATATGTACCTCCAAAAAGAAAACCAATGAGTACTCCAGAATTAAATATATTTAATAGAAATAAAATCAGGAAAGATATATTTGGAGAAGAAATTAAAAAAGGAGGAAAACAAAAAGTGAGTTTTATTGATTTAATAGAAGTCATTGAAGATTTAAATGAAAATGAAATTAATAACTGTAATAATAATAATACTAGTAATCAGAATAATACTAGTAATAGTAATAATATTGAAGAAGATAAAAAAAAAAAAGATTTAGTTGAAATTATTGAAGTTGAAAGTTATAAAAAACAAAATAAAAATATGGTTTATAAAGGAAATGAAGAAGAAAATATTAATTGTTGTAATTGTTATTTAATTTAATTTATTTGAAAAGGTTTTTTTAGGCAAAGAATATTAATATAATATATATTTGTAATAAGAAAAGATACCATATTTTAAGTTAGTTAATGTAATTTTCTTTGAATAAAATTCTTTATTAAAATATTAGATTTTAATATGAATACCAATTATATTATAATTATAAAAAAGAAATGATATAAATATTTTGTAAAAATTTTAAATATTTAAATTTAATATTTATATATAATTAAACAAAATTTCATATTAAAAATAAAATTATTTTATACTTCTTTTTGAACATTACTTTCACTTTCTTTTTTAATTTCATTATTTTTATTTTCATTATTTTTTTCAAGAATATGTTTCCAAAAATAAAACTTAAGTTTAGGAACATATTCAAATAAAATTTCATATAATATTTTAGGTTGAAAAACAACATCAGTTTGATAATCATGAATACAATAATCATTTAAATTATCTCCTAAATTAAATTTACTATTAAGAAATATAAGTAATTCATCACTATTATAATTTATAATTATTTTATTATCTTTCATCAAAATCCAATTTCTTTCAATTAAATTTTTTTTAACTAATAAAACAGGATTTTCTAAAAATATATTTGGATTATAAAGTTTATAATCTATATTAAAATCATTCATTAAAGGATCATTTAAATAATTTTCATTTATTTCTTTATTATTATTTTCTTTAATTAAATTATTATCATTATTATCATTATTCACATTATTTACATTATTATTAAAATTTTTATAAAAAGTTTTCTTAAAAAATTCTTTAGTATCATTATTAATTTTATGATTAAGAATATCATTATATAAATTTTGCATTTGAAGATATTGAAGATAATATTGTTGTTGGAGTAAAAATAAATTTTGATATTGAGCAAATTGAATTTCTTTTTTAATTTCAGATATTTGATCAGGAGATAATTTATACTTTTTTTCTTCTTCTTTATCCTTTTTTTCATTTATTTTAATTTCTTCAATTATATTATTTTTTGAAGGAAGATTAATTGAATTATTCATTGTTTTATTTTTTTCTTCATTATTATTTAAATTTAAGGAAAAATCTGTTATTTCTTTTTTCTTTTTTTCTTCAATTTTTAAATTATTATATTCAGAATTTAAATTATATGGTTTTTCCTTAAAAGATTTACTTAAAGAACTTATTTGATAATTCTTTTTTTTTTCTTTATTCATTGATTTAAAGTTTTTATTTTCATTAAATTTTTTTTCACTAGATTTCATTAAAGATATTTTTTCCTTATTTGAAATTTTACTTTTAATTGAATAATCAACAACAAATTTTTTTCTTGGGAAACTATTATAATAATTAATCTTTTTAGTTGAATAAAAGCAATTATTTTTATTAAAATGCCTATTGAAAATTACTAAATCTGGAAGAGAAGATTCTGAAGTAAATATTAAATCTGATAAAGAAGATATATTTTTAATTAATTCGGGATGAGATTTTGATAATTTAAATTTATTTAAAGAATCTTGAATAAAATTATCTAATTTATTATGGTCAATAATTATTTTTCTAAATGAATTTGAATTATTTTGACTAATTTTGGACATTTTCTAATGATTATTTTAAATTTAAAAAGTTTGTTCTATATATATATGAATTTAATTTAAAATTAAATTATTTTAAAATTTTGTTTTATTTTAAAAAATTAATGAATAATTATTATATATTAATCAATAGTATTTATAATAAGAAATATATACATTAATTAGCTTTTTTAATTATATATATTTGAGAAATATTTTCTTTATCTTTTTTTATTACTAAAAATTTTTTTTCTATAAAAAAATTTATCAAAAACATCAGGAATAAAAATTTATTTTTTAGAAGAATATTTTATAAAATTCGACATTCTTTTATTTTTAATATTTATTATTAATATTTAGAATATAAATCGCAGTTTCTTTAATAATAATTTCATATCCTTTTCATTATAACCTGTATAAATTTTTAAAGAATTATCCTAAATATTTTTCTTGATATAAATAGAAACTTTAAAATAAATTTATTTTTACAAAAAAATTAATCTCAGTTAAACAAATATCTAAAAAATAAAGAGCTAAATAGAAAATTTTAATATTATCTTGTCCTTAACACAATTAAATCTAACTTGAAAAATATAAGGAGAATGAGTTAATAAATAAAATTGAATAATTTTCTTAAATATCATTTTCAATTTTTATCATACCTACTTTTGAAAATAAATCTTTAAAAATATAAATAAAAATTTTAATTTCAGGAAGATAAATAGAATCAATTAATAAACAAGAACTTGAAATTAATTGTAAATTGTTTTTAATAAAAATTTATTTTAAAACTATTTGTCAAATAAATTTATTGATAATTAAAAAGTTTCAGGTAATAAATAAAATTTTTCACAAAATGAAATTAATCAATGAATAACTCCAATTCTATGAAAATTATTAATTTCATTTTGTTTTATAAATAAAATATCATAATTTGGTATATTTAAATTTTCTGTTTTTTTAATAAATATTTTATTTGAAAATTTTGTTTATTGGAGATTATTTTTTCTTTATTTTCTATTTTTTCTATTAATATATTTTCATTTTAGAAGAATATATTTTATTTCCTCATTTATTTTCTTTCAATGAGTTTATTATTATTTATTTTAGAGTTTTTCCTTAAATAATAATTTAGATTTTTTCATAAGATTTTTTCAAAATATTTTTTTTCTGTACTTTGATAAATTATTAATTTTTTATTTATTTCATTATTATCATTGTTTTTATTTTGATGTGATTTTATATTGTTTAAACATTCTAATTTGAATGAAATTGAATTTTTTTTTAAAATTTGAATTTTATTCTTCTATTATTTTATTAAAATTCAGTCAAATAAGTGATTAATGATTTTTCGATAAAATTTCCTTTTATAAATTATTAAAAAATTAAACAAAATAAAATAGTAAATTTTATTTCATTTAAAAATTTACTATAAAAATGAAAATGAAGATAGTAATAGTATAATAATGCAACTTTGAATAAAACTTTAAATATAAAATTTCAAGAAAATTTCTTTATCTTTTTTAAAAATTAGAATGAATAGAAAATTGAAAAATTGAAAATACAAAAGTGAATGTTAAAAATATTATAAATTAAGATGAAATAGAAATCATTAATCTGATGATAAGTTAACTTTTGAAATGAATAAGGAAATAGAAAAAATATTATAAAGATGAAAAAAGAAAAATTTTAGAAATAATAAAAAAGAATGTTATTAAAATAAGTAAAAATAAAAAAAGGATGAAGAATAGAATATAAATAGAAAAAACCTTAAGATAAAGAACAGAAAAAAAGGACTTTAATGATAAAAAAGAAAAAAATGAATAATAATTTGATTTCCTAGGTCAATTAATATCAAATTAATCTTATAGTCCAAATATCACTTTTGTAAGTGTAAGATTCCATTAATAATATCTGCATTAAAATAAGAAGTTTTCCCTATTAATTAAATAATAAATTAAAATAAGAAAAAGACTCAAATTATAGTTAAATTTTTTGTTCTAAAGTATTTTTTTATTTAAGTGATTTTAGTTATTCTGAAAGATCAAATGAAAAATGAAAAATATGAGTTTTATAATGGATATACTAGTTATTTGTGTAAAATTTCAAATAAATTATTAGATTACATTAATATAATTCAATTAGAATAATTGAATTTGAAATTTTTAGTGTATATTAATTTATAATTAAACCATGATATTAATATTATTATAAGCTTATTAATAATGAATAAATACATATTTATTGAATTATTATAAATAAATTTACATTAAATTATACAAGAAAAACCTTATTTATTCTTCAATTATTTTAATAAACAAATTTTTTTTCATTGATTACTATTGTTATTACTTAAATAATTATCAAAATTAAACAAATTTTTATCTTTTTTCTTAAAATTATTAATTAACCCTCTCTCTTTTACGTTATCAATATTATTTTTAAGTAAAGGAGAATTTATATTATAATTACTATCTTTATTATTCAAATTAGGGAAATTAAATAAAGGACTTAAATTATTATTGTTAAACATTAAAGCAGGAGAAATAGCATAATTTTCAGAAATTTCTTTTAATTTTTTTTGATTTAGAAAATTAGGAGTATTTATAGATGAACTTAATTGATTAAAAATTTCATTTTTTTTATTATTATTAATTATATTATGAAAAGGATTTAATTCCAAAACTTTTTTTTGAGGAGTATTATTATTATTTTGAATATATTTTAATAATAAATTTGGAGATTTTTGATTATTAACAATAACGTAATTTTTATTTTTTAAAGATTTTAAATCATGATTTAAATTTTGATTTAGACTATTATCATTTTGATTTAAATTATTATAATTTATAAGATTCAATTGATTAAAATTGATTTCTTCAAAAGAAGAAGAATCGGAAGTTATTGTTGCTGATTTGTTTGATTGTTCATTTATTTCCTCATTATCATTAAGACTTTTATTAATATTATTATTAATTTTAGGAATATCAATTTTAAATTTTAATCCATTTTTAATATCATTTAAATCTTTTTTTTTTTTTTCTGAAATATTGTTATCTGAATTAGATTTAATATTTGAATCATTTTCTTTATAAAAATTTATTGTATTATTTGACTTTTTTCTATTATTTTTTCCAATCATTTTTTTATAATCCTTGATTCCAATTTCTTCTTTAATATTCAATTTATCTATATTTTGAAAATAACAATTAATAAAATCTTTTGCAGAATTATTTGTAGAAGTTATTGATAATTTATTTTTTTTATCAACAATAACCAAAAAAACTTCTACATCACATAATACAGAAAGTTCTATTGCTTTTTTAATTAATCCTTTTTTCCTTTTATAATAGGTTATTTGACTATTTAGTTTATTTTGAATTTTTTGCATTTCAATCTTCCTTTTACCCATCTTTTAATAAGACTGAAATCATATTAATTTAATAATTAATTTATACTAAAATTAGGCATTTTTTGCCAAACTTTATAGCATTTTTTTATTTTTTTCTCTTAATATTTAACTTTTGTTTCCTTTATTATTTTTATTTTAATTTTCTAATCTCTGATTTTTTTAAAGATTATTTCTGATATTATATGTGAAAGCTAATTTAAAAAAATATTATTAATTATTATCTAATATATATATATTTTTTCTTTTAAACCAACTTCATTTGATTTAGGGTATTATAATGTAAGAATTAAAATAATTCCCAAAAAAATTGAACAATAAAAAGGAAAATATGTTGAGTTCACTTTTAAAAATATATTATTGATTAAGGAAAATTAGATTAGAATATGATATTAGTTTTAGTTATATGAAAATTTAGGAAAAATATTTTATCCAAAAAAAATCTACTTTCAAATGATTCAATGATATATAAATAATTGATAATAAAAAAATAATAAAAAATTAATAATTCAAAAAATATAAATTTCTCAAAATCTCCTATAAAAAATAAAAAAAACAATTAATAAAAGCCCTCCTACAAAAAAATTAAAAATTAAAAATAAATAAATTCCAAATTAATGAAAAAAAACCAAATATTTTATGATTTGTGAGAATCAATAATATTAATAGAAGAAAGACAATTATTTCTATTAGCATCTACAATACAACCATTAAATTTAAATTTATCAATTATAAAATTTGCTTTTTCTAAATTAAACATGATATTTAATTCAAAAATATTTCAAACAATTTATCTAAAGATTCAACAATATTATGAATTACTTTAAAAAGAGAAAG
>JAEEGL014830525.1_pt1 | contig 15985 bp, 15 predicted proteins | sample 9134231 | NCBI WGS metagenome assembly JAEEGL01 (sample SAMN16246548, study PRJNA631951) | gut metagenome | biome: gut microbiome; feature: rumen; material: fiber-attached | host: Bos | place: Iran: Karaj | collected 2018-10 | reverse complement strand
TAACGTACAGGAATGTTCAGATGCTCATGACGGATGCCATATTTTCAAACGGAATGTACTGGTGGTGGTGCCGCGATCCCTAGGGGAAGAAGCGGTCTTTGTTCGCATGCGCAGCCAGTGATGAAACAAGCCCGTTCCTTCCCGGAACGGGCTTGTTTTCTGCCTTGGGAGAAACAATGCGCAGCAGCGGTCCATGAAGAAACACGGCAAAACATTTCAGCAATTTTTTAACCGGGGAGATTTGAACCATGATCAAAGAAGCGATCGTTAAAATCGTCAGCAAGGAAGACCTCACATTTTCAGAGGCATATGCCGTCATGAACGAAATCATGAGCGGTGAAACGACCCCCACGCAGAATGCGGCTTTTCTGGCGGCGCTTTCCACCAAGAGCGCAAGGGCCGAAACAACGGATGAGATAGCGGGGTGTGCAGCCGCCATGCGGGCCCATGCGACGAAGGTCGAGACGGGAATGGACCTTTTTGAAATCGTGGGAACAGGCGGCGACAACGCCGGCACCTTCAATATATCGACGACGTCTGCGCTGGTAGCGGCAGCAGGCGGCATGAAGGTGGCAAAGCACGGCAACAGGGCAGCATCTTCCCAGTGCGGAACGGCCGATTGCCTGGAAGCCCTTGGCGTTAACATCAACCAGAGTCCCGCGCGTTGCACCGAACTTTTAAAAGAAGCGGGAATGTGTTTCTTTTTCGCGCAGAAATATCATTCTTCCATGAAGTATGTCGGATCGATCCGGAAAGAGCTTGGCTTCCGCACCGTTTTCAATATTCTTGGTCCCCTCACGAATCCGGGAACGCCTTCCATGCAGCTGCTCGGAGTTTACGACGGGTATCTTGTGGAGCCTCTGGCCCAGGTTCTGTCTGATCTCGGAGTCAGGCGCGGCATGGTGGCATACGGCCAGGACAAGATCGACGAGATATCCATGAGCGCACCAACGGCGATCTGTGAGATCCGCGACGGCTGGTTTAAATCCTTTGTCATTAAACCGGAGGACTTCGGTTTTAAACGCTGTGCGAAGGATGATCTGAAAGGAGGGCTCCCCTCTGATAATGCAAAAATCACCCTGGCGATTTTGAATGGGGAAAAAGGACCGAAGCGGAACGCTGTCCTGCTGAATGCCGGCGCTTCCCTTTATATCGGCGGAAAGGCCGGCAGCATGGCGGACGGCGTTGCCCTGGCAGCACAGATCATCGATTCCGGCAAGGCGCTGGAAACGCTTCACAAACTCATAGAAATAAGCAACCGTCCGGAGGCCGGAGCATGACGATTCTGGAAAAGATAGCTTTGCATGCCAGGGAGAGAGTTGCCGCTGCAAAACGGGAAAAGCCGCTCGGGGAACTGAAGAGGGAGGCATTGTCCCTTCCGAAAGGAACCTTTGAATTTGAAAAAGCCATCAGTGCACCGGGATTGTCATTCATATGCGAATGCAAAAAGGCTTCCCCTTCCAAAGGGCTGATCGATCCGGTCTTTCCTTATCTGGACATTGCCAGGGAATACGAAATGGCGGGTGCCGACTGCATCTCCGTACTGACTGAGCCGGAATGGTTTCTGGGAAGGGACGAATACTTGTCGCAGATCGCAGGGAACGTTTCCATACCGTGCCTGCGTAAGGATTTTACGGTCGATGAGTATATGATCTATGAGGCTAAGCTGCTGGGAGCTTCCGCTGTGCTGCTTATCTGTTCCATACTGACAGAGGAAGAGCTGCGGAAAAGCATTTGCATTTGCGACGGGCTCGGCCTGTCGGCCCTTGTCGAGGCGCATGATGAAAAGGAGATCGATGCTGCGGTGCGGGCCGGAGCGCGGATCCTTGGCGTCAACAACAGAAACCTCCATGATTTCTCCGTAAGCATGGTGAACAGCCGTACGCTTCGGGCGAGGGTTCCGGAACACATTCTTTTTGTGTCCGAAAGCGGAGTGAAGACGCCGGACGATGTGGCTCTGATCCGTGCGGCAGGAGCAGACGCCGTGCTGATCGGCGAGGTGCTGATGCGTGCGGCGGACAAAACGGCGAAACTTGCGGAATTGCGGGGCGGGGCATGACAAGGATGAAATTTTGCGGGCTGACGCGCCCCTGCGACATAGAGGCTGTAAACGGGATTAAGCCTGAATATGCCGGCTTTGTTTTTGCAGGGGCAAGCAGACGGCGTGTGCTTCCTGAAGCGGCATCGCTGCTGAAAGGCATGCTGCTGCCGGAAATCGCTGCGGTAGGAGTCTTTGTTGATGAAAGACCGGAAACCGTGGCGGAGCTGCTCAATAATGGAGTGATCGACATGGCGCAGCTCCATGGAAACGAGGATGATGCCTATATAGGGCGGCTGCGCAGGATCTCACGCAAGCCCGTCATCAAGGCCTTCCGCGTTGATGCGGCCTTTGATGCCTCATCTGCTGAACGCAGCTGCGCAGACTATATCCTGCTTGATTCCGGTGCAGGGACGGGAACAGTGTTTCCCTGGGAGCGGATAAAGCATATCCGCAGGCCTTATTTCCTGGCAGGCGGACTCTCGCCCGCCAATGTGGCAGAGGCAGTCTCTTTCCTCCATCCTTTTGCGGTCGATGTCAGCTCCGGGATCGAGACAGGCGGATTAAAAGACAAAATGAAGATGGCTGCGTTTTGCGCGGCTGTGAGAACGGGAGCAAAAGCATGACGAATCCGAACGGACGGTTTGGCATTCACGGCGGGCAATATATTCCCGAGACCCTGATGAATGCCGTCATTGAACTGGAAGAGGCATATAACCGCTGCAAGGGCGACCCCGCATTCAACCGTGAGCTCACGGAACTGCTCAATGAATATGCGGGAAGGCCATCGCGGCTCTATTATGCCGGAAAAATGACGGAGGATTTGGGCGGCGCAAAAATTTATCTTAAGCGCGAAGACCTCAACCATACGGGCGCCCATAAGATCAACAATGTGCTGGGGCAGGCGCTCCTCGCAAGGAAGATGGGCAAGACGCGGCTGATCGCAGAAACAGGGGCCGGACAGCATGGCGTGGCCACTGCCACAGCGGCGGCGCTTATGGGAATGGAGTGCGTCGTCTTCATGGGGAAGGAGGACACCATCCGCCAGGGGCTCAATGTTTACCGCATGCGCCTTCTCGGGGCTGAAGTCGTTCCCGTGACGGCGGGAACGGCAACGCTTAAGGATGCCGTGTCTGAGGCCATGCGCGAATGGACTTCCAGAATCGCTGACACGCATTACTGCCTGGGGTCGGTCATGGGCCCGCATCCCTTCCCGGTGATCGTGCGCGATTTTCAGGCTGTCATTTCCAGGGAAATAAAGGAGCAGATGCTCGCGAAGGAAGGCAGGCTGCCCGATGCTGTCATAGCCTGCGTCGGCGGAGGCTCCAATGCCATAGGTTCCTTCTATCATTTCATTCCGGACAAAGGAGTGCGGCTCATAGGCTGCGAAGCAGCGGGCAGGGGCATAGACACCCTGGAAACGGCTGCGACGATCGCCACGGGCAGGCTGGGCATCTTTCATGGCATGAAGTCGTATTTCTGCCAGGACAGCTACGGACAGATAGCCCCCGTATATTCGCTTTCGGCCGGGCTGGATTATCCTGGCATCGGGCCTGAGCACGCATACCTTCATGATATCGGAAGGGCGGAATATGTGCCTGTCACCGACGAAGAAGCGGTCAATGCTTTTGAGTACCTGGCAAAGACGGAAGGCATCATTCCTGCGCTTGAGTCCGCCCATGCCGTGGCATACGCCATAAAGCTTGCGAAGACCATGAACAGGGATATGTGCATTGTCATCACCATTTCCGGCAGGGGAGACAAAGATTGCGCTGCCATTGCCCGCTACAGAGGGGAGAATATCCATGAGTAGGATCAGGAAAGCGTTTGAAAACGGAAAGGCGTTCATTGCCTTTATCACCTGCGGAGACCCTGATTTGGAGACCACGGCCGCATGTGTCAGGCAGGCGGTGGAAAACGGGGCTGATCTGATCGAACTGGGAATTCCTTTTTCCGATCCGACAGCGGAGGGTCCGGTCATCCAGGGGGCGAACTTGCGGGCGCTCAGGGGCGGCGTCACCACGGATAAGGTATTTGCCATGGTCAGGGAACTCAGGCACGATGTGAAGGCGCCCCTGGTTTTCATGACCTATGCAAACGTGGTGTTTTCCTACGGGGCGGAACGGTTTATCTCCATGTGTGCGGATATAGGGATCGACGGGCTTATCCTTCCTGATTTGCCCTTTGAGGAAAAAGAAGAATTTCTACCGCAATGCAGACAGCATGGCATTGATTTGATTTCCCTCATCGCACCCACATCCGAAAACCGCATCGCCATGATCGCAAAGGAAGCCGAAGGGTTCCTGTATGTCGTTTCCAGCCTTGGCGTCACCGGGGTAAGGAGCGAGATAAAAACGGATGTCGCTTCCATCGTAGGCATGGCAAGGCAGCATGCCCATGTGCCATGCGCTGTCGGTTTCGGGATATCGACCCCGGATCAGGCGCGTGCGATCTCGGAGATCTGCGACGGCGTCATTGTCGGGTCGGCCATTGTAAAGCTTATAGCGGAGCATGGCAGGCTTGCCCCCGGATATGTCGGGGAATATGTGAGATCCATGAAGGATGCCATGCGGTGAAGCATGCTGCCTTTATGCAGCTCATTTGCAGCATTCTCATTTAACAGCTTAAGCAAATTGACAGGGAGAAGGCATGGAAGACCATCAGAACATTTTTTCCGCATTCAGGAAAATCGACGCACATTCCCATATCGGTTTTTTCGGCAGTCCGTTCAATGTCAATTTCAATACACGGCTCCTGGCCGGGCAGATGGATGAGTACAATATAGAAAAGACTATCCTTTGCCCCGCGGGAGCGCATCTCAATGAGGAAGTGAATTCCGCATGGAAAGAAATGCCGGAGCGCATAGCTCCTCTTTGCTGGGTCAATGCCAATCTTGGACGGGAAGCGTATGACATGCTTGAGCATTACCTGCGCGATGAAAAGTTCGCAGGAGTCAAGATGCAGCCTCTTTTCGATGCCTTTACGGCAGACTCTCCCATGGTCGATCCTGTCATGGAAATCGCACAGGCATACGGCAGACCGGTATTCATCCATTGCGGGCATCCGCCCTTTTCCCTGCCCTGGCAGATCGGACTGCTTGCAGAAAGGCATCCCCATGTCCCTACCGTAATGATCCACATGGGGCACGGGCATGGCGTCTATATTGAAGGCAGCATCAACATGGCGCACAAGTATCCCAATCTTTTTCTGGAGGTGTCTGGCATGCCCATGGGCTGCCAGATCAGGAATGCCTATGAAAACGTGGGGAATGAGCGAATCATGTTCGGGATAGATTCCCCGTTCCACCACCCTTCTGTGGAAATACAGCGTGTGCTCAGCTGCGGTCTGGATGACGGGCAGCTCGAAAACGTATTTTACCGCAACGCTGCGAAGTTCATGGGATGGATGTAGGATACTGCTATCGGCGGCATGCCTTGACTGCAGCAATCCAGGATATTTTTCAGACAGGAGAGGAGCAGAAATCAGATTCCCCTGCCAGGGTCGCGGCGTTCGGGAATGTCCGGGAAGAAATCAGGGTCATCCTTGTGCTCTTTGGAAACGTAAAAAGAGCAGTAGCAGGCTCCGTATTCGGCAATATCGGCATCGCGGTACTGGCACGGGCAGATGATGTCCCTGTCGGTCTCCTTGTTTTCGCTTGCCAGCCTGCAGGGGCAGCACATATATCCGTAGCGTTCGCGGTTGGCGATCAGCCCTTCCGCAGTGCCGAGGCAGTGTTCCCGGCTGGCATGCAGGCAATAGCCTTTTTTAGCCGCAAGCATGCCGAGCATTTCAAGCAGTTTCTCGGGACCCATCAAGCGCCTCCAGAAGCAGCTGCCTGCGGTAGCCGACTATGACTTTTCCGTTGGGAAAAAGTATGGTTGGGAAGGTGCCGCGGGGGTTGTATGTGCGGACGACCTCCATGAGTTCATGGCGCTGGTCAGTGTCGAATTCATCCAGGTAGATGCATGTGTACTGCGCATGAGACTCGTCAAGAAATTTCCGCGTGTTGCGGCAATGCTGGCAGGTCGTCAGCGCGTACATGATGGGCTTGTCGGAAACATGTTCCATGCCAAGCCTGTATAATTCCTGATCGCCCTGCATCTGTCCCTGCCCTTTTTGGCCGCCATTTTTCTGATCGTCCCCGTCTGCATTAAGAGAAGATTCTTTTTTGCGGAGCATAAGAAAAGCTGCCGCAGCTATCGCTGCAATGACTGCTGCTGCAAGAAGGACGTAAGCCATATTCATAGCTGTCTCCGTATTGATTTCGTTTGCGTGCCGATTATGCCTGCTTTGCAAAAAAAATCCAGTCCTGCCGCACAGGCGTCACCTGCCGGAGGAAAAGTTTTTTTTCACCGCCGCTTTTTCCGCATGGATGCGGGGACTGCGGCGGGGGAAGGCGTTTTTCGTTTTTTCTCCGCTCCCTGCAGAAAAGCGTTCTCCGGCAAGCATGATCATTGCGTTTGTTTTCCTGTCCCGCTTGCCGGAAGGCAGGACGCTGCACAGGCTTCCCTGCTCTATGCGCAGGGCGTCCGGAATCAGCGCAAGACCCTTTGGCGTGCAGGCGTAGCGTGCCGCCCCTGAAAGACCGGGCACGGAAAAGGCGTCGGAAACGATGCGGGCGGGAACGGATTTTCCCCGTGCTTCAGGAATTGACGGAGGAGTATTTTCTTTTTTGAGAAGAAGGAAGGAAAGGCTGACGGATTCCTTGTCCATTCCTGCCTTGGCGGAAAGTTCGCGCAGGAATTGCGGAGCATGGGGACTGGGCGTGTTGAAATGGCACCATGCGGAAGCGTGCCTTCCGAGCATGGGGCACGGGCCGTCATGCGGACAGGGAGAAACAGGCGTGAAAAGCCGCGGGGCATCGTCTTCATCCATGCCAGGTTCGTCTTCTGCAGACCAGCCTTCCAACCCGTATGGTCCGGGACTGTCAGGGCTGATTTCGTCATCGCCTGCTGAGATCCCGAGCGCGCAGCGGCGCAGCGTGGCGATAAGGCGCCCTCCCTGCCGGGTCCCGGGCTCTATGGAGAGGACGAAGCCGTTTTTGCCTAGCATGGCATAGGCGCCTTCCAGTATTTCCCTGAGGCGGTCCGCAAGGTGCATGCCTTGCCGCGGCCTGCGTTCATCCATTTCGTTAAGCACGTTTGCCATGGAAACCAGCCACAGTTCTCCCGGAGATGCACGCAGCCGCCGCAGGGCGAGGGAAGACGGGGCCCGCATCGTCCGCACGGCCCATCCGTTTTCCGGGTCGAGCTTCGAGCGCATATAGTCAAACATGGACTTTCCGAGGTCCAGGATATGCGGGGAAGTGTCGCTGGCGACAATGGTGACTTTGCGCTGGCGCAGGGCGGGACAGGCGAGCCAGAGAGCCATCGGAACGGTAAGGGGGCCACTTCCGATGTCGAGGATGAGCGGTTCGTCCGGAAGATCCTTAGCCGTCAGACGGGGAAGCAGCGCTGCCAGCCGCACGATATTCCACGGCAGGAAGTAGCGCAGGTACGCCGACGTCAGGCGCGGAGAAGCCCAGTAGGAACGGGTCAGTCCGTTGCGGTCCGTGGTCAGCAGGGCGGAAAGATCGCGGCAAGCGTAAATAAGGTCTTTCCTCTGGGCGCCGTTTATGGGCATGACGCTGTCAGCTGCTTCGGCAAGCAGGTTCAAGCCGCGCATGGTGAAGGCGTCGGGATGGGAAAAAAGCGTGTTCATAGGCGGGACCGGCGTGACGGGGGAGTTTTGCCGCATGGAAGCTGGGCGAGGCATTTCATGAAAAAAGCAGCGCAGGGCGTCATGCTAAAACGCCATTTTCCGCTTGCCCTGCTTTGTGAACACCACGCTTTCGCGCCATCCTTCGGATGCCGCATAGGCTGCCAGTTTGTCAAAATTCCACGCCACCTGTTCAGTGGAGTGGCTGTCGGAGGCAAACGTGATGTCGAGTTCCAGCCTGCGTGCAAGGTGCAGGATCTTTGGACCGGGATAGATCTCCCGGCAGGGCTTGCGCAGTCCCGCTGAGGAAATCTCCATGGCCATTCCGGCTTCCTTTATGGCAGAAAGGGCTTCTTCCACCAGTGTCATGCTGCCGGGGATCTCCAGCCATGTACGGAAATCATCAATGGAAAAGATCTTGACCAGGTCGGGATGCGCTGCGATCTGGAAAAGCCCGGTCTGCGCCATGGCCGCCATGGTTTTGTAATACTGTTCGTAAAGGGCATATTTCTGTTCCGCGGAAAAAGCTTCCCAGTCGCGGGCGGAGCTGTCCATGCCCCAGTGCCCGAGAAAATGGATGCCGGCAATGACATAGTCGTAGTCATGTGCAGCGATCATGCGGCGCAGGTAGGGGACTTCGTCTTCCAGCCAGTCCGCCTCCAGCCCGAGGAGGACTTCACAGTCTTTCTGGGAGGTCTGCAGCTCTTTGACTTCACGGATATAGTCTTCGAAGGTCGCAGCCAGATGCTCGCGGTATTCGGTGGGGTAGTCGTACCCTTCCGGCCGCGGGGAATGTTCGGAAAAGCCCTGCACGGCAAGCCCGTAAGCCTGTCCTGCGTCAAACATCTGCCTGACGCTGTCGCGTGCGTGGGAATGGTTGGTGTGGGTGTGCAGGTCAACTCGGATCATACAGTGTTCCTTTGAAATGGTGTGCAGCCGCAATCATACGGTATCGGTACCGTGTATGCAAGCTTCATGGAAGGGGGCGGACTGGGCTTCATTCCGCTCTGGACGTTTTCTTTCTTCAAAGGTATGCTTATGCTGCTTCTGAAAACGAGGGCAAAAACAGGAGGCTTTTTATGCGGCGCTGCTGTTTCACTTTCATTTTTCTGCTCCTGTTCCCGTTTCTTCTTGCTGCGGTCCCGTGCTCTGGGGCATCCATCTGGAAGGAAGGGCAATGGCAGAAAGACGGGGCGGTCAATATTTACAACCAGGTCACTGTCCAGAAGGACGGCACCATCGGCATAGTGGCACGGTATGAAGGGGTGGTGGGGGATTTCAGCCATGCTCTTGCCCGTTCGTATGCCAGCAGCGCCCGTTTCATAGAAGCTGCTCCCATAGAGTTCGTTTCTGCCGCTGTGGATGGAAAGGAAACGCAGGCAGCCATTTCCGTCAACGGCGCCAACGAGCCGTCGGCAGTGCGCATAAAGGCGCCGGGGCCTGGCCCCCATACCTATGTGATACGGCTGAAAACGACGGACATGGTGCTTTTCGGAAATAAGAAATATGATGAATTAACGTGGGATTTCGGCAGGTTCAACGGCGGAAAAGCCCGTGTTTCCTGCGCCGTGATACTGCCGGAAGGGGCGGAGCTCCTGGAACAGAAGTCCAGGCTTGGACATGAAACCGTCAATCACAAGAAGGTGCTGATGTTCAAGGGCAAGTCGGGAGCGGCGCTCTATCGCGGCGAGGAGTACCTCACGGAGGCGGGAGAGTCCTTCGTAGTCACGGCGCGCTGGAGCAAAGGCGCCGTCGTCCCGACAAAAAACGCCCGGAACATGCTTGCCATGGAACGCAATTCATGGATCGTGCTGCTCATATCGGCGGCCATCAGCCTTTCCGCCTGGTGGCTTTTCGGCAGGGATCCGCATCCCAAAACCATTGTCCCCCGTTTTTATCCTCCCGTCCTTTCCGACGGCAGGATCCTTTCGCCGGCAGCCGTGGCGTATATCCGTGAGTCTGCAAAGCTCAGTTCCCGCGGATTTGCCGGGCTGCTGCTCAATCTTGCCGTGCAGAAGCTGCTTGTTTTCACGGGATCCGGGAGCAGGAAAGATCCCTTTGTGCTTTCCCAGGGAAGCAAATCCCTGCCGTCCGGTACCTCGGGTGCTGGCGGCCAGACCGCACCGGGGCGCTTTGCCGAGGCGGAGATCAACAGCCGCTGGAATAAGCTCATCGAGAGCGGAAGAGGCTTTGATTCTGCGGAAAAATGTGCTGCGCTGACGCTTTTTTCCGCGGGCAGCACCGTGAAAATTTACGGAAAGGACAGCACTTGGAGCATGGCGCAGGCCCGCGGCGATGCCTATCTTGCCCTTGCCGGTGAGTTCAGGGGAACATGGAAACTGCGCGCAGGTGTCGTTTCCGCCATGCATTTTCTGACCTATCTGCTTGTCGTCGCCTTTATTGCCGTGCAGGGGCTGATGCATGGAAGCGGCATTGCCGCCGTCTGTGCCATCGTGACGCTGTGCGCCCTGCTGGCGTGGCTGTATTCCAGGACGGTGGACAGGGTGCACCGGTTCCTGCTGCAGTGGCATGAAATGGGCTGGATAACCATGGCTGCGTTCATCCTGCTCTGCCTTCTTGTGCCGGCCAGCATCCTTTATGACGGATTGATCGATGCAAGCATGAAAGGCTTTCCAGGGCAGGAATTCATGCAGTCCTGGCAGGTGCTGCGTCTTCTGCTCTTCCCCGTGCTTTTGCTGTGGCTGTATAAAAGGACACGGAGCCTGACGGCCATCACGATGGGTCCGCTGAAGTTCCTTGGCTTCCTGCTGTGCTTTTTCCTGCTTGTCGGAACATGCTGGGCGATGAATTTTCCCGGAACAAGCGGCATTGCGCTCGTTCTGACCTTGTTCATGCCGACGCTCTTCATGCCCGTCATGAAGCAGCCTTCGGAAAACGCCCTGCAGCTGATGGCGGATATAGAAGGCTTTGCCATGTATATCAAGGCGGCGGAGACGCAGAAGCTCAACCTGGCAAATCCTCCGGACCGCACGCCGCAGGAATTTGAGCGGGTGATGCCTTACGCTGTGGCGCTGGGGCTGGAAAACGCCTGGGGCGCAAAATTTTCCGGATACGCTGCACAGATGCACTTCAATGGCTCTGTCGGCACGCTGGACCAGTTCCAGCACAGGCTGTCTGGCGACTAACCCTGCCGGTCCCGCATGGACGGCAGTCTTTCTGATGCAGGCGCATGTGTGCGCTTAACGGCAACACGGGGTAGATACATGAAAAAATGGACGAGGCGCATGGCTTTGACCGGAATGGCTTCCACGGTTTTGGCCGCCGGGGGATGCGCTTTTTACAGGAGCGCCCGCTTCGGGTCTCTTCCCGAAGGGGAAGATCTGCAGCGGCTGGCGAAATCGCCTCATTTCCGCAACGGAGTATTCGTGAACGAGGAAGCAACTCCGCTGCAGGTGGAAAACGGCAGGAAAAACAGCGGGGTGCTGGCATCATGGCTGGAATTCCTGTTCGGGGAGAAAGACCGCACCGTGCCCGTGCAGCCCCTTCCTGCAGTCAAGACAGATTTTCTGCAGGTGGAGAGGCGCCGCGATGCCGTGGCATGGCTCGGGCATTCTTCCGTCTATGTTCAGCTTGCCGGAATGCGCATGCTCATCGATCCCGTGTTCAGCCGCTATGCAAGTCCCCTTCCTGTTGCCGTAAGGGCTTTTCCTGGCACGGAAGCCTATGGCGCCGGAGATTTTCCCGATCTGGATATCCTTTTTATCTCGCATGATCACTGGGATCACCTTGACTATGCCACCATGCGCGCCCTAGCCCCTAAAGTCAGGCGGATCATCTGCCCGCTTGGCGTGGCGGGGCATCTTGTGCGGTTCGGCTTTCCCCGCAGCATCATTCAGGAGGGGGACTGGGGAGACAGGGTCGATGCCGGCGGCATTGCTGTCCACTTCACGACGTCGCGTCATTTTTCAGGAAGGACCTTCACCCGCAACCGGACCCTTTGGGGAGGATTTGTCCTGGAAGGAGGCGGCAGGAAAATTTATTTCAGCGGCGACGGGGGCTATGGACGGCATTTCAAAAAAATAGGTGAGCGGTTCGGCGGCTTCGACCTTGCCATGCTGGATACAGGGCAGTACAATCCCCAGTGGCGCTATGTCCATATGAATCCGGCCGAATCCGCCATTGCCGCGGACGATGTGCGATGCAGGTTCCTGCTGCCCGTGCACATAGGCAAATTCTGCATTTCCACGCATGCATGGGATGAGCCTTTTAAATTGATGAAGGAAGCAGCGCCGCTTCATGACTGGCATTTGCTGACGCCCCGCATGGGGGAGCCTGTCTTTCTGGACAGCCCAGGCGTTTTTCCGCCGTGGTGGGAAGGGCTTGCCTGACGGGCAGAGGATGCGCATGCGCAAGAGGACAGGCGTCGCCGTCAAAGCGGAACGGAAGGCGGGACGCAGGTGCTTTTGCAGCCTTTGCCGAGGCTTGACCATAACGCCAAGCAAGTTTATTTTAGGCAAAAGACGGCGGCCCATGCCGGAATTTTTTTCAAGGAAATGTCCCTATGCAGAAATATCTTTTTCATATCCTGGGCGTCATGCTTTGCGCCCTTTCCCTCCTTTTTCCTCAGAGATCGCATGCCGATACGCTGGTGGATATTTACGGACCAGGGCAAAGCTTCATCAACCTTGCCATGGCGTCGCCCCTGACCGGACCTGAACAGAAGGCGAACAGTCTCGGTGCGGAACTGCACAGCGCCATCCATGCAGACCTGGAATTCCTTCCGTTCATGAAGCTGGTGCCGCCTGCCGCCGTGCTGGGAGGGACCGTGCTTTCTGCCTGGCAGGGGCCGTCACTCGATTTCCGCCGCTTCCAGATCGCCGGGGCGGATCTGCTCGTGACAGCCTACTGGCCGTCTGGCGACAGCAATGGCAATTCCGTGGAACTGCGCGTTTTTGAAACGTTTTCCGGCAAGTTTGTGTTTGGCAATTCCTACGCCGGCGTGACAAAGCAGGATGTTCCTGATGTGGCGGACCGTTTTTGCGATGACCTCATGGCCGCCCTCACCGGCGGGCGGGGCTTTTTCAGCAGCACGCTGGCCTTTGTAAAAGGCAACGGGCACAAGCGGGATGTGTGGATCACCCGTCCCATGGGCAGGGGGCTGCGCCAGGTCACGAACATGCCCGGATCGGCCATGTCGCCTTCCTGGTCTCCGGACGGGCGCTACGTCGTTTTCAGCCACATGGACGACAGCACGCACGCCCTCGGCATCTGGGACAGGACGACGAATAAGACGAGCCGCATCAAATTTCCCGGCAACACCGTCATCGGCCCCTGCTTCCTTCCTGACAACCGTGTTGCGGTCAGCCTTTCCACGGGGAATTATCCTGATATCTTCCTGCTCAACCGCCAGTTCCAGCGTGAGCGCCCGCTGGAGCAGAGCCCGGCCATCAATGTTTCCCCGTCCTTCGACGCGACCGGCACCAAGATGGCTTTCACCTCCAGCAGGCTGGGAGGCCCGCAGGTCTTTGTCAAGGATCTTTCCTCAGGGAATGTCCGCCGCGTGAGCATGGAGGGCTCCTACAACTCCGAGCCGTGCATCAGCCCCGACGGGACGCTTGTCGCCTATACCAAGCAGACCGCTTCGGGATTCCGTATTTTTGTGCACGATCTGCTTACCGATCAGGAACGGCAGGTATCCTTCGGTCCCGGAAGCGACGAGCAGCCTGCTTTTGCCCCGGACAGCTATTTCATCGCCTTCACATCCACGCGAAGCGGCACAGCGCAAATTTATTTGACGACCCGCCATGGGGTGGAGCCCAAGCATTTGCCTACGGGCGGCGGGAATGCGGAATTTCCGCGCTGGGGCAAGTAAAAAAAATTAAATTTCTTGCCGATACGCCGCATTCATCGCTTGACAAGCGGGGGGGAGTGGATAATATCCCCCTTGTTGTTAGTGCAACGGTTTTTTGCTGTTCAAAAATTAGAACAGCAAGGAAGAGAATATTTTGAACTCTCAGGAGGAGTTACTTATGAAAGCTCTGAAAACTTTTGGTCTTGTTATGGTTCTCGCACTGACCCTCGCCATGGGCGCTGGCTGCGCAAAGAAGTCTGAAGTGGAAAACCCCGCCGTCTCCGCTGCCGACGGTTCTGCCTCCCAGGCTGCCATTGATGCTGCCGCCGAGCAGATCACCAGCGGCATCGTTTACTTCGACTACAACAAGTACAACATCAAGCCTGAATACCGCGACGTCCTGCAGCAGAAGGCTGAGCTCATGAAGCAGTATCCTTCCATCCGCGTCCGCATCGAAGGCAACTGCGACGCCCGCGGAACCAAGGAATACAACCTTGCCCTCGGCGAACGCCGTGCCCGTGCCGCCTATGAGTACATGGTCCGCCTCGGCGTGCCTGCCGATCAGCTTGACCTGATTTCCTTCGGCAAGGAACGTCCCGCCGTCATGGGCTCCGGTGAAAAAGTCTGGTCCCAGAACCGCCGCGACGAATTCAACGTTATCGCCCGCTAAATGATTTTTGACAGGGGTCAGGTTTCCTGATCCCTGCAAGCAACGGGGCGTGGCGCAGTTGGCAGCGCACTTGCTTTGGGAGCAAGAAGTCGCTGGTTCAAATCCAGTCGCCCCGACCACGTGCAGGATTGAGAAGTCCCTTTGGCAGAAGCCAGGGGGCTTTTTTTTGCAGCATAAAGACGAAGCATCCGCATGATTCGTTATGTTTAAAACCGCCTCCGTCTGCAAACCTCTTTGGCATTTCTTCAGGCAAACCTATGCCCACATATTTTTTCAGCCCTGCTATAAACGAAGCGCTGAGCTTGTTCATGTCATTTTTCGCCATGCCTTTTCTCCGTGCTACGTTGCGTCCGTGTACACTATCGTATCCACAATTTTTTTGAACACAACGGTTCAAAGCGGACTTGAAAAGACTAACACGGCATAAGATATTCAATAAAATAAGGCTGTTTCTGAACATGACGAACAAAAACAGCCTTATAAAATATTATGTATGGAGCCAACTGTCAGATTTGAACTGACGACCTGCTGATTACGAATCAGCTGCTCTACCAGCTGAGCTAAGTTGGCGTCGCAAGTCTTTTAGTTTTTTTGTGCTGCGTTGTCAACACAAAAGAAAGGTCGATTTTCAGCCTTCCGTTTCCACCAATGTGCACGAAGATGTCATTCCCGCCATGAACGGGACGGCAATCTGCCAAGGAATAAATGCGCTGGGCTGCATTGAGGACTATGCCACGGCTTCATGCAGTTCTGAAGGTGTCCGGAATCATTCCTGCCGCAGGAGATGGAGCTTTTCGAACAGCTTGAAGGTGAGGCTCATGATGATGGCCACGACGGTGGCGAGCACCATGCCCTGCACGCTGATGGAGCCGAAGGTAAGCTTTGCGCCGCTCATGCCCACGATCATGATGACCGACGTCATGACCAGGTTGGACGACTTGCTGTAGTCAACCTTGCGTTCCACAAGAAGGCGGAATCCGGATGCGGCAATGACGCCGAAAAGCAGGAGGCAGACGCCGCCCATGACGGGCACGGGGATGGAGCGTATGAGTTCCGCAAGCTTGCCCACGAAGGAAAGCAGGATCGCCATGCAGGCTGCGCCGCCGATGACCCAGACGCTGTAAACCTTGGTGATGGCCATGACGCCGATGTTTTCACCGTAGGTAGTGTTGGGGGTGGCGCCGAAGAAGCCGGAAAGGACGTTGGAGCAGCCGTCCGCGAACAGCGAGCGGGAAAGCCCGGGGTCGCTGATGAGGTCGCGGTTGACGATATTGCCCGTGACCAGCAGATGGCCGATATGTTCGGCAAGGACCACAAGCGAGGCAGGGGCTATGATGAGGATGGCGTTGAGGTCGAATGTGGGGGCGTAAAAGCTGGGGAGCTGGAACCAGGGAGCTTCGGCAACGGCCTTGAAATCGACCATGCCAAGGAAAAACGCAAAGGCATAGCCGCAGATGACCCCGAAAAGAACAGGGATGATGGCCATGAATCCCCGGAATGCAACAGAGCCTATCACGGTGACGGCCAGCGTGAACATGGAGACCATGATGTTATTGACATTGATAGCGTCCCCGGTAAGCCCTGCCATGGACGCAGCAGTGGGGGCAAGCTCCAGCCCGATGACCGCGATGATGGCTCCCATGGCGGCAGGAGGAAAGATGACATTGATCCATCCCGTCCCGGCAAACTTAATGATGACCGAGAACAGGATGAACAGCAGTCCGAAGACGATGAAGCCCGACTGGGCGGAGGAATAGCCGCCGGCTGC
>JAEEGL013062889.1_pt1 | contig 15985 bp, 14 predicted proteins | sample 9134231 | NCBI WGS metagenome assembly JAEEGL01 (sample SAMN16246548, study PRJNA631951) | gut metagenome | biome: gut microbiome; feature: rumen; material: fiber-attached | host: Bos | place: Iran: Karaj | collected 2018-10 | reverse complement strand
TTGGAGGTATTCTCCAAACTTATTGAAGTCGCGGCAGTCGGTTATGCCGATTTTTTCACCTTGCTCCTTCAGTGAGGGCAGGGGACCGCACCAGATCACTTCGTCGATGGTGACTTCCACGCCGAAGAGGATCTCCTCGCCGCTCTCGAAGTCGATGACACCGACAAGGTCGGGGTGGTTGAGACCGAAGAAATACGAGAAGTTGCTGTCCTGACGGTAGATATAGGTGTTGTCAGGGTAGTTGAAGGGTGCCTCGTTGTTGGCAGGGAAGAAGGCGATGCCCTTCGAAATCATCTTTTTCAATGTGGCGCGACGGCCACTGTAAACGTCTTTATTGAACATATTGTTGTTGTTTTTGTTGTTGATTTGCAAAAATAAAAAATTTATCGCATTGCCGCCTCAATCTCTTCGATTTCCGTTGGCAACCCCTCAAACAGGTTGATGGGCTCGTCTTCTGTAATGAGTAGGTCGTTCTCGATGCGGATGCCGATGCCTTCCTCGCGGATGTAGATGCCCGGCTCGCAGGTGAGTATCATGCCTGGCTCGAAGGGCTTGAACTTGTCGATACTGTCGTGCACGTCGAGGCCGATGTGATGTGACATGCCGTGCATCAGGTATTTGCGCTCTAAGGGCTTGTTGGGGTCTTGGTGTTTCACTTCCTCGGTGGTGAAAAGACCGAGTTTGATCATCTCCTGTTCCATCAGGCGGTGGGTGGTCTCGTTGATGAGGTTGATGGTGCCGCCAGGGCGGTACAGCTTGGTGATCTCTTTCATCACACGGAGCACGGCATTATAGCAGTCGGCCTGTCGTGGCGTGAACTTGCCGTTGATAGGTATGGTGCGGCTTAGGTCGGACGAGTAATTCTTCAGCTCACAGCCGATGTCGAAGAGCAACAAGTCACCGTCGTTGAGCAGACTCTGGTTCTTGGAGTAATGCAGGCAGCATCCATTCTTGCCGCCCGCGATGATGGGTGCGTAGGCATGACCAGAGGCTCCGTTGCGTTTAAATTCGTATTCGATCTCGGCTTGCACTTCGTATTCATACATGCCTGGCTTCACGGTCGCCAGACAACGTCGGAAAGCTTGCGCGGTGATGTCGCAGGCCTGACGGGTGACGGCGATTTCCTCTTCCGATTTGATCATCCGCAAGGCGTTGAGGATCGGGGCAGTGCGGCCGTATTGGTGTATAGGATAGCGCGCTTTGACCTGCTGCACGAAACGTTTCTGGATGGTCTCCACGGCGCATTCATATTTCGGATACTCGTAGCTGTTGAGAAAAATGGTTTCGCCATAGCCAGAGAAAACGATGTCGTTCAAGGTCATCCAAAAGGCGTCGCTACCTTTCACTGTCGTGATGCCGGAGAGCTTGGTGGCTTGAGCGTTATCGAGCATCTCGCCTTGCCAGGTGGCCTTCACCTCGTCGTAAGGTTCGATGAAAAGGACCTCGCGCATCGTCTCGTCAGGATAGTCAGGGGCGATGAGGAGGAAGGCGTTCTCTTCGTTGATGCCTGTAAGGTAAAAGAAGTCGGACTGTTGACGGAAGGGATAGAACTCATCGCCGTTGCGCGGCATGGCTTCGTTAGCGGTGAAGACGGCCACTGACTTGGGTGGCAGCTGGGCCGCAAAATTGGTTCTGTTTCTGATGAAAAGGCTATTGGGAATGGTGTTATTCATGATAATAACGAATTGCTTTTTAATCCTACAAAGGTAGAAAAATTCGATGAGTTATTGCTAGAATCAAAAAAAAGACTACTTTTGTCCCCAAATCGAAGAATACACGAAGTAAAACATTAACCTTAAAACTATTATCAAATGAAGAAAAATCTACTTATTGTTGGCCTTCTGCTGGCCATGTCGCTGGGTGTTTCAGCGCAAAACTCGGGCTTTGCCTTTGGTTTCAGATTTGGCCCTACTTTTGACTGGGTCGGTTCAAAAACGGGCGCTGCCATTAATGAAGGCACTAAGACCGGCTTTGATGTTGGTGTTGTGGCTGAGTATTATTTTACTGAAAACTATGCCATTGTCACCGGTGTCAATGTTGACTTCGTAAAAGGTCACTATAGCTATGAAGACATGCGCAACCTCAGTGCCATCGACACGATTACCGATTATCAATTGGGTACTGTCGATAGACAATTCAAGACCACGATCTATGAGATTCCGTTGATGTTGAAGATGGCTACTCCTGAGCTTGGCGGTCTTCCGCTGCGCGCTTATGCCCAAGTGGGTGGTGCGTTTGGCTACACACAACGTGTAAAGGTGATGGATTCCTTTACCTTGGGTAACATTGATGATGAAACCTATAGAGCCACCAAGGGAGAATACAATCCCTTCCACGCTTCCCTGCGTATCGGCGCCGGTGCAGAGTATGCCTTGTTGGAGACGACCCGCGCTTTCGCTGGCATTTACTTCTCGCACGATTTCTTGAATAGCATCAGCAGCGGTGCCCAGGGCATCACCAACAACTATCGTAAATGGTATAACGGCAACAAGGATTTGGGACCGCGTGATCTCGAACTTAATGTGCTTCAGAACCGTATCGGTATCGAGATGGGCATACTCTTCTAAATAGAGTTACTGCTAAACAAAAAGAGCGACCTGCAAAGGCCGCTCTTTTTTGTTTGTTATGTGATAACGATTACAGGAACTTGTAGCCGATAGTGACCATAAACATATTTTGTTTGGTGTTGTCGATGTTGCTGAAATCGAAGGTCTCGCCGAGAGAGGTGTTGTTCAGGCTTTCGAACATCCCGCTCAAACCGAAGTTGTAGTTCACGTCAAGCGTGACGCGCTTCAGAATATCGACGCCAAGGCCGGCTTGAAGGCCCCAGGAGATACTCTTGGTGTCGAAGTTTTGGTCATCAGAGGCGTCCTCCTTCACGACTTCGTATTGCTGACCATCGAGGGTATAGGTCTCGTCATACAGAGTCTTCGACTTCAGGACGAAGTTGGCAGTGGGACCTACCTGTGCGCGCAGGGTGATGACGTCGAGGTCGATAACGTTGAAACCGATCATGACGGGCACCTGAAGGTTCATCTGGTTCAAGGTGAGGTTGAGGTTGGCGCCAGTGGGGAGGTTAAACAGGTTCTCGCTTTCCACGCCGGTGACGCTGGCTTCGAAAAGGTTGGAGGTCTGGAAATAGAGCACTTCGGGTTGTACATAGACGCGGCCGATGGTGACGCGACCAAAGACGCCTGCCGTGAAATGGTTAGAGAAGCCCGATGTGATGTCGGCCTTGTTGTACGACAACTTGGCAGTTTGATAACCAATCTTTGGGCCGATGGCGATGTCAAAACCGCCGCCAGCGAATGCCGCGCTGCCCATCATCAAGAGGGCGGCAATCAGTAAAAATGTCTTCTTCATTTTTGATGAGTTTTAGTGAGTTGTTGGAATGATTTGCCGACAAAATTAAGAATCATTTTTCATTTTTCGGGAAATGTCGGCAAAATAAATTACCTTTGTAGGTCTAAATTTGTTTACTATGAGAAAAACTATTTTGATTATCAGCTTGGTAGCTGCGTTTTCCTTGGGTAGCTATGCTCAGACCAATGAGAACAGGTACGGTATTAAAGCGGGACTGTCTTTTGATTGGGCCAGCCCGGGTTCGACGGCAGTCTCAAATCATGGCGTCAGGTTGGGCTCTGGTTTGGGTTTGGTATACGATCATTATTTCACGAGCAGTATTGCTGTTTCGTCGGGCGTGAACGTCAATTTCCTGAATTATAAGTATACCTTTACTGACCGAAGGTTTGTTGATGATTTTCTGGAAGAAACCAATGTGTCGGTGTTGCGTCGTGTGAACGCCGTCAATATCGAAATCCCAGTGAAAGCCAAGCTCAGCTTTGATGTGACCGATTCGTTCAAGGCATACGTCGAGGCGGGCCTTGGCCTAGGCTTCAATTGTAGAGACGTCAGCAAGGACAGTTATAGTTTCTATTGGGTAACGTCCGAGGCTGAGGAATATTCCGACTGCACGAATCAATATCGTCCGTTACAGCTGTCGATGGTTTTTGGTTTGGGTGCTGAATATGAAATTAGCCACGACTTCTCCGCTTTTGCACAGTTGACTTTCGACCACTGTTTCTCCAATGCTTTTGTCAGTTCGCTTGAAAAGCAAACGGGGAGTATCATACGCAACAATTTCATTGGACTTGAGGTGGGAATCATGCATTAAGCCTTATTGAAAGTGAAACGAAAAAAGCCTGGCGGGATTCCGTCAGGCTTTTGTTATGTCTGCTCAGCTAAGAAAGCTTAGTCTTTCGGAGCTTCCTTGACCAGTTGGATGAGCACGCGGCGGTCGTATTCCGTCGGGTCGAGGATCTTCACGCCACCGATGGGCTCGATGATGATTTGGTCCTCGGGGATGCCCAGTTCAAGAAGTTCAATCTTGATCTTGTTGCAGCGGTTCTCCGAAAGGGTCTGGTTGTAGGACGGCGTAGCGGTGGCGCTGTCGCACGAACCCGTCAGACGCAGCTTGTAGCCGTTCTTCTTGGCCACTTCAGCAATCTCTCTCAGGTTGACGATATCTCTTCTCGACATCAGCTGATAGGAGTCACGGTTGAAGAAGATGGAGAAAGGATAGCTCAGGATGTCTTCAGTCTGCATGTTGACGAATCTCACGACGGTATCGTGAACCAGCACGGTGTCGGGGAAGCAGGGAAGGAGCTTTGCGATGGAGTCGTACTCCTTGCAGCAGTCTCTAGGCAGTTCGTACTCTCTGCTGAAGTAGTAGATGACACCCAGCGAAGCGGTGTACATGTTGTCGAAGCGCTTCGGTCTCGTGTAGTATTCTTCGTCATATTCGTATCTCCACGAGTCGAGGGTCCATCTCTGGAAGGTCCAGTTGAGGTCGAGGTTGATGTCGAAGTGCTCGCTGATGCGGAAGTTGTTGCTGAGTCCGGCACCTAAGGCCAACTCAAAGTTGTAACCCACTTCAGTGGAAGGATCCTCTTTCTTGGCTTTGTAGCCGTCAACCAACGACTTGATGGCGAAGAAGTCGTTCGAAACGAACGAAGAACCGCCATGGACATAGAGCACGGGAGTCCAGATTCTGTCGGGGTTGTAGAAACCCTGGAAGAAATCGATAGGACTCACCATAAAGTCGGCTCTTAAGTTGTGGTAACGCATCGAAGTTGCGTATACGGCAGTGTTGCCAGAACCTTCAACAGGCTGCGGGTCGTCTCCATAGAGGAATTGGATGTGCTCCAAGTTGGAGTGTCTGCCCAAGATGTAGCTGTGGATTCCAGTGTTGCTATAGACGGCTCTTACGCCCGTGCAGTGGTTGAGCCACTTGCCACCAGTCACGTTGAAGCCGAAGGTGGGCTTGCCCCATTCGACTTTCGTGTAGCTGTTCATATACCCCAGATTCTCAGGGGTTCTCATGCTACCTTGGTACCAGTTGCCCGTGGCGCTTGCCGAGATGAACCAATTCTTTCCAAACTTGGTCGTCAGGTAACGCACCGAGTCCACGTGTCCCGCTGCCATCATCGTCGTCGACATGGCGAGGAACGCAATCATTGTAACGAATACTTTCTTCATCGCTTTCTATTTGTTCTTATTTGTTAATATTCAATATTAGATACTAAAACGAGGCGCAAAAATAGACAATTTTTCTTTACCATCGAATAGGAAACCGAAAAAAAGTCTTTTTTTCATAATAATCAATCGGCCGTGAGTCTTTCCAATGTGTTTTCAACGAGTCTTTTCACGTAGGGATGATAGTCGGTGGCAAATTTTTCGGTCACGCGGTTGGCCACGACCACGCAAATCGTCAGACAATTGTGGCCCATCATCTTGCCGAGGCCGTAGAGTGCCGATGATTCCATCTCGAAGTTGCAAACGCGCCAACCTTGGTAATTGAAGGATTCAATCTTTCTGTTGTTTTCGGGATAGGAGAGGTGCATCCTCAAGGTGCGTCCCTGAGGGCCGTAGAATCCTGGAGCCGTGGCGGTTACGCCTTGGTAGTAGCCTTGGGCAATCTTGTCGAAGAGTGCCTTCGAGCCTTCCACTACATAGGGCATAGGCAGGTCTTTCGGGTAATCCATCTGCTCGATGAAAGCGTCGCGCATGGCGATTTCGTTCACCTCTTTATTCTTTTCATAGAAGTAGATGAGGCCGTCTAGACCGATGGCATAGCGGGTGGCTACGTAGCTGTCGCCCACTTCGATGTCGGGCTGCAACGCGCCGCAGGTGCCGATACGGATGAGGTTCAAGGAATGATGCTCTTCCTTTGGCATGCGTGTCTTCAGGTCAATGTTGGCCAAAGTGTCGAGTTCGTTCATCACGATGTCGAGGTTGTCGGTGCCCATGCCGGTCGACATCACCGTGATGCGTTTGCCGTGGAACCAGCCGGTGCGGCTGACGATTTCGCGGTTTTCACGTTTCAGCTCAATCTTGTCGAAGTAATCGGCAATTGTGTCGACGCGTCCAGGATCGCCCACCAGAATGACGTTGTCAGCTAGTTGGTCGGGATGTAGATTCAAGTGATATATCGCACCTTCGTTGTTGAGCACGAGTTGCGATGCGGGAATGGGTTGGTTCATAGTCATGAGATTTTGTTGTTTTAAATGGCAAAAATACGAAAATTATTGAAATGCACGTTGTTTTCTTTGCATATGAAAAATGACGTATCTTTGCACAAAATGAATCCGCATGAAAGAAGTCATTGTAAAGAATATCTCAATTGGTGACGAACTGCTTATTGGTCAGGTGATTAACACTAATGCTGCGTGGCTCGGCGAACATCTCGCTGACGCTGGATTCCAGCTCGATTCCACCTTGACCATTGGTGACTCGGAACAAGCCATTCTTGATGCTTTCAACGCCTGCATGGATGCCGACCTCGTGTTGGTCACGGGAGGCCTCGGGCCCACCGCCGACGATATCACGAAGCCCACGGTGTGCAAGTTCTTCGACACCGAGCTGGTGTTTTGCCAAGAGGCATACGATAATATCGTAGCCCTCTTCAACCGCCGCGGCTTCCAGATGAGCGAACGCAACCGCGGCCAGGCCATGTTGCCGAAAGCATGCCAATATATTCCGAACACTTACGGGACAGCACCGTGTATGTGGCTGGAGAAACAAGGCACCGTCTTTGCGTTCATGCCGGGTGTGCCTTTCGAGATGAAGGGCATTTTCACTGACGAGCTCCTGCCACGCATCAAGAAGCGTTTCCAAGCTTTGCCATACGAGAAGCGCGTGGTGATGACCACGGGTATCGGCGAGTCGTTTTTGGCCGACAAAATAAAAGGATGGGAAGAGGCTTTGCCCGATTTCCTCTCTTTGGCCTATCTGCCGCAATACGGCATGGTGCGCCTGCGCCTCAGCGGTCGGAACGAAGATGCCGACTTGCTTCACGCGACTTTGGACGAACAGGTCGAAAAGCTGACCAAGCTGATTCCTGAGTATATCTTTGCCATGCAGGATCAGCCCATCGAGCGCACGGTGTTCGACCTATTAATAAAGAACGGAAAGACCTTCGCCTCCGCTGAGAGCTGCACTGGCGGCAATATTGCCCATGTGGTCACCCTGATACCGGGTAGTTCTGAGGTCTTCAAGGGCACGGCAGTCACCTATGCCACCCCGATGAAAACCAAGGTGCTCGGTGTGCCAGCCGAGACGATTGCGCATTATGGCGTCGTCAGCCAGCAAGTGGTGGAAGCAATGGCGATGGGTGTCCGTGAGTTGATGGAGACCGATTTTGGTGTGGCTACCACAGGTGTCGCAGGGCCGACAGGCGGAAGCGAGGAGAATCCGGTGGGTACGGTATGGATTGGTGTGGCCTCGGCACAAGGCGTCGTCGCCAAACGCTTCAACTTCGGCAAGGACCGTGAGAACGTCATCAACAGAGCCACGATAGCGGCATATGAGATGCTTAGACAAGAAATAATCAGATAATATGAAAACTATAACGAAAGCCCTATTCCTGCTGAGCCTTATCCTCGTCATGGCGGCATGCCAAGAGAAAGAGCCGGCTTACAAGTCAAAACTGAACATCAAGCCCGAACCTTACGATCTCGAGTTCGACCGCTACGAGCAGGTGCTTTTTCACCTCGACACGGCCGATTTCCAACAAGAGCTGATGAAGATACAAGACCGTTATAGTGCCTTCCTCGGAGGTGATCTCAGCAATCCCGATGCGGTGCGCTATCTCAAAGACTTCGCTACCGACACGTTCAGTATCGGATTATATAATAAGGTACAGGCCGCCTTCCCCGACTTGAAACAGGTGGAACCGATGGTGGAGGACGTGATGGCGCATTTCCATTATTATTACCCCGACATTCAACTGCCTACTCAAGCCTTCACCTGTGTGACGGGCGTTTTGGCTGATGTGGCCCCCGTCCAAATCATCAACGACCAGCTGGTGATCTCCTTGGACTGGTATCTCGACGGCGACGTGGTGTACGACCTGATCGGCATGCCGAAATATGTTGCTCAACGTACCAACGTGGCGACTTTGGCGAAAGATGTGGCCAACTGCTTGTATATGTTCTATGTGTATGAATGGCGCAAGCAAGGGCAGGTCATCAACGAAATGGTGTTTTGCGGTCGACAAGACTTCTTCGTTGAGGCGATGTGCCCGACAATGCCAGATAGCGTGCTTCTTGGTTATAACTCAAGCCAATGGCAGTGGGCGGTTGAGAACGAGGGTGCAATGTGGGCCGACATCGTGGGCAACCAGCGTCTCTACGACGCTGGTCTTGATGCCTATATGATGTTTTTCGGTGACGGCCCCTTCACCCAGGCTTACAGCAACGACGCCCCCTCGCGCTTGGGAGAGTTTTTTGGCTTGAACATCGTCAGGTCCTATGTCTCAAACCACGAGGTTTCGCTCCAAGATCTGATGAAACAGACGGATTTGTTGGTTCTTTTTCAAGAATCTGGCTATAAGCCAAAGAAATGATAATCAGCAATATATCCGACAGCAAACGACAACAAACGACTACAGTCGACTACAAACGTTTAATCAACGGCTTTTTCTTGACAGGGTTTGCATCTTTGCGGCATGAAACTTTAAACATTAAGAATCATGCTAGTAAAAACATTTGGATGTGCCCTTTTCGGCATAGAAGCTATTCAGGTCACCATCGAGGTGAACATTGACAGAGGTGTCAACTTCTATCTGGTAGGCCTGCCCGACAACGCGGTCAAAGAAAGCCAACAACGCATTGAGGCCGCCATCATTAACTTAGGGTATTATTATCCCCACAAGAAGATCGTCATTAACATGGCGCCTGCCGACATCCGGAAGGAGGGCTCGGCATACGACCTGCCTATCGCCATCGGCATCATGGCGGCATCGGAACAGGTGAACACGGATCTGCTGGAACAGTTCATCATCATGGGCGAGCTCTCGCTCGACGGTACTCTCAAACCCATCAAAGGAGCATTGCCCATCGCCATCAAGGCGAAACAAGACGGCTTTCGGGGACTCATTGTGCCTAATCCGAACGCCCGTGAGGCTGCCGTAGTGGAGGGTTTGGATGTGTATGGCGTGGAGAATATCCATGAGGTTGTCTCCATCCTCAATGGTGAGTTGCTCGTTCAACCTGTCAAAATCGAGGGTCTGGAAAACGAACAATTTGGTGATTACGAGTTCGACTTCAGCGACGTGAAAGGGCAGGAGAACATCAAGCGTGCCTTGGAGATCGCAGCCGCCGGCGGCCATAATGTCATTCTTATCGGTCCTCCAGGCAGCGGCAAGACCATGCTCGCCAAGCGCATGCCCACCATTTTGCCTCCTCTGACCATGGCAGAGGCCTTGGAGACGACCAAGATTCATTCCGTGGCGGGGTTGATTGGACGTAATGCCGCCCTGGTCAGGACAAGGCCGTTCCGCAGTCCTCATCACACGATAAGTGATGCTGGCCTGGTGGGTGGTGGCACTTATCCACAGCCTGGCGAAATCTCGCTTGCACATAACGGTGTGCTCTTTCTTGACGAGCTTCCCGAGTTCAAACGCACCGTATTGGAGGTGATGAGGCAGCCGATGGAAGATAGGGTCGTAACGATTTCGCGTGCCAAGATGACCGTCGACTTTCCGGCCAGTTTCATGTTGGTGGCGGCCATGAATCCCTGTCCCTGCGGCTATTACAACCACCCCGACAAGGAATGCACCTGCAAACCTGGCATGGTTCAGCAGTACCTTAACCGCATAAGTGGCCCTTTAATGGATCGTATCGACCTGCACGTCGAGGTCGTCCCTGTAGCATACAAAGACCTGTCTTCGAAGAGCAGTGGCGAGTCGAGTGCAGCGGTGCGCGAACGCGTCATCAAGGCGAGGAAGATTCAAGAGGAACGCTATGCTGAGTATCCCACCATCCATGCCAACGCCCAGATGACTTCGCAGCTCATACAGAAATACTGCGACTTGGACGAGGAGTGCCGTTCCATACTTAAAAATGCCATGAATCGCTTGGGACTTTCTGCCCGTGCATACGATAGGATATTAAAAGTCTCCCGCACTATTGCTGACCTTGACGGCAGCGAAAACATTCAGAATGGGCACCTTGCTGAAGCAATAAACTACCGCAGTCTTGATAGGGATAATTGGGGGAACTGAGCTTATTTTCTGTCTCTCCCAAACAAAGCCCCAATCCACTGTCTGTTGAGCCTTGAGATGTTTTGCCGTTTGATGAGTTTCGGGCACTCGGCTTCGCAGGCGTAGGTGTTGGTGCAGTTGCCGAAGCCCAATTCGTCCATCTTGGCGACCATCTTCTTGACACGGTCGGCGGCCTCGATTTTACCTTGCGGCAACAAGGCCAGATGGCTGACTTTGGCACCCACAAACAGCATAGCACTGGCGTTCTTGCATGCCGCTACGCAGGCACCGCAGCCGATGCACGATGCCGCATCCATGGCCATATCGGCGGCATTTTTGGAAATCGGGATGGTGTTGGCATCGGGCACGCCGCCTGTGGTGGTGCTGATGTAGCCTCCGGCTTGGATGATTTTGTCGAAGGCGGAGCGGTCCACCACCAAGTCACGGATGACGGGGAAGGCCTTGGCACGCCATGGTTCAACCCAGATGTCGTCGCCGTCGCGGAATTTGCGCATGTGGAGCTGGCAGGTGGTGATGCCGTCGTCGTTGCCATGGGGCCGACCGTTGATATAGAGCCCACACATGCCGCAGATGCCCTCACGACAGTCGTTGTCGAAACACACGGGATGCGAGATGCGGTCGTTGATGAGCCGCTCGTTCAGGATGTCCAGCATCTCAAGAAAAGAACAGTCGGGCGAGATGCCCTCCAAAGGATAGGTCTCGAAATGTCCCTTGGCACGGGCGTTCTCTTGTCTCCAAATATGTAGTGTGAATCTCATGGCTTACTTGTAATTACGTTTGGCTATCTGGATGTGTTCATAGACCAACGGTTCCTTCTCCATGGTCTCGGGCTGGCCGTGGCCTTGGTATTCCCATGCGGCGACATACATGAAATGCTCATCGTCGCGGAGGGTCTCGCCGTCATCGGTCTGATGCTCGGTGCGGAAATGGCCGCCACAGGATTCCTCACGGTGCAAGGCGTCGGCAATGACGAGTTGCGCCAACTCGAAATAATCCTCCAAGCGACAGGCCTTCTCCAACTCGGGGTTGAATTCGTTTGCGCTGCCAGGGATGAAGACCGATTTCCAGAAATCGGCTTCAAGATTGGCAACCAGCTCTTTGGCTTTTGTGAGGCTTTCCGTGTTGCGCGCCATGCCGCAGAATTCCCACATTATCTTGCCTAATTGTTTATGGAAATCATCGACGGTCTTATTCCCGCCAATTTCCATCAGTCGACTGATACGCTGTTTAACAGCCTCTTCCGCTGCATCAAACTCAGGCGATGTCGCGGAAATCTTGCCCACATAAATCTGGTCTGCAAGATAGTTCTGCAGTGTGTATGGTAAAACGAAATACCCGTCTGCCAGACCCTGCATCAGTGCGGATGCGCCGAGGCGGTTAGCGCCGTGGTCACTGAAGTTGGCTTCGCCGGCGGCAAATAGTCCGGGGATGGTGGTCTGCAGTTCGTAGTCGACCCAGAGACCGCCCATTGTATAGTGGATGGCAGGATAGATCATCATCGGGGTCTCGTAGGGGTTCTCGTCCGTGATCTTTTGGTACATCTGGAAGAGGTTGCCGTATTTCTGTTCGACGGCTTCTTTGCCCAGACGTTGGATGGCATCGGCGAAATCGAGGTAGACGGCATAGCCTGTGCCTACGCCATAGCCCGCGTCACAGCGTTCCTTGGCGGCACGGCTGGCCACGTCGCGCGGCACGAGGTTACCGAAGGCGGGATAACGACGCTCTAGATAGTAGTCGCGGTTCTCTTCGGGTATCTCGGTGGGTTTGAGCTTGCCTGCTCGGATGGACTCGGCGTCTTCCTTTTTCTTGGGCACCCATATGCGGCCGTCGTTGCGGAGACTCTCGCTCATCAGGGTAAGCTTACTTTGATAGTCACCGTGGACGGGGATGCAGGTGGGGTGGATCTGCACATAGCAGGGGTTGGCGAAGGCGGCGCCCTTGCGGTGACACACCCAGGCGGCGCTGCCGTTGCTGTTCATGGCGTTGGTGGAGAGGTAATAGAGGTTGCCATAGCCGCCGGTGGCCAACACCACGGCATGGGCGGCGTAACGTTCCAAGTCGCCGGTGACGAGGTTACGTACGATGATGCCACGGGCGCGACCGTCAACCACGACGAGGTCCATCATCTCGCAGCGAGTGTGCAACTTCACTGTACCACGGGCGATTTCACGGCTCAAAGCACCATAGGCACCCAGCAGCAATTGCTGTCCTGTCTGCCCTTTGGCGTAGAAGGTCCTGCTGACCTGTGCACCACCGAAAGAGCGGTTGTCAAGCAACCCGCCATAGTCGCGGGCGAAGGGCACGCCCTGCGCCACACATTGGTCGATGATGGCGCCGCTGACCTCGGCCAAACGGTAGACGTTGGCCTCACGGGCGCGGTAGTCGCCGCCTTTGATGGTGTCGCGGAAGAGACGCTCCACGCTGTCGCCGTCGTTTTGGTAGTTCTTGGCAGCGTTGATGCCGCCTTGGGCGGCGATGCTGTGGGCACGACGCGGCGAGTCTTGGATGCAAAAGATCTCGACATTGAAGCCCATGGCACCCAATGAGGCGGCTGCCGAGGCGCCGGCCAGTCCCGTGCCTACCACGATGATGTCGAGCTTGCGCTTGTTGGCCGGGTTGACCAGCTTCTGCGAGGCCTTATAGTTGGTCCATTTCTCGGCGAGCGGACCGGCAGGTATTTTTGAGTCGAGTTTCATGATGCTTCAGGTTAAAGTCCAAAATAAACTCCGATTACTACGGCAGCAAACATCAGGCATATTACAGTGGCATAGATAATGCCGATAATCTCAATGGCCTTGCTGTATTTGTAATTATAAAGTCCGAAAGTCTGGAAGATGGCCGCGAAACCATGGCGCATGTGGAACCAAACCACGACAAAGAACACCAAGTAACAAATCGCGATGTGGGGGATCTGGAATTTCTGATGTGCTTGTTCGTAGAAGTTGAGTTCGCCGTCAATCCAACCGAGTTTGACGAAGAAGAAGTCTGTAAAATGCAGCAGCAAGCAGGCGATGATAAGAATGCCTGTCCAGATCTGTAGCTTCGAGCCTGTATGCGTCTTGGTGCGCTGCGGCTTGCGGTAGCCTTTTGGGCGCGCTATCTTGTTGGTTATGGCTAACCAAAGCGTCAAGACGATGTGGAGCAGCAAGGTGCCTAACAACACAATTTCAAAGGCTTTGATGAGGTAGTTGTTGCCCATGAAGTCGCAGAAGGCGTTGTACCACTCGCCGTCGTCGTTTCGCAAAATGCACAGATTGGCCGAGGCATGGAACAGCAGGAAAATGCTCAAGAAAGCACCCAGCAGCGCGACGAGGATTTTCTTCGAGATGGAATGTATTTTAGGAAGGTTCATGTCGGGTTTGTTTTCGCCTGCAAAAGTACTGGTTTTCCGGCAGACGGGCAAATTATTTGTTTGTGGATGAAATTCCGTATATTTGCGTCCAAATCAAACTTATAAGCCATGCTACAAAAAGGAACGAAAGCCCCTTACTTTGAAGGGCAAGACGAGAACGGCAATACCGTGAAACTCACCGACTTTTCTGGAAAGAAACTTGTGCTTTATTTCTATCCCAAAGACAGCACCCCAGGTTGCACCGCCGAGGCCTGCGACCTACGCGACAACTATGAGCGTTTCATGGCCTTGGGCTATAACGTGCTGGGTGTCAGCCGCGATAGCGCCGCATCACATCAACGTTTCATCGCAAAATACAGTCTGCCTTTTCACCTCATTGCCGACACCGACCTGACTATCCTAAAAGCCTACGAGGCATGGGGCGAGAAAAAGATGTACGGCAAGATAACCGAAGGCACGTTGCGTACTACCTATGTCATTGACGAAAAAGGTGTTATCATTGATTCCATAGGCAAGGTTGACACGAAAAACCACACCTCTCAAATACTATAATGTATGAAACGTATTATTATAGTTGCGTTTACCACTCTTTTGTTAGGCGGTAGCCTCCAAATTAAGGCACAAAGTGATGATATTAAGCTGTATTTCAGCACTGAAGAGATGCCAGACCTTATCAAGTGTCTGCCGCCACCGCCTGCCTTCAATAGTCCGGAATTCTCATACGACGTGGTGCGTTACCAATGGGGGAAGACGCAACGACTCGACGAGGTGCGTGCTGCCATAGCCCGACGTGATGCCGTATGGTCGTACGAGGCTTTGCTGGCTGAGTTCAACGTGCCCTTTGGATTGACTCTCTCCAGGACGGAGACCCCGGAGATATGGAAACTGATGGTGAACAGCATGGCCACCACCGATCAGATGCGAGTGGCTCCCAAGGCTTACTATCACAGGCTGCGTCCCTTTGAGATGTATGAAGAACATCTGCTGTCAACGGACACTGAGGCGGAACTTAGCGGTGAAGGCAGCTATCCCTCGGGCCATACCATGCGAGGTTGGCTGGCAGCCTTGCTTTTGGCGGAAATCAATCCAGCGCGTGCCGACACCCTTTATGCCCGTGGCTGGATGTATTGTGAAAGTCGCGTGATTGAAGGTGCTCACTGGCAGAGCGACATCGATGCCACCCGTGTGGGAGCCAGCATAGGCTATGCAGCCTTGCACACCAGCCCTGAGTTTCTCGAACAGCTTGAGAAAGCGAAAGCCGAATTCAAGCGGCTGACGGTAACATCGGTGCGGACTGACGATTGCAGCCAGTTCGTGAGTCTTGGCGAAGCCGTCCCCGATGTCATATTGGAGATCCGTTATTACAGCACCTATAACTTCGTTGGCACGCGCGTGGACGGCTATGAGGAGCCTGTCGCCTTGCTCACTCGTCAAGCTGCTGACAGCCTTCGCGCCGTGAGTGACGACTTGATGAAGCAGGGCTACCGCTTGAAGATCTTCGATGCCTACCGTCCGCAGTGCGCCGTCGACCATTTCGTGCGCTGGGCATCCGATGTCAACGATACTTTGATGAGACGTTATTTCTATCCTGACGTGCCCCGCGACAAACTCTTTGAGTTGGGCTATATCGCCAAACGGAGTGGCCATACACGCGGTTCCACCGTCGACCTGACTCTTTTCGACATGGCGACGGAGAAGGAGGTGGATATGGGCGGCACCTTCGACTGGTTCGGGCGCGAGAGCCATCCCTCCTATGGTGGCGACCCCAAGACCGGCAAGTACAAAGGCAATGCAAAGATCACCGCCGAGCAGTTTCACAACCGCATGATCCTGCGTGAGGCCATGCTGCGCCATGGCTTCAAGCCCATTGGCGAGGAGTGGTGGCATTTCACCTTGAAGAACGAGCCGTTCCCGGACACTTATTTCACTTTCCCAGTGAAACAGCTTCCAAACTAACGTCATGTCAGAACTGAAAACGATATTGTCGGGAAGGATCAGTGGAGGCGATGTCAGGGCTATAGCCCAAGCCGACTTCAAGGAGGCACCCCTACACGCCGCTCTTCCGATTC
>JAEEGL010849071.1_pt1 | contig 15985 bp, 12 predicted proteins | sample 9134231 | NCBI WGS metagenome assembly JAEEGL01 (sample SAMN16246548, study PRJNA631951) | gut metagenome | biome: gut microbiome; feature: rumen; material: fiber-attached | host: Bos | place: Iran: Karaj | collected 2018-10 | reverse complement strand
GATGGAGAGTTAGAAGGGTTGACAGATTTGACGGGATATAGGATTGAGTTTGAGGATGGAACAACAAGGCTGATAAAGTCTTGTAACTATTGTTATCCTGTTGTTGTAAATACTGGGGACGGCTATCCAAAGTCGACGAGATATAATCTTGGCGATAACGCTAATGGCTATGTCTTCTGTACTGTCAGTCCGTCGACATCTCCTTCTTTCAAGCCGAATGCTTCTCCATATATAGGGGAGCCAGGATTGGAAGTTAAGATTGTAAACACAAAGTTTACTCCAAAGATGATTGAGGTAGAGATGGTTGAACACGATGCTGATACAATTTCTTATATGCTCGAAGGTGATGTCGTAAATGACAGAGATAATGCTATCATAACAACATATAATGACAGGGATGAGATTTATCATCAGAGCGACTACTATGTAGAGAAAGATAGTCTCGGAAATCCATTGAGAAACGTAAAGAAGAAGAGAGATAATATTGACCATAGTCAAGACTATAATAACGTAATGTAATGGCAAGAAAAGATTTTTTAACAAGGAGTAAGTCCATATATACAATCAGTAGGAAGCATATGCCTTCTACTGAGGGGACTATTTACGAGAAAGACCACGTAACCATCATAACGGACGACGGTATTTATGACGAGCGGCCTATGTTCTCTGATTCCAACTTTAAATTTAAGATTGGAACAGATAAAAACGGAAAGAAGCGTCATGTTAGAGGAACGTGGATAAAGCCAGTAGAAGGAGAAAGCGGTGAGACTTGGACATTATCAAATTTATCTGGGCATGTAACTACGGAAGAAACGAGGATTGTCAATAAGCCGAATTATTCTTCGCTGTCAGATTTTGCTTATTATGGCTCTGCGGTAGAACTTATCAAGGCGACAGTAAATGATATTATTCTTCGTTTTCCTGGCGGGCTTTCTTACTATGGCAAAAACGCACCTACTATTTTCATTGGTGATGATAAATATTTTCTTGTTTCAAATGAGTTTGATATTGACTTTTGGACGCAGGGAACTGTTTTTTCAGGAGATGTGAAAAATCCGATGAGAGTTCTTTCTGCAAGTTATACCAATTATGTAGACCGTGAAGGGGAGCAGATTAGTGAGCCAGTGCTTACGATTGATGGGGATTGCCTTGACAGCATAATTGGTACGCTTGAAGTTGCGGGTGAAACTTTATTAATATATTTAAATGGCGACGGGAGAAAAATACTTGTCACGAAAGAGGATAAGAGCGAGAGCACTGTTCAAGAAAGAATTATTATAAGGCCAAAGCAAGACATTATAGATAAGTTTTGGTATACGTTAGATGATTTCGAGAGAGTTCTTCTCAATAGGGATACAACCCCAATATATAAGGCGGAGTTTGAAACTCCTTATTTTACAGATGAGGGATTTTATTACAACGTAAAGACTTATGTATGGCCTACTGTTGGCGATGATGGATTTACGCCTGACATTACGACAGGTGCCTATCAGGGTTACTTGTCATCATTGATTTCATTAGCAGAGTTTCATGATGGCTATGATGCTGATAATATTTGGAGGATGCTTACCCACGAGGCGATAAAGAACCTTGATTGGACGTTTATCCGACAGGAAGATGGGGAAAGCGTAGATATGACTGACTTTGATGTTACAAGAGTGCAGGCATTGCTTAGGATAGCAGGAAGGCAGTACGATGATATAAAACTTTATGCGGAAAATATCAAGAGCACCAATTCAGTTACATATAATGAAAAGAACAATGTTCCTGACTATTTCTTAACAGACAAGGTAGAATATGATGGATGGGAGGCAAGAACTATTGCACCGATAAATGATAAAGATGTTACTTGCGATGTCATAAGTGGTGAAACTGCAGACGGCAATAAATGGGTACTTGAAAATTCAGGGAAGACACCATCAATGGTAAATTCGGACTTTATGCGAAGATTAGTTCTTAACTCTCCTTATATCAACTCTTTAAAGGGAACTAAGAGAGGTATTAAAACTATACTTGGAATGTTTGGGTATGATGATGTTTCTGATACTGTAGGTAGTGGAAATACGGAAACTGAGGGTACATTTAATATAAGGGAATATGTTGCTATTGCTCATAATTTTCCTGATTATATGGAAGCCGCAAGACTTAGGGCAAGGGGCGAGTATGTAAATTATGACAGTAACGTCAATTATATGGAGGGTTATCCTGTCACTACGGTCTTGTCTCCTAACGGAAATGTTTACCTCATTCCTTGGTATGATAAGGAAGCGAAATACAGGAATCCGTTTTATTTCCAAGAAAAGGGAGGTTGGGCAAAGACCAATAAGAGAAGTATTAATCTTGGAATCACATCTTTTACTGAAATTGCGGAGATGGATGATGTAAAGATTTATGGCGAGTCTGAATCTTATATGAGGTTTGCTTCTTCTCTTGAAGATATGACTGAAATAGACAACACGGACGTATTTGAAAACATGATATGTTATGTTTCAGATATCTCTGCGATGATGAACGGCTATGCAACATCTCCTGAAGACAAGTTATTTGAGAATAGTATATTATCAAGCGTGACAACTTCTGCTATGACAGAAGAAGAGATAGAAGAAGAGCGGTTCAAACTTTATTCTCATTATTTTATCTTAAAATCTGTCCCTTTGTCAACAATAGTTGGATATGTTGACAACGAAATATATAACTGTTATGGATGGAGAAACATATACAATATTGAATTTAATGGTGAGGGTACTCTTACAAAAGATGGATTAAGGGTTCTTTACCTTGAGTCCACTGACAATGATGTTACAGGAAACAATCCTCATATAGGCAATGGAAAATATGATGATGGTGCAAATTATATAAGACGCTTTAACTACCTTTTTGAAGAGCCAGTTAAAGAGGGAATATATGATTTCTTGAGGAATAGTACCGACCCTAATGACAATGCTGATTATAATGCACTTCTCACAAGTGGTTTCTGCGTAACGTTTATGACTCCAGAAAATGTAGATAATAAGAAATGTCATTATTTCGAGGATACAAATGTGGAGTCTGCGGAGACTGACTTGTCTTATCTTGTTGAAAATGATGGGGAATGGGAAAAGGCCGATGACCCTAATAGAGAGGATTGGGAAGAAGAATTTTACGAGAATTTGGTAATTCCTTTGCAGGAAAGTGGATATGTGACATCTAACCATGATGAAGCAGCGGCCAATTCTGTTATAAATGTGAAGAACATAAGAATTAACTTTGGAACTGGTGGAAATATATATTTAAGACAATACATAGAAAAGGTTGTATTGAAATATCTTGCCACTATGATACCTTCAACTGCAATTTTGTCTTATACTTTTGATGGAGAAGAGATTTCAGACGATACTACATTTGAATTGGAAGGGGCAAGGAATCTTGATGAAATCGTTGCTGAAGGGGCAATTCTTGATAATGAGGATTCATATATTGAAAATAATGGTTAATAAGGAGAACAGGCAATGGCAAAAACTTATAGTTGGAAAATAGATAGTAACAATTACGCATATCTTTATATTGCATCAGGCGACGGAAGGCATGTTTGTGAAAGGATTACAGACCCTGCTAAGTTAAACAGTATGGTTGAGGTAATGAAGACGTGGTCTGCCGAAGATGCAGAGTCTGCTTTTAATGAGATGGCTAAAGATGTGCATAGACTTTATCCAAATAAGACTATGGAATGGGACCCTGCTTATTGGACTTCAGGAGGAACAGATAGCAGCGTAGTTGTCTTGACAGGTAAAGATGGCTCTTCTATGGATGAAGCGAGACTTAATGAATTGTTTGAAGGGTACAAGATGGATGTTGGTGCCTTAATTGGGCAGATGGGGATTGATGTAAGCGGTTATACTGCAGCGATAGAATCTGCGTTGACAGCAAAGATTGATGCCGTCATCAGCGACCTTACAAATAGGGTTAATTCTGCCGTTACCGACTTTGAGGTAGCAAAAGAAGACCTTAATGATAAGATTACCAACACAAGTGACAAGGTTGACAATATTAATATCGTTGTTAGCGGTATTCCTACTAATATTACAGATAAACTCGATAAGATAGATGAGGTGGACAGGAAGATTGATGATGTCATAACTCCGATTCTTGATATAGATTTTAGCGGAATTACTGACGGTATCGATAAAATCAACGACATTGTTCCTATTGTGGATAATTTCTTTAATGATGATGACCCAGGTGGAGGGCGTAACCATAAAGATATAAGTGATGTTGTGGATGAATGGGACGCAGTTAACAAACGCCTTAAGGATTTGGGGCTTATTGATACTGGCGCTGAAGATGATATAGATACTGCTCTTAATTATTTCTCTTATGCGGTTATTCAATTGAGTGGCGACACCTCAAACAACACTAATAGAATTGCACAGATTGACGAAAATATTGATAGTGTTGTATCAGGAAAAGTACAGGAGATGGTCAGTGACTCTTTGTCTGATTTAGATAATAGGGTTTCAGGACAGGTTCATACAATGGTTTCATCTTCCTTGCAGGAAATAAACAATACTATTTCATCGTTAGATGATAGGGTAAGAGAAATAGAACAGCATTCAGGAAGCACCAGTGGAAGCCATAGTGGAGATATTGACCCGCATGGAGATACAGGAATGACTGAGACTTCAAGTGACGCCCCAATTAGCAATGGTAATTTCACTTATTCCAATAACAATGGATTTGTTATAGAGATGACTGATAATGGCATTACATTATCAAATAGTGGGGCTACAAGTTCAATAGTTCTTGATGCTAATGGAATATGGCTTTATGGAAGTATCCATTTAAGCGGAACAACATTTGACAATTCGCTTCATGCCGAAAGCGGTCCGCAATTAAACGGGTAAATTGAGAGAAGCCACAGATTAAATCTGTGGTTTTTCTTTTTTTGCTTACTGACTACTATTTATGAGAAGAAAATTATGTAAAATGGCAAGAATAGTTGTAAATAAACATACATATGTTCCATCAGAGATAACTGCAAGTGCCTTTACGAATCCTGGGCAGATAATTGTATCGAATAAAGTTGATGAGGAAGACATATATGTAATCAATAGCGAAAGCGGTGTAACTGGTATAAGGAAGAGTGCTGAAGAATTGGTGCTAAATCTTAGCGGCGGTGTCTATAATACTTTTCCTACATATGAGACGTTAAATGATACTATTGAGAGTGCTATTACCGAGGTTAAGGAATATTCTGACAATAATGATGCTATAATATTAGATTCAGCAGTTACATATACTAATGAGGTAAGGGACCGATTAGAAGACATAATTCATAATATTACAAGTGCTTCTTCTGCATCATATGAATCCCTTATTGAAAAGTTTGATGACTATGCAACATCCGCTGATACAGTAGTAGCGATTATTGGTGCGAAGGAAGATGCCATTGAGACAGCAGAGAACTATACTGACAGCCAAATTTCCATTGTCACGGGGGAGATAGAAGCCGTAGACTCAAAAGTAGATGCGGCATATAATATGTTGTCAGGTGATATTAGTGGCCTCACAAATGATTTACACGCTTTATCGGGAGGCACCGTTACTGAAATAAACAATCTTTCAGAAAACGTAGAATCAACTATAAATGAATTTTCAGGAAATGTAACTACATACATCGATGGAAAATTATCAAAGGTCTATAAATTCAAGGGGAGCGTTGAGAGATATCAAGACCTCTTAGACATAGAGAACCTTGAAAACGGTGATGTTTACAATGTAATTGAGGAAGTTATAAGCGGCGAGACCATAATTCCTGCAGGAACAAATTTTGCGTGGGATGAAGATGGAGGAAAATGGGATGAACTTGGGGGCATTATAGACCTTAGCAGTTATCTTACCTCAGCAGAGACAGCAACAGCAATAGCCAATGCCTTAGATGAAGGAAAGGATTATACTGATAGTGAGATAGACAAACTTTCAGGTAGTGTGAAGACTATCAGTGGAAGTATTGTAACTACAATAAATCAATTATCAGCAGGTACGGAAGATGCAATAGATGATGTGTTGCTTTCGGTAAGTGGCCTTAGCGGGGATGTGGTTACAGCATTGGATGATGTTCTTGTTGAAGCAAAAGACTATACTGATGACTTGGGATAAATAATATCAGCAGAGTTATCAGGATTAAATGAAAGTATTGTTTCTTTAAGTGGTAATTTAGAAAGTAATTATTGGACGTCTGCGGAGACAAAGAATTATGTAGACAACCAAATAGAAGCGGGCGTAGCAGAACTTTCAGCATCAGTAATTACCTTAAGTGGTTCTGTTGTTGATAATTATGCAACTTCTGAATATGTTGAGGACGAAATAGACAACACACAAAATTATGTTAATGAAGTGGCGGAGGTTATTTCAACTGCCTTGTCTGCAGTGTCAGGAACCGTGGTATCTGCTCTTCAGGATGTTCAGTTTGGTCCGTTGGAAGAAGGATATGTGGAAACGCATATAGGAATTAGGACGAAGCGAGAAGACAATATCATTACCATAGACTTAAGCAATATGGATATTAATGGTGGCGATTATTAGTCCTTTAATTATTACATATCTTTAGTGATAAAACGCATCTTTCGGGTGCGTTTTTCTTTACTTTTATTTTGTAAAGCGTTATATTTATCTAAAAAGACTTTATGGTAAAAAAGACATTGGTTTTTCATTTTTATATAAGGGAAGATTTCGAGAATAATGTTGCAATGAAATTTCATCTTGCCCTATTGAAGCACTATGCAAATATCTTCGATAAGGCAATTTTCTGTATATCAGTTGATGATTTGAACAATAACGAACTAATCTCAAAGGCTGAAAGAGCAATACTTGATTGCGGCTTTAAGAAAGAAATTCAGTTTATTCCAGTGGAGAATGATATGTATAGGGAGGCAGCGACATTCAAGGCTCAGATATTGGATAAATTAAAAGATATTGAAGGAATTGTATTCTTTGGACATGTAAAAGGCGTTACCAATGTAAATACATTTAGCCATAGGGCGGAACATTTCTTAAAGTGGATATTAGCACTCTATTTTTATTCTCTTGAGTTTGCGGATGAAGCGGAATTGAAACTTGTTGGTATTTATCAAGGGTTGAGAAGGACATTCTTTGGGCCGCTTTATACGCTTAGTAAGGATGTGGGGATTGGCTGGTATCCAGGAACGTTCTTTTGGCTCAATCCAAAGAAACTTTATAATGACATTCAGGAAGGAGTTTGTAAATTGACTGAGGTTGATGATAGGGATTGGGTAGAATGTCTCCCTAGTATTTATAAGTATGATGGCGGATGGGGAAGATGTACAAGCCATAATGACGTTGCGATGTACGATGGTGTTGTTAATCTCTATGATGCGTGTGATTGGGATTTCATAACAAATTTTTATGGAGAAAAAGATAGGTTCAATGAATTATATAATAAGATAAAAGCGGAAATAGAATAAATGACCCACTATGTATATAAAATAATATTCCTTCAAGGGCGATTGAAAGGAAAATATTATATAGGTAAACGTTCCTTTGATGGCATCATCGAAAAAGATAGGTATTGTGGCAGTGGGAAAGTTTGTGATGATTATTTCAAGACGCATAAGAGAAAATTGAACGAAACTTACAAGAAAGAAATATTAAAGGTTTGTGATAGCGAAGATGAAGCATATTTGATAGAAGAAAAAATGCTTGGTGACTTATATGAAACAGATGAGAACTGTGTAAATGTTAAACCAGGAGGAAAAGGTGGCTTTTCGACAAAAGAACCCTGGAATAAAGGAAAAAAAGGATGTCAGGTAGCGTGGAATAAAGGACTGACAAATGATGACCCAAGGGTGAAAAAATATTCTGACGCAAAAAGAGGAAGGTATCATAAACCTTGGAATAAAGGATTAAAGGGCTTGCAGGTTGCTTGGAATAAAGGAAAGGGAGGATATATCGTTAAAACAAGAGAGGTAGAACAATACACATTAAATGGAGAATTAGTCGCTATCTATCCGAACATGAAGCAGGCAGCAAAACAAAATAATTTTGACGAACATTCAATATCAAAATGTTGTAGGAAAATAAAAGAAAAATATAATAACTTTATTTGGAAATTTAAAAATAATGAAGAATAGTATCTTAATTACAGGAGTAGCGGGACTACTTGGCTCACGAATGGCCGATTGGCTCGTAGAAAATCATCCAGAATATGAAATAGTAGGAATTGATGACCTTTCTGGCGGTTATGTTGAAAACATTCACCCAAATGTTGTGTTCTATAGAAGAGATTTATCAAGAGAAAAAATAACGGATATATTTGATAAGCATGATTTTATGTATGTTTATCACATGGCCTGCTACGCGGCAGAGGGGCTTTCTCCATTTATGAGAATGTTCAATGACAGAAACAATATGCTCTCAACAGATAACATTATTAACGAGTGTATTATGCATAATGTGAAGAGATTGATTTATACTTCTTCAATGAGTGTCTATGGATGGGGAGTAAAGAAAGGTGTTGTCTTTGATGAGAATGACACTCCCGCTCCGATTGACCCTTATGCTGTTTCCAAGTATGCTTGCGAGATGAATATCAAGATTGCAGGAGAGCAACATGGACTTGATTGGTGCATCATCCGTCCTCATAATGTTGTTGGAAGAAAGCAGAACATTTGGGATAAATATCGTAATGTATTAGGTATTTGGATGTATCAGACGCTTAATGACAAACCAATGCTTATCTATGGCGACGGCGAGCAGACAAGGGCTTTCAGTGCAATGGATGACTGCCTTCAGCCGTTTTGGAACGCAGCGACATTTGATACGGTATCAAAGGAAATCATCAATGTGGGCGGTATCTATCCTTACACCATTAACGAAGCGGCAAAGTTGCTCTGCAGCATTACTGGCTACGACAAGATAGAATATAGGGAAGCGAGACATGAAGTGAAATATGCCGTTCCAAAACCTGATAAATCTATTCATCTTCTTGGCTTTGAGCAGAAGACTTCTCTCGAAGACTGCCTTAAGGATATGTGGGAATGGGCAAAGGAACAACCAAATCGTCCGCAGTATAAGTGGGAAAATTATGAAATAACAAAGGGGCTTTACAGTTATTGGAAATGAAAAGACATAATTTAAAGATAGACGTAAAGAGGATACAGAGAAACATCCTTTTTGAGCGGCTTAATGTTGAAAAGGAGTGCCTTGATGTTGATAAAGACGCTTTATTTGAACGATACTGTGTCTATGACGGGCAGTATGAGGACGCGCACAGGATAAAGGAAGAAATTGTGTCCTTAATAGGAAAAGGCGAATCTGAAGAAACTGTTCCATGGAAATTTCAGAACATTCCGAATGTCGACACGCTTTCCATAAAGATAAATATGGATTCGCATAACTTAGCGAATGCCGCATCGGAAATAGAAGGCAACACATTAAATATCGAAGTATTTCTTCCTCTATATGATGAATTTGCGAAGATTGACATTGATAGGTGGAAAGACGAATTGGAAGCGGTTTTAGTACATGAGTTGTCTCACACGAAGATACAAAAGGAAGGAGCGCAAGACAATAATTTCAATGAGATTAGCGAAAAGATACTGTATTCGCAGCCAGTTGGTTTTGATAGGGCATATAATTTCATCGTAACGGCGTATTTCAGTTATTTTCACGAAATACAGTCATACGTCAGTCAGATTCCGCAAGACATAAAAACCATTATGAATAGTGAAAATATTGCTCCAACAAAGGAGAGTCTGTTAGACGCATTAAAGAAAACCAATGTATACAGCACCTATTCGATGCTGAAGGAAAAGACAGTCCCGCTAATTAGCCATTATGATGATGAGATGGTAAAGAAAATCGCTGATATTTATAGACAGTATGACGAGGGCGTTGCCGAAGACATTTCCTTACATTTTCGAAAATATGTAAAGTATTTTGAAAGGCAGATGGACTTTGCGTTTAGGAAGATAAGGCAGGTATTCAATTATGTTTTAAAGGAAAACGGATTGCTATGAAAAAAAGATTAATTTTTTATTGGTACATAAACAAGAAAGGGTGGCATTGGGTGTATGACCTCCATGTAGAATATTTGTCAAAGTATAAAGATATTTTTGATGGCATAAAGTTTATCATAAGCAAAGATGATGACACGAAACAGGAAGATATTGACAATACTATTGCAAAGTTAAAGGAAGCGTGTCCTAATATGACATATGAGTTTTTCAAGAACGATAAAAAGAGTAGGGAGAGCAAGTTTTTCTATGATGAGATTGTTAAGAAATTCTCTCAATTCAGAACAAATGATGCAATTTTCTTTGCTCATAACAAGGGAGTGCAGAGCGTTTATGTTAAGAAGGATGTGCTAAAAGAATGGATAAAAGATATGTATGTTAATAATCTTTCTGACAAGGAAAAGATAACAAAGATGTTAGAAGAAAAAGACGTATGCTGTATTGGAACACATTTGTTAAAAGGTATTGTTCCTCCTCAGATGTTAAGGGCTGCAAAACATAAATGGCATTATTCAGGGACGTTCTTTTGGCTTGTTCCAAGAAGGATTGATAATTATATTAAGAACAATAATATAGAGATTGTAGAAAATAACGGAAGGTGGTATGCTGAGGGTTTTCTTGCTACCGTTTTACCTTGCGATGATAAATATGTGAAAGGGGTATAATGGATAAGAAAAAGATTTATGTTGCAGGGGCAGGTGGAATGCTTGGCGACGCAATTTATAGGGTATTTAAGGATGAATATGAATTGAAGTGTACTGACAAGTATGCTGTTGATAAGTGGGTAGATTTCTTGGACTTTAGAGATTTTAACAGATATGCTGCAGATGTAAGGAATTTTCAGCCAGATTACTTATTTCACATCGGTGCTTATACGGACCTTGAGTGGTGCGAAGAAAACAAAGATGAGACAATGCTTGTGAATGATATGTGTGTTGAAGTTGCTGTAAGCATTGCCAATGAGTTAAATATTCCAATTGTCTATATCAGTACTGCAGGTATCTTTGATGGAAAACAGGAAGAGTATGACGAACTTGACATTCCGAATCCGCTTGACATGTATGCGAAGGCAAAGTATGCAGGTGAGAGGTATGTCATCGATAATGCTAATAGATACTTCATCTTAAGGGCAGGATGGATGATGGGTGGTGGCCCTGAGAAGGACAAGAAATTCATTCAGAAGATTATGAAGCAACTGAAAGAAGGAAAGAGAGAACTTAATATCGTGAATGATAAGGATGGCACTCCAACTTATACGATTGACTTTGCAAGGACATTGAAGAACGTAATTGAGTATGGCTATTATGGACTTTATAATTGTGTTTGTGAAGGAATGACGAGCCGTCTTGAGGTCTGTAAGGAGATAATTAAGATAATGGGTCTTAAGAAAGAGGTAAAGATTAATCCTGTAAGCAGCGATTTCTTCAAGAAAGAGTATTTTGCTAATAGGCCTCCTTGCGAAAGACTTGTTGACAGGAGATTAAATATTCTTGGATTAAATATGATGCGTCCGTGGAAGGTGGCTCTTAAAGAATACCTCAATGAATACTATAAAAACTATCTGAAGTAATGGGAAAGTTTGCTGTATATACCATATTTGATAATAACTACATTGTTAATGGCTTTGCATTACTCTATTCATTTTTTAAAACAAATGAATGGTTTGATGGCGATTTTTTTATTCTTACAGATGATAAATATAGCATTTTATCTGACGAGAACAAAGAAAAGTGTAAGAAGTTTTCAAGCCATATAGATTTCTTAGAAATAAAAAGTGACACTTTTTCGCCGTTAATGAACAATCAAAAAAATATATGCAGCGAAGAAAAGTTCTTGTCTTGCTTTTATAAACTTGCAGTTTTTTTAGGAAAGTATGATAGGGTTCTTTGGCTTGATGGTGATACTCTTGTGTTAGGTAATATACGTGAGTTGTTTGAAAGTGAAGAATATAACGGCAAATTTTGTGCTTGTCTTGACTGTGTGGCATCAAATGAAACTTTTACTAAGAGAAGTGATAGAGATTATTTTAATGGTGGGGTTTACCTTGTTGACAAAGGATTTACCAATAAATATGATTTTACAAGGTTATATGTTTTTTGCAGTAAGGTGACGAAAAAAGAGTTATCTTCTCCGAGGTCAAGAGGTAAGGGAAATTGGGTAGACCAAGATTGTCTGAATTACTATATAAAGAATGAAGATGTGCTAATTATTCCATCAATGACATATAACGCAAATCATTGTTTTGGGAAAGGGAAAGGTGAGAGGGCAAAGATATTTCATTATTACGGACCGTTTAATAAGCCAAATGGAAAAATGGATATGAGGGGTAAAGATAAATGGTTCTTCGACCCTTGGCATAAGATGCATGATGAAGCGATGAAAATAGTTAATAAAAATAATGAAAAATAAAAGAGGGGTAAAATAATGTTAGAGTTAAAAGCAAAGTGTAAAGACCCTGAGCATATTTTTTATCTTTTATGGGGGATGCCAGGTCAAACCACTTCTTCAACAACAATACATAAAGACATAATTGACTTTGAGACAAACACCTGTAATGGTTCGAAGTTCTATGATATGCGTCAATTTGATTTTCATTATTATGAAAAAGACCCGATAAATAGACACCATGTCGTCTTAGCGGATTATATTGATATTGTTTACCCTTATCTTGCTCAGATACTTGATTTCCGTTACAGGCGAATTCATTTTGACCTAAAAGAAAATGTGTCACCAAAGTTAGATTGTTCTTTTCTTTGGCCTAAGAGAGATTATAAATGGATAGTAAGTATTAATCAGGAAATCGTTGCGGAACATCAGGGATTTGAATGCCTCACAAATCTTGATAGAAAGTATCCTGGGTGCAAAGATTCTGCGTATCACAAGATGTTTTCTGCGTCGCATGAAAATTGTATGATAATAAATGAAACACTCCCAAATGGAAAAACTATTTGCTTAAGCGGAGATAGTTATTTGATTCCTATTATTCCGATACTTGCCTGCTATTTTAAAGAGGTAGTTTCTTTAGATAATAGATATTATAGACGTGCTAGTTCTGTTCCTTATTATGAAGGAAAGGAGTTTGATTATGTGGTAGTGTCATTAAGTGAGATGAATCGCACAAGAAAGTATTTTGAAACGAATTTTCGTTGATTTTCAGTGATAAAATCCTTATATTTTATTTAAAAGAATTAATTTTATGAGAACATTAGTTTGTTGTATTGCAAAGATGGAAAATCTCTACATCAGAGAATGGGTAGAGTGGTATAAGAATCAGGGCTTTACTAACGTATGCCTTTTTGATAATAATGATATTGACGGAGAACGTTTTGAGGATGTCATCGGAGATTATATCAATGATGGCTTTGTTATATTAAAGAGTTGTCGTGGAGAGAAAGTAGGGCAGATAAAGTCATATCAGAAATGTTATGATGAGTATAAGAACGATTATGATTGGTTTGGTTTCTTTGATGCAGATGAGTATTTTGAAGCGGAGGGTGGTAGCGTAGAGAAGTTTTTCCAAAACGAGAAGTTCAACAACTTTGGAATGATAAGGGTTTGTTGGAAGAATTATAGCGATGGTGGGATGCTTGCCGTGCAAAATGGCGATTATTCAATAAAAAGATTTACTGAGGTTGTAGATGCTACAAATATTGGTAATCGCACAACGAAAGTATTTGTAAGAGGAGGAATCGAGAACTTTAGTTTTGTTGACGAACCAGGAGGGGAACATGGCATTGGAATTAATCTCGATACTTGCGACTGCCTTGGAAATCCATGTAAAAATCAGACGCAGTTGCTTCCTGCTCCTGTATGGAAGAACGGGTGGCTGAGGCATTATAGATTCAAGACTATGCAGGAATACTGTGAGTTGAAATTAAAGCGTCTTTACCCAAATGTAACTGATGACGTTGCGAGGCAGATGCTTAGGAAGAAAGATTTCTTTGAATACAATAAGTGGACAAAGGAGAAAGATGATTATTTCCATAAGTTGATGGGAAGTAATGTAGTATGCTGTATATTTAATTATCAGAATGATAAGAATGCAATACGTTGGTATGAGTTATGCAAGAGAGAATTCCATACATTTATTCTTGATAGTTATTATCTTGATAACGGTGGAAAGTCTCCTTTTAAACAATTCAATATTGAAATAAATAAATATCATAATATCTTTTGTGGTGGTCTGACCATTGAGGCATATAATATTCTTAAGAGCGTTGATGGAAAATGGCTTATGATTGTTAATTCAGATGTGCTTTGTGATGATAAAAACTTTGCTGCATTAAAGCGTTGCGTTAATGAAGTTGTTACGAGAGATGACATAGGAGTGTGGGAACCAAGTGCGTCAGTGGATTCTATGTGTAACGGTGCAAATGTCCTTAATGTAACTAACATTCATCAATACAACCATGGAAGTAATAAGATGAGAGAAGTTAGATGCGGCGAAGGATGGTTCGAGTTTGTCAGAAGAGATATATGTGATTATCTTATTCCTCACTTAAATTTGGAGGATAATAAATATGGATGGGGAATAAATGACTGCTTCAATAGAATTGCAAGGAAGAAAGGCCTTAAAGTAGTGATTGATGATAGGGTAATTGTTAAGCATCCTGCAGGAACTGGTTATAACAACGAAGCCGCAGCGGTGGAATATGAAAAACTTAAGACTCGTTTTGAAGAACTTGGCCTTACGGAAAAAGAAGACAAGAAGGCGGAAGATATCAAGACGCTTGTTTGCTGTATAGGAAAGAACGAGAATCGATATGTCAGGGAGTATGTGGAATGGTATAAGACGATTGGTGTTACGAAGATAAGAATTTATGATACTAATGCCGCTGACGGAGAAAATTTCGAAGATGTTATTGGCGATTATGTTAAAGAGGGTTATGTTGAAATAGTTGATTATCGTGGGAAGAAAGATTGCCAACATGACGCTTACAACATCTGCTATGAAGAAGAAAAGAACAATTACGATTGGATACTTTTTATAGATTGTGGAGACGAATATCTTTCTCTTAATAAAAATAATACAATTGGTGAATTTCTTGCAATGCCGCAATTCATTAACTTTGAAATTATTCACGTTAACTTGATGACTTTTGGCGATTGCGGAAAACTTTATTATGAAGATAAGCCGCTGATAGAGAGGTTTCCAGAGCCAATACCATTTGACAAGAAGATAGCATATAATTTCCCTGAAAACTGCCACGTAAGTTCAATTGTGCGTGGCGGGCAGGAAAAGGTTATCTTCAGCAAGACGAGCGGATGGAGTCATACTCCAAGCCCGACAACCCTTAGGTGCTGTAATGATGTGGGAATCACAGTAGATGGCAATTCTCCTGTTCAGAATGTTGATTTCCAATTAGCCTTTTTCCGTCATTATACGACAAAGACTGCAGAGGAGTATTGTAATAAGATGAAGAGAGGATTCCCTGACCAGGAATGGGATGGTACGAGGGTGCAGAATCTTATTGAGACGAGGTTCTTTAGAACCAATGAGATTACAAAGGAGAAGGTAGAGGTCTTTAAGAAAGAACTTGGCGTTGATATGTCTTATCTCCTTCCAAAGAAATTTGAGGGAAAGAAAAGCGATGACGTGAAGATTTATACACTTTGCTATGCGAAGAAAGATTTTCAGTTCTTGGATGACGAAGTGATTACTCCGCTTCAGGTGGGCGCTGCTAATGGAACTGATGTCTGTGAGTTGAAGGATAATGTTGGTGACAACATTTCTGATAAGAACTATTTCTACATCGAGAATACTGGTACTTATTGGATTTGGAAGAACGTGCAGGCGAAGTATAAAGGGCAGATGCAGTATAGAAGGCCGTTGCAGGGGGTTGATGGAAAGATGAACTTTGATGATATTTTCAAGAATTATGACGTAATCACTTGCGAGCCATTCTATCATCCTGACCATAAAAAGCCTACAGAGACAGAAAAGTTGGTTATCGTTGCTGATACGGTAGTACAGG
>JAEEGL010442860.1_pt1 | contig 15985 bp, 14 predicted proteins | sample 9134231 | NCBI WGS metagenome assembly JAEEGL01 (sample SAMN16246548, study PRJNA631951) | gut metagenome | biome: gut microbiome; feature: rumen; material: fiber-attached | host: Bos | place: Iran: Karaj | collected 2018-10 | reverse complement strand
GTCTGCGCCACCAGAACGCCGTCCGTCGGCGATGTCGGATAACTGCCGATTTTGCGAATCAGAACGGTCTTGTTCCATTCGGCCAGAACTGAATCGTTCAAGGAAACGTCTTCGGGGTCTGTCCAGTTGATTTTCGCGCCGTTCTGCGTCCATACAATGCCCAATGCGCTGCATGGCCCCAAATGGATTAGATTGACTTCCTCCATTACCTTATTCATTGCGCTGACCGCCTGGCTTGCCGCCGCGACGGCTTGCTCCGCCGCGCTGGAAGCAATCGCGGCATCATCTTCACGAATGCCGCCCATGTATTTATCAACCTTGAATCCCATTTTGTCCACCTTCAGATTTCAATTTCCATTGTTTCATTCAAAGCCAATTCGTAATCAAGGCTTTCGCGGTCTTCCCATGCCCCATAAGCCCAAAGTTGCGTTGTAATGCCGTTGGCATCCGTCGCAATCTTATGAATCGGCGTCTTTGCGCCATTTCCGAAACGGAAAAAAGCCGCGCCATCTTGCGTTTCTGCAATCGCCGTGAATTTTTCCTCCTTCAACCTGAATCGTTCCGTGTCGGTGTTCGGATGTCCGTAACAATCAATTACTGTCATTTTTGGCATGGTTCGTCCTCCATGTTGGTTTCAACTGTTCCGTCAAGATATATATGCCATCAGCGGTTTCCCTTGCGTGCCTGGAACTCTGGAATGCGCTGAATCATCCTGATTACCTGCTCGCCCGTTATGGCCCGTGTGCATTCAAACTTCTTTCCCGCCTCGCTGAAAACTGGACACCATAGATAATCAAAATGGTTGAACTCTCTTCTGGTGTCGTTCCAGCATCCGTGGCAAACCTGCGTATTGATTACGCGGTATGGCGTGAAAAACTCGTTCGCCGGTTCCGTGAATCCCGAAATCATGACAACCGGAACTTTGCAAAGCCAGGCCAGCCAACTCAAGCCGCTTGAAAGGCCAATGAAGAAATCGGCGTCCTTTATCAGATTGATTCGCTCCTGCAAATCCTTGTCTCCCGTGTAGTCCTCCGCGCCAAACGGCATGTAATTCCATGTCGTTTCAAAACCTTCTTCCTGCGTTTTGTCAATGCAAAGGACCCTGTATCCCGCATCCTTCAGAAACTTGACAACTTCGCGCCATCCCTGCGGATTGTTCCACATTTTCGGCTGGCTGCTGGCCTTCGCCGCAATGCAAACATACGGTTCCTTTATCTGCCGTGGCGCATCCAAATCAACCCTTGGCGGCAAATCGGCCAATTCTTCCGGCGTCTCAAGCCCCAGAATATGTCCGGCGGTCTTGTGAAGCCCGACATAGCGGAAATCATAAGGCTGATGGTCCGTGTCGCCCTGGAAGAAAAGCCCCAGGCAATAACAGGCGTATGGCTGGTAATTGGCCGTTTCCGGCTTGTCGATGAACGTTATATATGGATACTGCTTGCGCCAAATGTCGGCGATTTTCGGCGCCATTGAGCAAACAATCTTGCAACTGTGCTTCTTCTGAAATCGTTCAACGTAGGAAAACCAGGCAATCGTGTCGCCCAATGTCCCAATTGGAAGCTGAATCATGACTTCCTTTCCCTGCGCGTTGAAAACGTGCTTGAAAAATGGCGTTTCCTCGCCCTTGTGGTAAATCTCAAACTCAAACGGAATGAAGAATTTCTTGACGCTCTCGACAATGGCCCCTGGCTTTACATCCATGTTGTAAACGCAGGTCCCCGTGCTTGAATCCTTGAAAACAAGCCGATAATCGCCGGTCTTCGGAAACGCAACGCGCAAACCGTTGCAATAGTCAAATCTGATTCCTTCCGGCGCTTCCTGCGTCGGCGTCTTCGGTATTTCTCCGAAAACTGGTTCCTGCTTTGGCCGCTGCTGCAATTTTACCGCATTGACCTTGAATCCCGCATTGGCGGATTCCGCCTTGCTTTCAACGCTGATTGAGTTTTTAGAATCCATCTGTTTTGCTCTCCTGGTCTATTCATTGACGTATTCGACATAGGCGTATTCCCCTGTTGTGACAATCGCGCCCGCGTCGCTTCTGACGGCGAAAGCGGAGCAACGGCTTCCAACGTAAAGGCTCGCCCCTGAAGATATATATATGCCACTGGCCGTCGCGCGTTCATTCATGTTCAACCGTCCGCCGCTGGCAATGGTCGCGCTTTCAATGTAGGTGGACCATCCGAAATAACCGCTTGCGCCTTCGCCAATCGTGATGTCAAGATTCGACGTGTAGTATTCTGAATACATGCTGCCGCCTGAATGAATCGTCACGCCCTTTGCCGTGCCGTATTCGGAAACGTAAAGCCAGCCGCTTGAAATGCTGATTCCGCTTCCGATTGCGCTTGTGCCATATACCGACATGAAACCGCCGTTTTGCAAAGCCGCGTCAATCGCCGTCCCGCCATAGCCAACTGACATTCTGCAACTGACGCTTCCTGCCAACTGAACGCCGCTTGCAACCGCGCCGCTTGACATATAGCATCTTGCATTGTTTCCAATGGTCAAATCGTCAATCGTGCCGTTCTGGTATTCCAAACTTCCATTGTCCAGAACATGGCTGGCCGCCGCCGAATAACAGCGCATCAAGCCGCCGCTGGCAATGGTCGTTGATATTGCAATCGCGCTTGTGCAATACAAATACCCTGACGAATTGACGGTTGCATTCTGCATAATGCCGCCGGTCTGGTTGATATTGCCCTCGGAATTGACAACCGCCGAATCGTTGAATCCGCCGCTGGCCCATTGGGAGGCCCCGCTGTTCACGGTCGTTGATATTGCGCTGCCGCTTGCAAAAATCCATTGGCTTGTTCCGCTTGAAAGCGTGATTCCCGTCAATGCGCTTGAATGATTCATCAACCAGGCGCCTGACCAAACCATGACTTCCGAATCATCGGCCTGAATGGTGAAATTGTTGTTTCTGAAGACGCCTGACGGGGCGTTTACATAGATTCCATCTTCCATGTTCAGATTCATCAAACTTCCCGACGCGCTGTTTACATAGATAGTGCCGCCCGCCTTGACGCTCGGCGCACCCGCCCGCGCTGAATATCTCAAATACAGCGTCCCGCCTGATTTGATTGTCGCGCTCTCGCTGAATCCGCTGTATGCAACATATTCCTGGCAGCCTGAATTGACGATTGTTCCAATGGCCGTGCCGTTGATAATCGTGCTTGCAAACTGGCCTTGTATTTCCGCGTTCCTGACAATGGCGTTTTCCGCCGTGGATATATAACTTGAACTGCCTGAAACGGTGATGTCCTGCAAAGTTCCGCTGGTGCCAATGTGAACTGATGTATAATCGCCCGTATAACTGACATTGCTGACAATGGAACTGCCGCCCGCCGACAAATAGCCGCCGTTGCCTGAAACGGTGATGTCCTGCAAGTCAATCGCGCCTTCGCCATAAAAACGAAAATTGCTACCTTGTATTTCCGCGTTCCTGACAATGGCCCCTGATTCCATCGAAATTGACATTCCGCTTCCCTGCATCCTGATTCCGCTGGCCTGTGCGCCCGCCTGAATCTGGAAGCCAGCGTTTCCGCCTTCCGCGTAAATGTCATAGGCGACCGCGCCATAAGTGACCATCGCATTCATGCCGCTGCCGAGTCCCATGTTGCTTGCCGTGCCGTTTGACAAATAGAAACTTCCGCTAGCATTGCTGCCGGTCAATCGCGTTTCCTCGTCATAGCCGAAAGCGTTCCATTGGCAAAACGCGCCCTGCGCCAATGTCAAATTGTCAATCTGCGTCCCCTGCGACGTGAATGCCGTCGCGCCTGAAGCCATCTGGACATTGGAAGCCGCCGCCGAATAGCATGAAAAGCGTCCGCCCGCGCTGATTGAAATGTCCGTCGCGCTTCCTCCCGCGTTGCAAGCAAGATTCCCGCCTGATTTCACGTCGATTGAACTTGCGAATCCCGACGATGAAACGATAATCGCCGCGTTGCTTGAAACAACCGCGCTTCTGGCCGTCGTCCCTGAAAGACAATTGACCGTGCATCCGCTGATTGTGAAATCCGCCAATTTCGCGCCCGCGCTGACGGAAACAACCGCGCCGCTTGAAACATTAAATCCGCTTGCGCTGCCGCCGCCGAATACAATCATGCTTCCCGCCGCGTTGAAAATCCCGCCTTCCATCTTCCCGCCGCTGTAAATCCTGACAATTCCCCTGGAATTGACCAATGGATTCACGGTAATTCCGCCATTGCTGACGGTCTGAATGCAATTTGAGTTGATGACGGTTGATGTCGCCGCGCCCCTGCTGAAAGCAAACTGGTAACGGTTGCCGTAATACGTCAAGATTGCGCCGGTCATCGTCATCGCCGATGAAACCGCGCCGCTGGCGTATGTATTGTTTTTGTTGATGAAAACGCCATACTGGCCGAATACCGGTGCAATCGTGATAACCACGTCACCCCAGATTCCCAGCCTGTTCATTGCCGTCGGAATCGCCATTGTCAAGCCTCCGTCGAATAAAGGTAATTGACCGTCAATTGAAGATTCTGGCTTGCTCCGGCCTTGTAGAATCCGCGAATCGCAAACGCATGAAGCGTAATGCTGCCCTTCATCGGTATTTCTTCCGGCAGGTCGTGGTCGTCAAGAACCTTGATTGAAAGTGAACTTCCAACGGAAATCTGGATGACATTGGTATTGGTCTTCATCCAATATTCCCATGTGAACACGTCGCCCGCGCTGGCATTGTAAACGCTGCCGCCGCTGCTGTCTTTTATCGCCGAAAAGTCGATGTTCAGCAAACCGTTGCTGTTTACGGATGTATTTTGAATAATCTGGCGATTCAGATATAATTCCGTCGGTGCGCTGGTTGCAAAAACCGTCTGACGCGCCCCGTCTGAAATGTCCTGGAACTTGTGAGAATGCGCCGCCGGTGTAAACGATGGCGGCTTGTTTGCAACCTGCGACCAGTCGATTGCCGACGCGCTGGCCGCCATTCTGACAACGCCGGTCCCGCCCGCTGAAACATAGTCGCTTTTCGCCATGTCGCCCGTGCCGTCCGTCCCAATCTCCCTATACCAAACGGCCCCTGCCGAAACGAAATGCGAATATGCCAAATCAGAACTGGCGATTATGTCCGTCGAATGAAATTCAGCCTTCCATTTGCGCGAATTGTCCGGCGTGACGCTGAAATCTGTTCCCTCCGCATCCGCCGCATAACCAACATATATATAATAGGTGTCGCCCTTCGGCCCCGTGGCAAGGTTTTCGATTGTCCAAACCGCGCCGCTGATTGCCGAATTGCGATAACGCCTGTAAAGGTCGCCTGACGCATATTCCGATGACCAGTTTTCGCCGTCCGATGAATACTGAACTTCGTTTCCCGCCGCGAAAAGCGCATTAACCTGCGCCGCCGTATAGTTGGAATCAGCAACCGGAACCGGCTGGCCGCTTCCTTCCTCGCCAATCCTGTTGCGAATTGACATGTCCCATTGAATACAGAAATCGGGCAATGTGGAACCGGCGATAAAGGCGACCAGTTCGGCCTTGAAATCCTTTGTTTCCGCGTTTCCGATGAAAGCCGCCATTTCCGCCGTGTTGGTGTTGTCAATCGGAACATGAATCGCGCCGTCTTCGTCGATGGTGATTCCGCTGTCAATGCGCAGCTTCGGCGTTGTCTGGTGGTTGTAGTCGTTATCCGCGTAAAACACCCACGAAACATAGTTTGCCAAATCCGCCGCCGTGAAAACGTCGTTTTCATCGTCGGTCTTGAACAAATGCAAAATCAGTTCCGCCGCCATGCCCAAAACCAGGCTTGGCTTTTCGGAAACCGTGTTGTCGTATTGGTCCACCAAAACGGCCTTTACTGAAGCCGCCCTTAAAAACGTTTCAATCTGCTGCATCCTTGTTTCTCCTTCTATTCAAGCAATTCCGGCCAGAATCCCGCGTTCTGTCCATCGACAAGAACCTGGCCCGTATTCAAAACGATGACCGGCGCGACGCGCCTGTATTCGTTCGGCGCCTTCGGAAAATCCATCGGTCCGAAATGGATTCCGAAAATCCAAAGTTCCATCTTGATGATTTCCGGATATGGCGAATGGCCGCTTGTCCATCTGACATCAACGTAAAACTTCCCCGACGGCCCTGGCGAAACGATATAGCATTTGGAATATTTGCTTGTGTCCGTCCGTGAATATTTCCTATATCCTCGCGTGACCAAACGAAATTCAATACATCCTGGATGTTGGAAATCCTGCGTCTTGATTGCAATATGCCATCTGACGCATGGAACCTTGACAAGCGCAATACGCCCCTTGCATCCTGCCGCCGGGCATCCCAGAAGCAGGATTCTGCCTGTCTTGTCCTTCCGCATCAAAAGTTTATTGTCCATTTACGCTAATCGGGCATTCCGCCACATCCATGATGATTGCCACCGGCACCCTGAACTGCTTGCATTTCACGCTTCTTGTCTCGCCGCTTCCGCTGATTTCAACCTTGCCAACTGGATAACGGAATTGTCCAGGCTCGCCGATTTCAAGTATCGGCTCGGACCATTGGCCATTGTCGTCAAGTTCGCTGTAAACGCATAAATAGCCGCTTGACGGCTCCACTTCCGATTCCGCAACCGTGTTCCATTGGCCATTCAAAAGAACAAAGCCCGCCTTGACAACAATCTTGTCGTTTTCCCTGTCATACTTGAAAGCAAATGGCCCGTCGTATGTGTCGCCGCCGCTGCCGCTGCCCAATTGAAGAATGCACCATTGCTTCCCGCTTGAACCGCCTTTCCATACAATCCGCGCCGTTCCCGTGTCCGCCGTCTGCATCTCTCCTTCCCCGCCTGGGACCGGCTCCGCATATTCGGCATCAGCATCGTTGATTTTGACCTGCGCGGGAATTACGCCAATCAAAACGGCCCGCCCGATTTCGCCTTTCTTCGTCGGCTCCGCCAAAATGGCGAATGGCCCGCCGTCATAGTCCGCCGCCGGAAAAACGCCCTTGAAACTCTGCGTCTGGTAAACGTATTCATTGCCGTTTGGATGGAAAATCAAATCAGTCAAGACAACTGCCGAAAAAACGGGAATGTCGGAATCAACGGCCCTGATTCTGACTTCCCCGTTTTCAAACGGCATCGCCTTGCCGTGGCCTTCGCCTGTGCGCATCTGGCCTTTGGTGAAATTGACGGCTTCGGCGATTTCGTTGAACGTCTGGCCTGATACCAGATAGTTTTGACCGTTTTTATACTGCGAAAGCATAATCAGTTCCCCAGGCCCAATGATGAAAAGTCCTTTTCGCGGTAAACTTCTTCAACGAAAACGGCCTTTGCAATCCGTATGATTTCGCTGTTGTCGTCGTCGGAGGCTTCCTTATACCTTGCCCAGATTACGTCCCAGCCATGCTTGCTGATGTTTGAAAACTTGCCAATCCGAATGTCGTCTTCGTTCGGCGAAACCATGAAGCTGAATGTAATCTGCCATTTCTCCTTTCCCGTCCGCGTCCCCCTGGCCCCGACAAAAAGAACTTCATGCGCGTCATAGCCCTTGAACTTCGATTTGTTCACGGTGCCGACCATGCGCGTCAATTTCTGCCGGTAACTGGCCGTGACCTTTGACCGCTTGAAATAATGCGTCTCCGAAAAACGCGAAATCGGCATCAAACAATCAATGCCTTCGCCGTCGTTGATTCCCGCCTCGTTTTTCGCGCCGCTTGGGTAGCGGTGCCGCGTTTTCCGGCTGAAAACAACCCGCTTCGTCCCCGTCGAAATTTCAAATTCGTATGTCGATTCCTCTTCCTTGTCATCGTCGAAACCGCCTGAACTGTTTTCGTATTGATATGCAACGGTGACTTTCCAATCCGTCTGCGTCAGGCGCTCTTCAATGCTGACGTTGTGCCTTGGAATCGGCGTCCTGTCATTCGCGTTGCGCTTGAAATCCTTCGGCGCAAAATCCCTGACCGCATCCAGAACTTCCGTGTCGCTCTCGCTGCCCATGACGATATATGAAACGGTCGCCGAATCCTCTTTATAGTCGCGGTCCGATTTCACATAGTCAATCGCGTCCCATGCCTGTTGAACTGTCAAATCCGCCATCTTTCTTGCTCTCCTGTGCTATCCAATCAAAACATTTCCCAAACCGCCGCCAGCCGTGTTCTTGGCAATCTGGCGGTTGTAACGCGCTGATTTCTCCGTCGCCCTGGCGACACGCTCTTCCTGTGAAAGCTGCGCCCGCCCGCTTCGGTCGAATAGCGCCGTCAATGCCGCCGCGTCGAATGCGGCCATCATCTTTGACGAATTGGCCTTGTTTCCCGCCGGTCCGTCGCTGGTCGCCTTTTCCGCCGCGTTCCTGATTTGCTCCTTGTATCCTTCAAGTTGCTGCTGACGGCTTTTCAAGGCGTCCTGAATCTGATTCAAGGTCTGCTTTTCTGCGTCTGAAATCTCCTTGCCGTTTTCCGAATCGTCGCGCTGCGCCTTTTCAACCGCCGCGACATATTCCTGCCGCGCCCGTTCAATTTCAGCCTGAAGCGACGACATGAACTGATTCAATCCTGAATCGCTGCCGTTCTGGCTGGCCTTCAGAAGATTTGCAAACTGCGTGTCCCGCTGCCGCTGCTGCTCCCGCGCCTGTGCTTCCTTCTGCTGGTTTGCCAAAAACGACGTATATGGATTGTTGTTCTTCTGGATTCTGGCGCTTTCCTTGGCGTCCGCCTGTCTGCGCTGCTCGTCGAAATCGGCGTTTGCCGCCCTTGACCGTGCATCCAGTTCGGCAATGTTCTTTTTGCGCTCTTCGATTTCCTTCATCGCAGCCGCGTATGCCTTGGCCTTTTCTTCTTCGCCTTGTCCGGCGCCCTTGTATTGCTCGGCGCGTTTCTGCGCCGCCGTCAGCAATGCTTCTTCCTCCTTTTTCTTCAAGTCGATGTTTTTCATGTATTCCTGGCGGACCTGTTCAATGGCCTGGATTTCCTTTTCATAGGCCGATAGTTTCTTCTTTGCGTTTTCCTCTTCGATTCTCGCCAAAGTCTTTTCTGCTTCCGCCAATTCCTGTGCGCTTGCCGCGCGTCGCTGGTTTTCCTGCTCGACCTTGCTGCCGCTGCCTTCTTCTTCCTTGCCTGTCACGGCATTTTCTTCGCCGGCCTTCATTGCATTCAAACGTTTTTTGTCGGCCAGCATCTGCGCCGTAATTTCTGAAACTCTTCGGCCATTGGCTTCAAGTTGTTTGATTGCCTCCGCGCTTCCGCCGGTCATCTGCTTCCAAAGCGTGTGATTCCAATAACTGCTTAATTGCTCATTTTCTTCATTCAACGCCTTCAATTCATCTTGCGCAGCTCGCATCTTGGCTTCCATTTCCATAATGGCGGCTTCCTGCATCGCCTGATTGAATTTCTTCTGCGCATCCGCCGCCAATTTCAATTGTCCAGTCTGTTTGTCCAATGAAGCATAATGCTTGGCGCCGTATGGCTCCAATTTTTCAAGAAGACCTTCAGTTTCCTTGATTTCTTCTGCGGTCAATTGTCCACGCTGCGACAATTCCTCCAACTGCTTCAACCTTGCAAAATCGTTTTCCGCGCCCTGTCTGGCCGTGTCTCCCTTGGAAAGTTTTTCGCCAGCCTGTTCGTTAAACTCTTTCGCAGCTTCTGCGGCTTCTCTGAATTGCTTGTTGGCCCTGCTAGTTGCCGCGCTGATTGCGGTCAAAACGGCCACCATTGCAATCAAAACGGCTGTCACGGGGTGCGCCGCAATGGCGGTCATGGCCGCCCGCAGCAATCCCATTGCGCCCGCTGCAACTTTCGCCGCAACTGCTTTTGCATATAATGCCGCTGTTACCGTCGTCATGCCTTTGGCGACCGCCATTTCGGTTGCAAGCGTCTTGATGTTTGTCGTCGCAATGACGTTGCCGACGGCCTTGCTTGTCACGGCGTATGACAACTTTGACGCAATCAGGCCGCCGACAATCTTCTGCTTCTTTGCCAAAACAAGCGCCGAGGCCGCATTGCTCTTCATGAAAGCCGCTTCCGCCGCCGTGGCTGTTGCCGTTGCCGCTGCCGCCGCCTTGTATGCGCCAGCCGATTGTAAAGCTGCTATGTTTGCCGCCGCCGCGTTCGCTTCGGCTGTCGCAAGAACCTGCTTTTGCGCCGCCGCCTGTGCGGCCAGTTCCGCCGTGGTCTGCCTGATTCCCGTCTGCTTCAACTGCTCCGCCGCAACCTGCGCCGCCGCATCTGACTGAATGGCCGCAATCCTGGCGTTAATCTGCGCCAAATCCTGCGCCTTGACGGTGCCTGTCTCGCGCATCGCCGCTATTTTTGCGCGTTCCGCCGCGACGGAGGCCGTCGCTTCTGACTGTATCGCTGCAATTTTCTGCGTGGATTCGGCCATCTGCCTTTGTGCGGCTCCTTGATTAGCCGTTATCGCCGAATACTTTGCTTTTTCTGCCGCCGCAATGGCCGCCGCCTCCTGTGAAGCGTGCTGCATTTCCGCCGCGTGGCGTGCCGCTTCCGCTTCGGCCCGTTTCGCCGCGCTGGTCTGCGCCGCCAAAGTCTTCTGCTGTTCCGTCGCCGCCGTCAATGCCGCTTGCTGCTGTGCCGCTGCCGCCGCGCTTCGTGTTCCCGTGGCCAAAGAATCAAGCGTTCGCAAAAGCGCCGTAAACGGCGAAAAAGCCGCCGCCAATCCGCGCCCCGCGACAATCAGGCCCTTCATTGCCGTTCCTACAACCGCCGCGCCCGCCGCAACTCCGGCAATGGTGGTAATCAATCCGCCATTCTGCCTTGACCATTCCGCAACGGCGGCCAAAGCCTGTGCAAAGGCTTCGGCCATCGGCAAAACGCTTCTTGATAGCATGTCGCCAATGGCAATGCTGACGCCCTCGAAAGCGGAGGCAAGCCGCCGCAACGCGCCGCCAATGCCCTGTTCCATCTGGTCCGCCGTCTGCTGCGCCGTTCCGTTCGCCTCGTTCAACTTCTGCTTGAAAGTATCAATCGCAGAGGTGTCCGCCGTCAATGATAGTCCGGCCATCGCGCCGCGCATGTCAAATACATCCTGCGCAAAAGACAACTTTTCCGCGCTTCCCATTTTCGCCATCGCCCCTGCAATGTCGTAAATGATGTTTTCCATCTTGCGGAGGTTGCCGTTCGCATCGACGGTGGTGATGTTGTATTGCTTCAAGAACTCCTGAACCTTCGGGTCTGCAAACTGCGTGTATGCCTTGCGCAATGCCGTTCCGGCCATGCTGCCCTTGATTCCCATGTTGGCCATGATTCCCAGTGCGGTGCAAACGTCCTTTATGTCCTCGCCTGCCGCTGCCGCCTGTGGCCCAGCCATTTTCAGCGCCTCGCCCAAATCTGCCAATGTCTGTGCGCTGTTGTTCGCGGTCGCCGAAAGCAAATCCGCCATCGTACCTGACTGGCTGGCATCCATGCGGAAAACGCGGAGATTGTTGCTGGCGATTTCCGCAGCCGTCGCAAGGTCCGTGCCTGTCGCCTTGGCCAGGTTCATCATCGCGCCGATTGAAGATTCAATCTCCTTGCTTGAAAATCCCATTCGGCCCAATGCCGCCATTCCCGCCGCAACCTGCGCCGCCGTGAAACTCGTTTCGCGTCCGAGTTTCTTGGCCTTTTCGGTCAGCATGTCGAAATCCGCGCCGTTCGCGCCGGTCACGGCCCCGACCATCCGCATCTGGTCATCAAAATCGGCGAATATCTTTGTGGCCGCGACAAACGGTGCGCTGGCCAAAGTTCCGAATACGGCCAATTTCGCGCCGACGTCTTCAACCGTCTTTGCGAATGCCTTCAATTTTGTCTGGGCGCCCTGCAATGCCTTGTTTAGTTCGGCATCCTGGGCGGTCAGCTTGATATAGGCCATACCGGCCATGATTGCGCTTGAACCTGGCATCTTGCTTCCCTGTTTACTGTGTTTACGTTTACAAGATATATATGCCAAACAGGCAACGGCATCATAAAGCGCCGTCGCCTGTCTGCATCGTCATTCAACCTTTCCGCCTTTCAATTTCCCCAAATCCGGGACCTTGTGGTCGATGAAAACCGATTTCAGCAATTTCATGCTGTCCTTTGAGTTCAACTTGATTATCGGCTTTTGCCGCTGCTTGCATCGGAACGGATTCAAATCACTTGCCTTGACGGTCTGCGTCCCCTTCTTCCGATGTTGGTTGATACTCAAGGCAAGCAAAGCCGCCGTATGGTCCCAGGCTTCGGCCATCCTGCTTCTGGCCATGATGAAAAGCTGCCGCAATGAAAACGGCTCTGGATTCATCCCTAGGATTCCGGCGTATTCAAGAACTGTTCGTTCCAAACTTTGCCGATTTCCGCTTGAACTTGCGGGTCCTCCAGCGCCTTCCTGCTTTCCTCCTGCATCTTTTCCATGTTGCGGTTGGCAATCTGCAAGATTTTTTCCATTGCCAACCGCTTGGCTGGGGGGAGGAATCTCAATAATCCCTGAAGAAGCGCATTGGTCGCGTTCTCTATCATTTCGCCGGTCGAAAACAATTCGCCAAACGCCGTGTCGGAAACATTACGCGCCTTTGCCTGCTCTTCACAAATGCAATACAAAACATCAATCAGCAAAACGGGGTCTTCCGCAATCTTCTTCAATACGTCCGTCTTCGCGCGGCCCGCCGTGTCAAAGTCAAATGCGTCGGCCAGGTCGATTGACAATTTCTGACGGACCTTCCTGATGACGCCGACCGTGATGGATACTTCCCATTCGCGGTTTTCCAAATCCGTGAAACAATGCTTTCTGTCTTCCATCTTCTTTGCTCTCCTGTGGATAAACGAAAAATCGAATGGTGTTCCAATATGACATTTGGTGTCATACTGGAACACGATTTATGGCTTCAAGATTAGGAACTTGCGCCGCTTCCATGCCACGACGGCGCCCGCCCGCTGGAACCGCCGATGTTGGTCGGCTCCGCCGTCACGGAAACGGTGATTGCCTCTTCAAGCGGCTGTTCGATACTGCAATTGGTCAGCGTCCAGTCCGCGTCAAGGCCGGTGCCTTCGCCGTCGGTGACGAAAAACGCCATTGCGCTTCCTGCAAGGAAATTGGACATGACCGTCGTGCAAAGCGCGTCGTCGGGGTCGTAGTTCATTTCATACTCAAGGCTTCCTTCCTTCAAGGTCGCCTTCTTGACGCGCCATCCATTAGCCGCGCGGGTGGTGATGTCCGCCGCGCCAGCCTCAAGCGACAAGGAAACGTCCTTGACGTTCTTGGCTTCGCTGCTGGCCTGGGTCCCTGCCACGCCATAGAAAAGTTTTGCTTCAAGGCCGATTTTAATCATCGTGTTTTCTCCTTCTTGGTTATGGGGTTATTGAACTGTATTTGCAAAGTATGAACCTAAAACGGATTTCGCGTCTTCAAGCGTCGGCCCCATTACCGGCCTTGGGGCCACGCGCGATTGCCTGACCGTCGGAAAACCAAATTCCCTGACTGCGTTCCGCGCGGCGCGTTCGGCCATCTTCCGGCTTTTCAACGGAACCGAAAGAAAGAAAACTGTCCTGCCGGTAATCAGATTCTTCCGGTGTCTGATGTGCTGCTCCCATTCTCCCGCCTTCGCCCTGCCGCTGGCCTTCGCCTGTGAAACAACCTGCGACTTGCTCTGGCTCAAGAACAAAGGCCCGTATCCCTTGCCCAGAAAATAGTCCGCGACCTGCGCAATGGTCGTCATCGGCGGGTCGCTTGGCTTGATTTTTCTGAACCATGCGGGATTTGGAACTTTCGCCGTCGTGCCGCCAAACTCAAGCGTCGCCGGTGCTGGCCCGCTTGGATTCTCCGGCTTTTCGGCAATGCGCTGCGGTCCGATGTACGCGGCCAATTCCGTTTCATCAACCGCATATCTGACGCTTTGCTTGAAAGTCCTGTGGTCGTGCGGCGGTCTTCCTGGCCTTGACGCCTTGTGCTTCCGTCGCGGAATGTTGCGCCTGATGCGCGACCAAACTTCCGCCGCCGCGCCCTTCAATCCCTTCTGGGCGCCGCGTCTGACGGCCCTTTTGACGGCCTTGGCCTTGAAATTGACCTTCGCTTTCGCCTTCATCCCTGAACCTTCGTGGTTATGACGATGACGGAAATGAAAACCTTCATCCGCTTGAAAATGTTCACGTCGTAAAGGGGGGAAATGGAAGCAAGCGTATTGACGCCGATTCCGGCAATGACTTTGCGCTGCAACGCTTTCTTGATTTTCTCGCAAAACGCAATCATGTTCGGAATGTCGTTCTTGGAACTCAATTTCTGCATGACCGCGACATTTGTCTGAATCTCCGTGTCGGTGTCGCCGCGCGTCGCCGTGTTCTTGTTCGCGTCCACTTCGGCCTGTGGCGTGACCAGGATTTTCAATGCCGATGTGACCTGTTCCAAAGTGAAATCTGGAACCAAATCAACAACCGCGCCCGACGCCCCTTCAACGGTGGCGACCTGCGCCTGAATCTTGTTTGCAACCGAAATTGCAACCGCGTCGCTTGTCGTTTCCTGGCTGTCACTCATTTGCCGAAATCTCCCCGTTGTACTTCGCGTGAATCCGAATCTGCGTGTGGCTCTGGCGCGTGTGCCATTTCCAGCATGGCTCGTTATTCGGCGCCGTCACCATGTAGCGCTTGCCGTCGAATCTGATTTCATCGCCGACTTCCGGCGTGATTCCCTCGATGTCCGCCGCGCGGACAATGAAATCGCGCTGCTCCGTGCGGATGGTCACGCCGTCGTTGTCCTCCGCCCTGAAAAGGGTTTTCCCCAACTTGGCCTTGATTCCGCTGGAAACGCTGGAACCGTGGCAATAGTCAATGCCAACGGCGCCGTATTCAAACGCCGCCGCCAGCATTGCTTCGCCCGCTGAAAACAGATTCGTCATTCTTGCGCCTTCGATTAGCCAATCAGCGTGCGGACAACCGCGCCGCCGGAAACTGCCGCCTGAACGGCGATTCCAAACTTGACGCAATCGGAACTGGCGCTGGAAGCAACGGCGTAACGGCTGGTAGTGTCAAACCAAACTTCGCCGCCGACGCTGAAAACGGCTGCTTCGGCCTTCTTCACGTCGTAAACGCCTTCAACCGAAATGGCGCCCTGCTCGTTGGCGGGAATCGGAACCTTGGCAACGCCCTTCAAGGCGCCTTCAATGTAAACTTCGCCCGCCTGGATGCCGTTGGAACCGGCAATGATGTCAATGCTCTTGCCTTCGTGCTTGTAAAGTGCTTCTTCCATCTCTATTTCTCCTTATGGCTTTCTGGTGTTGCCCGCCGGTTGTCGCCCGGCGGGGTTTTCTCAAATCATGCCGCCTTCTGATTAGGCAACGCCCTTGCAGAAGACCATGCCCTGATGCGCCTGTTCGCGGACGCCCAGGTCGTAAACAACGCGGAATCCCATGCCCAGGTTGTTGAAATCAATCTGGCCTTGCTCGACAACTGGAACCTTGCGGCCCTGGAGGTAGCCGATTTCAAAGGTATCAACCTGCGCGGGGTCGCCAAACAGATACCAGCCGGTCGTGCTGTTGTTGGTATATGCCGCGCTCTGAAGATACGGGCTGGAAATCGGAATCAGATTGTAACGGCTGATGACGTTGAGGGCCGGAACCGTGTCGGAACCGCCGACCAGCGCGGGGCTGATGACAAGCGTTTCCGCCGTGCTGTCCAAAACGCTCGGAACAAACAGGAATTTCGGCGCGACGTTGATGGGCTGGTTGTCGGAATCAACGGCGGCCAGGAATTTCGCCCGTGCGGCTTCAAGCGCCGTCTTGGAAAGCGCGGTATTGCTGCCGGTCATGTAGTTGCCGTGGTCGGCGCAGAAAAGCGCCTTGCCGTCGGCCATCGTGGGATTGGCAAGCAGCCTTTCGTGGAAAAGCTGGTCAATCTTGCGGCCTGCGCGTTGTCCCATAGCGGCGGGAACCTGCAAGAACGCGCCGAGGTCGTCGTTGTAGATGTCCTGGCGGGTCAAAACGAAAACCTTACCATAGGTTTCAAGTTTGTTGGTGGCCTTGTCCTCGCCGACGCTGCCGTGCGGAATCTCGCCGGATTTGGAAACTTTTTCAAGGTCGCCGACGTCGGTCAAACG
>JAEEGL017363418.1_pt1 | contig 15986 bp, 18 predicted proteins | sample 9134231 | NCBI WGS metagenome assembly JAEEGL01 (sample SAMN16246548, study PRJNA631951) | gut metagenome | biome: gut microbiome; feature: rumen; material: fiber-attached | host: Bos | place: Iran: Karaj | collected 2018-10 | reverse complement strand
TCTTCTATATCATATCTATATCTATCTACTATATATCTTGTTGATGAATAATTATTTAACAAAAATACCATTAATACTAAAAAGAGTATAAAGAAAGTATATATTAATGCTGTTGATATAAATCCTTTTTTATTCATACACACACCTTCCTATCTTAATATTATTATATCAATTTAAAACTTGCTATTCAATAGCAAGTTATTTCTCTTTTTTATTAAATAAGTCATTATAGATTATTTCAAAATTACTTATTAATTTAATATCTAGATTATCTATTATCTCTTTTGGAATATCTTTTAAATCTATACTATTATCTTCAGGTATGTATACTGTTTTAATTCCATAATTGTAAGCTGCGATTAACTTTTCTTTTAATCCTCCTACTTTTAAGATATCACCCTTTAAAGATAATTCACCAGTAAAGGCTACTTTCTCGCTTACCTTTCTATGAAGTAATTCAGATAGTATAGCACAAGTAATTGCAACACCAGAAGATGGTCCTTCTTTTTTAGTAGCAGAATCCAAGATATGAATATGAATAGTATGATTATAAAATTCTGTGTTACTTACATATCCTTTTTCTTTTAAGAATGATACTGATACATCTATACTCTCTTTTAAAACATTACCTAAAGACCCAGTTGTTATTACTTCTTCATTACCATTATAAATTGAACACTCTACTTTTAACACTTCTCCACCTAAAGGAGTATAAGCAAGAGCATTAATTACACCATAATTTCTAACTTCACTAACCCATTTTGTTTCATTTGGTGTTTTTAAATATTTAACTATATCATCTGTACTAAGATTATAATTTTCTTTTTTACTTGTTATTACTTTAGTAACTAATTGTTTTAATAATCTTTCTAGATTTCTTACTCCTGCTTCATGAGTATAATTACTAATTATATATTTCATTACATTATCTTTAATAGTTAATTTCTTCTTTACATCTAGTTCTTCAAATATTTTAGGTAGAATATACTTTTTAGCTATATCTATTTTTTCATATATAGTATAACTAGATAAATCTATAATATCTAATCTATCTAATAAAGTATATGGAATTGCTTCTTTATTATTAGCAGTTAAAATAAAAATTACATTACTTAAATCAAATGGTTCTTCAATATAATTATCTACAAAAGATTTATTTTGAACTGGATCTAAAACATCTAATAAAGTTGATGCTGGATCTCCCTTATAATCTTTAACCATCTTATCTATTTCATCAATTAAAATTACCGGGTTATTAGCATTACACTTCTTTAATCCTTGAATTATTTTACCAGGAAGTGCTCCCAAGTATGTTCTTCTATTACCAATAAGTTCAGAAGAATCATTTAATCCGCCAACACTTATTTTATAAAATTCTCTATTTAAAGAACTAGCAATTGATGCTGCTATAGTAGTCTTACCTACTCCTGGTGGACCAATTAAACATATAATTGGACTCTTAATATCACTATTTATATTTTTTAAATTAACATAATCTATTATCTTTTCCTTTACTGTATCTAGTCCATAGTGACTTTTATTTAAACTTGTAAGTACTGCCTTACTATTTAAACATTCTTTAGATGAATTATTCCATGGTAAACTTAGTATCCAATCTATATAACTTCTTACTACTGGATATTCAGGAAAAGTACTATTCATATGTTCTAATTTTTTAATTTCAGAAAATATCTTATTAGATATTTTTTCATCTAACTTTAACTTATTTAATTTATCATAGTAATCTAATAATTCGCTTTTACTTTCACTATTTATTCCTAGAGTTTTTTCTATCTCTTTTAATTTTTCTTTTAGATAATATTCTTCTTGATCTTTAGTCAATTTAATTTCTACATTACTATCTATTTTTTCTTCTAACTTAGCATATTTAATTTCCTCATTTAAATCTTTTATTAAAGATATTGCTCTTTTTTCACTATTTAATTCTTGCATATATGCTAATTTCTTTAAAGTGTTTAAGGGTATAAATGTCGTTACAGCATCAGTTATAAATGATAAATCTTCATTATCAGTTACTGTCTTTAATATACTATTAGAAATATTAGGAGATGAATCAATATATTCATTTAATTTATCTCTTAATTTCTTTTTAACTACTTCTTCATTAGTACTATCAAGTTTAGGAAGATCTATATCTATACATATAGCATCAAGTATATCATTAGAAAAAGGTTCATAGGTTAATACTTTAACTCTTTTTTCTCCTCTTAAAGTTACTCTTAAGTTACCATTAGATAACTCTATTTTATTTTTAATATAAGCAGTTACTCCGATTGAAGGTAAATCCTCAATAGAGGGATCACTACTATTATTTTTAGGGCAAACAACAAGCAACCTACTATTATATTTCTTATCAGATAATTTAATTATCTTCTTACTTATTTCATCTTTTAATTCAAGTTTTATTTCTTGGAAAGGTAAAATAACTAAATCTTTTAAGAGCATAACTAATAGTGTTTGATTCATATTATTTTGCACCTCCAAAATATAGAATTTATTATAATTAATTCTTTTATATTTGTAAATAAAAACATTAAAAAAATGTTGATATTTTATCAACATTTTTTATATATTTAATTATTTATTACTATCTCTTAATATTTCTAATGCTTTTTGCATTCTCATATCATATTTTACTACTTCTAAAGAACCATATGCTTTTAATAATTCATCATAAGTAATTCCATAGTTTTCAGCCATTTCTTTTGCTTTAGCTTCAACTTCTTTTTCCTCAAAGTTTATCTTTTCTTTATCTGCAATTGTTTCTATTACATAACGATATTTAATTCTCTTAATTGCCTCTGGTTCCATTTGTTTATGTAAATCTTCATGAGTAGTACCAGTTATTTTAAAGTATTGATCAATACTTAATCCTTGATGTTGTAATTGATGAGCATAATTATCAATCATATGATGTACTTCTGCATCAATTATTTCTGGATTTAATTCAACTTCTAGTTTTTCACTTGCTTTACCAAGCAATTCCTCTGTAAATTTATCTTCTACTTCAGATGCCTTTCTATCTTTAATAGTTTTTTCTACTTCACGATCAAATTCTTCTTTAGTCTTAACATCATCAAGACCTAAATCTTTAAAGAAATCTTCATCAATTTCTGGAAGAACTCTAGTTTTAATTTCGTGAATCTTAACTTTAAATGTAACTTTTTTATTTTTAAGTTCTTCAACATAATTTTCTGGGAATGTTAATTTAAGTTCAACTTCATCACCAGTTTTATGACCAACTAAACCTTCTTCAAAGCCAGGAATAAATGTGTGTGACCCAATTTCAAGCGGATAATTTTCTCCTTTACCACCTTCTAGTGGTTTTCCATCAACTATTCCATCAAAATCAATTACTACTGTATCTCCAACTGCTACTTCACCATTATCTTTAACAACAACTTCAGCAAGTTGATTTCTCAAGTTTTCTATTTCTTTATTTAATTCTTCTTTAGTTACTTTAACACTATCTTTTTTAACACCTAAATTCTTATAAGATGATAATTTAATTTCTGGTTTAGTTATAATAGTAAATTTAAATATTACTGATCCATCAGATATACCAGTTACATCAACACTTGGTTCAATTACAGGTACTAAATCTTTATTTTCATCTAATAATTTTTTATAAGCAACATTTATAGCTTCATTAATAGCATCATTATATAAAGACTCTATTCCATAATGCTTTAGATAAACATCTTTAGGAGCACTTCCTTTTCTAAAACCATCAATCTTAGCATTCTTATTATTCTTCTTAAAAGAATTATCTAAACATTTAGTCCAATCTTTTCCTTCTAATTTAATTTCAATTTCATGTACATTTTTCATGTTTTTCCCTCTTTCACTTCACTATTATATTATAATTATCTATTATTTACAATAATTAGTTTTATAATAAAAAAATCTATCATTTGATAGATTTTATCTTCCACCTCTTCCGACTTTTTGATCTTCCTCATATTTTCTTATTCTTGATAATCTTGTTCTAACATCATCAACAAACATTAAAGCTTTTTCAACATTACCTTCTTTTAATAATCCGCTTATTAAACCAAATTGAGTTTCGACATTCCATGAATTAAATGAGTTTTGACAATAAGATAATTCATTACCTGGATTAGGACCCGTTCCAGCAATAGCTTTTACTATTTCTGGTTGAGTAAACATTTGTAATTGACTTTCTGGATCACTAAGTAAACTAGCATAGTTTATTTTATCTCCAATTTCGAAATCAAATAATTCTCTTCCTACTAAATGATCTTTCAGTTCAATTGTTGCTCGTGCAAGCCATCCACTACGAATATTGGCTTCCAAATCTTCTGATGATACAAGTCCATTTTCTAGAGCTCCATTTAGTAATTCATAAAAGAAAGCAGTTAAATGACGATCTCCATCATATGTTAATATTTGTAATAATTTACCACGATCATTAACAATATCCTTAATGCTTCCCATACTAAGTATTTTATCAATTAAATCTTTATAACTCTCTTTTATTTCAGCCATATCTATCACTCCTAATTATATTATAACAAATAAAAAACATATTATTAGTATATAACAATATGTTTTACATTAATTAGACAACATTAAGTATTTTAACGCTGTAGCCACCATTAGGACTCTCAACTAGAACTGTATCACCAATCTTATGACCCTTAATAGCAACTCCTAAAGGTGATTCAACTGATATTTTATTATTAAATGGATCTGATTCTAATGCTGATACTAATTTATATTCGTCTTGTTCACCATCTTCATCTTCAATAATAACAGTTGACCCAATATTAGCCTCACCACTTACCTTTTTAATTTTAACTATTTTACTATGTTCTAATTTATATTCTAATTCTTTAATTCTTGCTTCTATTTGAGCTTGCTCATTTCTTGCAGCATCATAATCAGCATTCTCTGATAAGTCACCTTGAGCTCTTGCTTCTTTTAAAGCTGTAATAATTTCAGGTCTTCTAACATTTTTGAGTTCATTTAACTCTGTCTCTAACTCTAAAAATCCTTCAGCTGTTAATTCAAAAACGTCTTCTTTCATGTTTTAATTTCTCTCCTTTTTATACAACTTACAAAATAATACTATAAAATATATTTATTGTCAAATGTTTTTTTCATATATTTTAAGTCGCATCATTGAGTACTTAGGTAATTCTTTATCTACTGGTATTTTATAGATATCCTTTGGATGTCTTGCAACATCAACGTTATTATCATCTATATCTATTATACTACTTATAGTATATGTATATTCTTCCATATCTGGACCAATAAACTCTACTACATCACCTAATTTAAAATAATTTCTTTCTTCTATATAGGCTATTTTATTCTTTTTATCATAATCTATTACAAGTCCTAAGAAGTCTTGATTAGATACTTCATCTCTATCCGCAAAATAACTTTCGTCTTTTGTAGGAAACTTATTATAAAATTGAGGTACTGTATCTCTATTGGCTACTCTATCTAAGATATCTACATAATACTTTCTAATATTTTCATTTAATGTATGATTGATTATATGATCAATTAATCTTCTATAACACATACATACTGTAGCAATATAATATACTGAACGCATTCTTCCCTCTATTTTAAGAGAATCTACGCCAATATTGTACATATCTTCTAAGTAATAAGCCATAGATAAATCTTTACTCATAAAACTAAAGTCTTCCCCATCACATTTAAATGTCCATCTACATATTTGAGCACATCCACCACGATTAGAATCTCTATTTGTACAATAATTTGACAATACACATTTACCACTTATACTTGTACACATAGCCCCATGAATAAAACATTCTACTTCACAGTTACATTCTTTTTTTATTCTTATAATATCTTCTCTAGAACATTCTCTAGCGAGTACAAATCTAGAAACATTTAATTTTTTCCAAAAATTAATAGCTTCATAATTCATTGCGCTTGCTTGAGTAGACAAAAAAACATTTAATTTATATTTATTTGCTAGTGTAATACCTATAATATCTGATACAATAACAGCATCAACATCACATTCTTTTAAACTCTTTAGATAATCTTCTAAACCAACTAAATCTTTATCATGAAATACAATATTTACTGTTACATATACTTTCTTATTTAATTTATGAGCAAATTCACATGATTCTTTTATTTCTTCAATACTAAAATTCTTAGCATTAGCCCTTAAACTATAGTCTTTTCCTCCAATATATACAGCATCTGCACCATATAAAAGAGCCATTTTTAATCTTTCTATATCTCCAGCAGGAGCTAGTAATTCCATATTACTCATCCTCCTTTAGTTTATAGATTGTTTCAATATCTAAGAAATGATTAGAAGTATTTAAATAATCTATCTTATTGTCTAATATATTAGATATATCATCTATATTTAAAAATACACTATTAATATAATAATATTTAGCATTTAAACTCATAAGTTCTAAACCATTAAATATTTTATCATAGTAAAAAACTGTTCCATAATCATTTTCATAAACTATAAATTTATGACCAGTATTATCTATTTTAAGTGGATTAGTTTTATCAATATCATAAAACTTTGAATAATTATCTAATAATAATCTTCTTGAATACATTGTGCTTATATAACCAAATACTACTAAACTAATTTCCTTCTTACTATTATTAATAATAAATTCAATTTCATTTTTAGTTATATCAGTAGATAATATAACTGTATCTACATAATCTAAATAAATATTTACCGATTTACTATTAGTATTAAAATGAGTTAAATATAATATTTTTTCTATATTTAAGTCTTTAATTATTTCTAATACACCTAAATCATCAAAGATAATACCCTTAACACTATTATCAATATTTTTTAATACATCTTTTAATTTATCTATTCCATCATTATCTAGTATTCTATTAATTAATATATATCCATCTTTTATCTCAGAAATTAAAAAAGTATTAGGCATACCTACACAAAAGTCTTTTAAGGGAAAGACATATTTAGTTATACCTAACTCATTTAACTTATTTATATCATCTAGATTATTAATTGTAATTAATATCTTATCTTTCTTCATTTTTCCATGTACTTACAGATAGTCCATCACCAATATCATAGAATTTAGTATCAAATTCTTCATTATTATGTAAGAAATCAATATATCCTTCAATCTTTTGAACTAATCCTTTTAAATTCTTACTTTCTATTTTTTCACTCTTACCAACATAACCATGAAATTTTAAATTATCAGTTATAATAGTACCATTATCTTTTAAGAAATTCTTATACTTTTCAAAGAATTTTTGATATTGTCCTTTAGCTGCATCAATAAAAATTAAATCATATTTAACTTCTTCAGAAAGATTTACTTCTAAAGCATCTTGAAAAACAACATTTATTTTCTTTTCTAAGCCACATTTCTTAACATTTTTTAAACATTCCATATATCTTTCTTCATCACGTTCAATTGTTGTTACAATAACATCAGGAGTACTACTAGCCATAAGAATTGCAGAATACCCAATAGCAGATCCTATTTCTAGAACATTCTTAACATTATGTTCTTTAATATACTTCATAATAAACGCAATTGATTTTTTCTCAATTATGGGAACATTATTCTCGGTGGCATATTCTTCCATTTCTAATATATTTTGTTTCATTTTTATAATCAATCCTAACTATCTACATTTTCTACTATATTTTGCTTTTATAGCGTTGAATTCACTTTGATTATTAGCAAAATGTAATTTACCAGCTAATTCTTTATTACAAGTACCATCTTCGTTCATTCCATAAATATCTGCATAGAAATAAATATAGTTGGTATCACTCGGATTTAATGCAGCCTCGATAGATAACTTTCTTGGACTACATATTGGTCCAACTGGAAGACCAATAAAATCTGTTCTCCTAGTATTATATGCATTATTATCATTTAGAACTGGACTCTTGTCTCTCATTTCTTCAAATTCTTTTAAAGATACTTTATATCCATATGCAGAAGTTACATCCATTCCTAAACTCATATTGATACTTAACCTTTTATAAATTACTTGGCTAACAATCTCTCTATCTTCTTTAAATTTAGATTCACTTTCTATAATACTTGCCATAGTTAATATTTCATGAATACTATAGCTGGATGAATCAAAAGAAGTACTATAATTATCTAACACTTTTCCCATTTTATCAAGTAATTTCTCTATTATGCTCTTTATACTAGCAGTCTTATAAAACTCATATGTATCAGGAAATAAGTATCCTTCTAATGGATAATATATACCATCTTTTAAGATATTGTCTGTTAAGAAACTATACTTATTAATAAGTTCTTTTATATATTCTTTATCATTTATTACATTCAATACTTCTTCTTCAGTATATGGAAAATTATCGCTAATGACTTTAGCATAATCTACTATTCTTTTTCCTTCAGTAAATGTTACCACAATAGTATCTTTAATAGCACCATTTCCACATATCTTTTTAAATATTTCTTGAGTACTATTACTTCTATCAAGATCATAAGTACCAGCTTTAATAACCATATTCTTATTTAATTTAGCATATACTAAAGTAAAGAATTTACTTCTTATTAATTTAGCATCATATAAATCGTTTATTACTTTTTTAGTTGAGCCACCAGCTGTAAATTTAACTTCTTCTCCTACTTTACTTACTGGTGTAAGATTATAAAAATATACTCCTACTGAGCATAATACTCCTACTAAAATAACTATTAATAATATAACTAATTTCTTCATATACTACCCTTCTATTCTTTCAAATATACTATTTATTACTTCATATTCCTCATCACTTAAAGCATTCAATTTCTTACTCTTATATTTACCAGCATAAATATTATTAGTAACTAAATCTTTATAAATAATATATTTATTATTACTTTTTTCAATTCTTAATAATATTTTAAATTCTCTTTCTTTTCCATTATTATTCTTTAATATCATTTTTAACACTCTCTAAATAATCTCCTAAGATAATGGATGCTGCGATAGCATCAATCTTACCCTTCGTATTCTTAACATTATCTAAATTATCATGAACAATATCTTCAGCTATCTTTGTTGTTAATCTTTCATCAAATAAAATAACTTTAATATTATTATTTTCTAATAACTTTTTAAAATTTAAACTACGATTACCAGCGAAACCAATAGATCCGTCCATATTCTTTGGTAATCCTAATACTACTAAATCTATCTCTTTTTCCTTTGTTATTTCCAATACTTGATTTAAGGCATTATTGTAATCCTCAAAAGGAAAATGAATAGTTTTTAATGGACTGACAAGAATACCGCTTTTATCTGTAATAGATACTCCTAAAGTTTTAGTACCCAAATCTAAACCTAAATATCTCATTATTTTCCTTCGTAAGAATTAATTAGAGCTAGTAAAATTTCTTCTCTTTTTAAAGTTCTAATTTTTTCTCTTGCCCCTTCAAAATTGGATATGTAAGTAGGATCTCCGGTAAGCAAGAAACCAACCAATTGATTTTCAGCATTATATCCTTTTTTCTTTAAAGAATTCATTATTTCATTTAAAGTTATAAGTATTAATTCTTGTCTTAATGCCGCTACATTAAATATACTTGTCTTATCCATAAAAACACCTTCTCACATCCATAATTTTATCAAAATATAGACCTTTTTTCAATATACAAAAAGAATGTCAAACCCGCTCAATAATTTATTGGATTTGACATTATTTCTAGTATTTTATCAAAGTCATCATCAACTGCTGTAATATTTTTTTTAATCATTTTACATTTATCACATTCAAATACTATTTTATAGGTATCTTTCCTACTCTTTTCAATTCCAATTGGTTTTAGTATTCCGTGACAATCGCATAATCTATCTCCAGGATTTATATCAACATGAATAGAATGTAAGCAATAAGGGCAATGATCTCTTGCTGTATATCCTAATTTAGATACTTCTCTACCACATACTAAACAAGTAAAATCTTCATCAATCATTGTAAATTTAGCAGAATCAATCATATTATACTCCTTCATAGAGTATTTTAACAATTATTAATATAAATAGCAAATTAAAAAATATACATATTCCTATGTATATTTAATATATTATATTATTATGGATTATTAAGACTATTAGGATCGATTGCTTCACAAGCAAATGAATTAGGTTTAATTGAGAATGTTAACGTCATATCAGTTCCTGCTAAATCATTTTGACTATTAGCAACATTACCGCCATCTAATCCGTGAATATTAACTAATTTTAATTGGGCAGTTATTGTCCCATTAGTACTAGAATTAATTCCCGTAAATGATCCATCTATTTCTAATGGTACTACTGAACCAGTTACATCACTAATTCTATCACCTGTCGTATTATTAGCATAGGTATATAAATCGTATGCAGTTCCATTTACATATAATATTAATTGGCCAGTTGTAGGTTCTGGACTAGTCATATTTTTTAGGGCTTGTAACATACTTGCTGTCGTATAACTTGGTGTAACAACTAAAGTATAATCACAATCAAAGTATCCATCACCAGTTACTATCGCAGTACCAATTACTGGTGCTTGTGCTTGACTTGTTGCATATTTAGCTTGTGTTCCTGATGTTACAATAGGTACAGCATAATAATCAACGTTATTATTTTGAGGATTTGCCATATCTAATGCATCAACTGATAAAGTAAGACTGTCACCTGAAGATAACGATACAGTACCAACTACATCAGCAGCAACATTAACTGTACTTGTTCCAAAGTTATTAATTGTTGTTACAGCAAAATATGCATATGCTGCCCCAAATACTAAGACTATTAAGGTGAATATTGCAATTAGTACGGGAGCAAGTCCTTTGTTTGGAATGTTCTTTTTCTTACTCTTCTTTGGAGTACTTACTTCTTTTTTATTAACTTTCTTTGTAGTATTAACTTTTGCTTTATTAGTTTTTTTTGTTTTCTTCTTTTCCATATTAATTACCTACATTTCTACAATTAAATATTATCATTATTTATATATTATTATCAACTGATTATGCAAAATTATGTATATTAAAGTGTAAAAATATGTCTAATAAAAAAGAACTAATAATAGTTCTTATTTTAATAAATCTCTTATAATCGAAATATTTTCATACTGAATAGTTACATAATCACTAGCACTATCTTCATTAGTTACTAAATCATTAATATTAGTTACTTTAGCTTTATATTTATTAACTAATTCCTTTACTAATTCACTTTCTTCTTCACTATTTAATTTAATAATATTTGTATAAGTAGTCCCTTTAAATTTACTTTTTATATCACTTACCGCACTAGCACTACCAGATGATTCAATATCTTGTAAACAAATAACATTAAATCCGTATCCTGTTAAGAAATCAAATGTATGTGATGATGTTACTAATGTTGACTTTCCATTTTCTTCAGCTTGTTTAGCAATACTTCTAAACTCAGCGTCTAGCCAAGATACTTTCGTGTATATTTCATCGTACTTCTTAGTTACTTCTTCTTCTTTTATTGAATTATCTAAATATTCATTTAAAGAATTTTTAACATTCTTTAACATCATTAAGAAGTTATTTGGTGCTAACCAAAGTTCTTTATAATTATTACTAGATAATCCATAAGTAGCATCAATTATTAATAATTTATTATTCTTATTAACAAGCGACTTAGCTATTTCTTTTTCATTTCCTACTCCAACATAAACAAATAGATCTCCACTTGCATAATTATCTAATTGCTTTTCTGTTAATTCATATTCATTTAAATTAACTCCATTAGGATAAATACTAGTAATAGTACTATTCTCTCCATAAAGTGATTCCATAATATATTTCACTGGATAAATAGTTGTATATATAGTAGCATTATCTAATTTATTAGTTTTTAATGAACATGAAGTTATAAAAAACACACTAATAGAAATTAATAATAATCCTTTTATTTTATTCATGATGTTTAATCCATCCTTTTTTATCTATTATACTTGTTCCCACTAGTAAGAGAATACTTGATACAAGAAGGGCTCCAATTACATCACTAGCAAAGTGAGCTCCCAAATATATTCTACTTAACATAACAAGTATTGGAATAGTTCCTAGTATAATACTTAATGTTATCTTTAATTTCTTATTTAAATTACTCTTATTAATTATATATATTAATATTCCATACATAGATACCGCAGCCATTGTATGTCCACTAGGAAATGAATAACTTTTTTCATATACTAATGGATTTTCTAATACTGGTCTACCTCTTTTAATAATTAATTTAATAGCATTATTTAAGATTGTAGATATTATTAATATACTAGCACTTATAAAAGCAAAATCTTTTCTTTTAATTATTAAGAAAAATATAAATACTACAGCACATAAAGATACCATAAATACTGTACTACCCAAAAAAGTAAATATCTTATAAAAAATAGTTAATTTATCATTCATATTACTTGTAACTACATTATAAACATAATTATCAAAATCAACTAATTTATCTTGCATAACTAATACAGTTAAAATAATAAATAATATTCCTAAAAGAATAGATATAATATATCTCTTACTCATATTTACCTCCATCAAACACAAATTCTCTTTCTAATATCATATTAATTACCCATATTACTAAATCTACTATTACTTTGATTACTATAATATTAATATCAAGTAAACTATAGAAGAATGTAACAAAACATCCTGACATAAACATTTGAACAATAACAAGTAAATCATATTTAGCTAGTTCACTGCCTTTTATATTTCTAAATTTAGTATTAGAATATATAAAATAACTATATATACTAGATATTACCCTTGATAATATAGTAGCTGCTAGAATACTAGAATTTAATCTTAGTACTCCTAAAAACCACAAAAATAATATGATATCTATTAAATATGTACTTAATGATAAACCAATATACTTAGTAAATAATTTATATATCTTAATGGAGTCTTTTATCGGATTAAAATGACTTCCTTCATTACTATTTATATAAATTGTTTCTATTTCTACTTCTTTGATAGGTATTTCTTTTTCTTGACAAGCAATTAACATATTAGTTTCATATTCATATCTTTCTCCTAATACTTCTAAATAATCCACTAATATCTTTCTATTTAATCCTCTTAAGCCAGTTTGAGTATCAGTTATATCCAAACCAATAAATGATTTCATAACATTTCTTGTTATTTTATTACCTATTTTACTCTTAGGAGGAACATTCTCTTTATCAAAATTTCTTACTCCTAATATTAATTTATCTGGATATTTAAGAGTCTCTTTAGCTATTTTCTTAATATCTTTAACACTATGTTGTCCATCACTATCACAAGTAACTACCCCAGCACAATCAGGATATTCATTTAAAATATAATTAAATGCTGTTTTAAGTCCTCTTCCTTTACCATAATTAATATAATGTTTTAATACTACGATTCCTTCTTTTTTTAGTTTATTAAAGAACTTATCATGAGTACTATTTGATCCATCATTTACTACTACAATATGTTCAAAATCCTTCTTTAATTCTGTAATAAACTTAGCCATTATATCTTCTTCTGGATCAAGTGTTGGTATTACTATAAATATATTTTTCATATTAACCTTCCTATATTGATTTCATATCTACTAATCTATAACTATTTTCATAATATATAAAATATAATCTATCATGCATCTTATCTACTCTATCTTGTCCATTTACTGTCATATTCTTTTCTAAATATACTTCAACACTAAATGCATTATCATTATATATTATAAAATTCTTTACTTCCTCATTAGTAAATACTGGATTCTTAAGTCTATGATTACTTACAAATGTTATATCTACTTGAGTAGCCCATCCATGTAAATATTCATACATATAACTATCTTTTATTAAATTTGTACTTATATAATTAAATCCTGATCTACCATGAAAATCATTTGTTAAGAATAAACTATAATTCTCAGCAAACTTAAGAATGTTAAAATCTCCCTTTATATAATCTTTAGCTTCATCTAAAGTTGCTACTTCTTTATATTTCTTGCTGACAATTATTTTACCATCTTTTTCTTCATATTGCACTTCTTTATTATTACTATCTTTTATTTTAATAGATGGTTCATATACTAAATTATTAATATCATAGGTTTTACTTTTATTAATTTCAATATATTTAGTTAATCTTTCTAGACCTTTTTCGTCTCCTTCTTCTTTAATATCTTCATCACTTGCTTCAGTATTATTAACCATTAATTTATAATCACTAGGAATAGTTATTTCATATTTATATACTCCATTATCAAAGTATGTTTTAGTATCTACTACTTCCCATTCATCAATAGTAAGTATAGCCATTCTTCTATATTTTTTTGCACTCTTTAAAGATACAGTACATATTGTATTATCTTTTATTAATAAATTATATACAAATATTCCATCTTTACTTTCTTTAGTATCTTTTTTAATAACTAAATCTTTACTTTTTAATACTTTCTTTATTCCATCAGTTATCTTAGCATTCTTCTTTTCATATTTTGATACAGCAAATAAATCATTATCTATTTTTTCTGTTAGCTTACCAGAAGTTGCTAAATACTTAATATAATTATCTACTAAATTTCTTTCATAAATAATCATACTATTATAAACATAACCTAGGAATATACCACCAAGTAATAAGAATAAAACAGTTACTAATATAAGTGATTTACTATAATTACTTTTTCTTTTCCATCTTTTTCCAAATCTTCTCATAATTACCTCTTTTCTACTATAAATGCATCAGGTAAACGCCATGAGGAATTAGAATAATATAATGTTACAGATGTCATTTCATATTTACCATCATAATACATACTTGATGATGAACCCCCATCTAGATTAGCAGCATTTACTGCACCATACTCATTCATTATCTCAATTAAATCTGCTGCAGTAGCACCTAAATGTCCATTAGCACCACGTCCATCAGTAACTAAAAGAAGTACAGCTCCATCTTTTCTTTGACCAATTGCAGTTCTTGGATTAGCTCCACTACCACTACCTTTAGTTTCACGCATTTCTCCATTGATAATTAATTTAACAAAGTGGTTATTTGAATCACTAGATTCTTCTTGGAATGCTACGGCATCTCTTATCTTTTCATCTTTAATTACTTTTTCTACTTCACTTTTATTTTTACCATTTAAATCAATTATTTTAAGAAGATTATCTTCATTAAATCCAACTAAATATAAACCTCTTATACCAGATGGATTATTATATTCAATCTTGCCATCTTTAACAATTAATCCCATTGGGGTACCACCTTTATTACCAGATGAATAATATAATCCCCCATTAACTCCTGCAAATGCATCGGCATCATTAACAAGCTTATCTAAAGTAACTCCATATTCTTTCCAACTACCATTATAAATGGTTGCTAATTTTACTCTAGCAGGATCATTTACAATAATCATCTTAGCCATGTATGTTCCGCCTTTTAATTCTACTAATTCAATACCATTTTTATCTAATTCTGAATTAGTATTTATTAAAGAATCATCTTGTTCTCCCTCTAATGTAGCCATACTATTAGAATCTACTATTTCTTGAATCTTATCACTACTCATAAACATACCTGCTAAGAATTTCATTTGGCCTGTTTCTAGTATAGTTGTTATAAATAAGTTTCTAGCATGAATACTTGGACCATAGCAAAAAATTAGTCCCATACTATAAACAGTAACTAATAAAACTAATAAAAATACTCCAATAAAACTAAATACTTTTCCAATAATTTTTAATACTTTCATCTACTACCACCTTGCTACTTAATACTATTAAATAGTATCACATTTATCATTTTTCTTCAATAATTTTTATTTATATGCAGACTCAATTAATTTATCTAATAAAGATGAATAACTATACCCTAAATCCATCATTAATTTAGGATACATACTAATACTTGTAAATCCTGGTA
>JAEEGL013115781.1_pt1 | contig 15987 bp, 10 predicted proteins | sample 9134231 | NCBI WGS metagenome assembly JAEEGL01 (sample SAMN16246548, study PRJNA631951) | gut metagenome | biome: gut microbiome; feature: rumen; material: fiber-attached | host: Bos | place: Iran: Karaj | collected 2018-10 | reverse complement strand
ATTTTCTATCTCCTTTTAATAAAACAGCCATATAAGATTATATGGCCTATTTTTTATTAGTTAAAAAACTTTCTATGTATTGCTTGTACTGCTTTAGTTGAATCTTCTAGATCTACTAAAACAGAAATTTTAATTTCTGATGTTGTAATCATATGCATATTAATGTTTGCCTCGTATAATGCCTCAAACATTTTAGCTGCAACACCAGGTTTATTTGTTATTCCAACACCGATAATTGAGACTTTAGAAAGGTTTTCGCTATGAACGATTTCTTCAGCATTTATAAGTTCTTTATTCTGTTCTAGCATTTCTAAAGTTCTATCTAAGTCATTCATTTTAACAGTAAATGAAATATCTTTATTAACATACTCGCCGAGTGATTGAACAATAACATCAACACTTATTTGATTTTCTGCTAATAGATTAAATAGTTCATATGTTTTACCAATTTTGTTTTCCATTCCGACGATAGTGATTCTTGAAATGTAATCATCCTTAGCTACACCATTAATTAATAAATCTTCAAGATTTTCTTCCTTATATGGATTGTTTGTAACTAATGTTCCTACTGATTCTCTTTCAAAAGTAGATTTGACATAAATTGGAACGTTAAATTTCTTCCCGATTTCAACACATCTGTTATGTAATACTTTAGCACCTTGTGATGCTAATTCTAACATTTCATCATAATCAATTTTATTTAGCTTTCTAACATCTGGTTCAATTCTTGGATCAGAAGTATAAACTCCATCAACATCTGTAAAGATATCACATCTTTCAGCTTCTAGTGCTGCAGCAAGAGCTACTGCTGTAGTATCACTTCCTCCTCTACCAAAAGTTGTAATATTACCTTCTTCATCAACACCTTGGAATCCTGCAACTACGACAATATTATCTGATTCTAAATATTCTAAGACTTTCTTGCTATTGATATAACGAATTCTACTGTTTGTATAATCACTATTTGTTACAATAGGTATTTGCCATCCAGTAAGTGAAATTGCTTTAAATCCCATTTCATTAAGCATCATTGATAATTTTGAAATTGTAATTTGTTCACCAGTTGAAACAAGAACGTCATGCTCTCTTTTGTTTGGCCTTTTTGTAATTTCTTGTTCTTCTGAAATCAATCTGTCAGTTGTTTTACCTTGTGCAGATACAACAACTACTACTTTTTTTCCTTTATTAACTTCTGCAATTATATGAGAAGATACTTGCTCTAACTTTTCTGTTGTAGCGACTGAGCTTCCGCCAAATTTTTGTACAATTATATCCATAATAATGTACCTCATAAATGTATGTTATAAAATCTCTAAGTTTAGATAATTTTATTTACTTATCTATTTTATTATAAAATCGCTAAAATATCAACTTTTTTATGAATAAAAAATTGATTTTATGACAAATTGATGGTATAATATTATCTATCGGAATAATTGAAGCATTAAATTTGCAAGCATGATGGAGGTGTTAACATGCGGACCATTGGTATGCTGACGTACACTAACCCGGATTCAGAAAAGATTGTGTCTGACTTTATGAACCGCTGTGGAGGTACCCTTGAAGATTTTGGCGTATTCTTGAGCAAATTGGGTTACTCGCTTCCCTATGAGATCAGACTTCTTTCTGGAACCAACAATCACATGGTTATGGGATTACATGATGGTCAAATGAGCATTGTATTGGCTTTCTATAAAAATCCCGGTGAAGAAAGAAAAATAACAATCTATCACTATGGCTCAAGCATCGATTATTATGTAAAGGTGCTAAAGAGCCAGGAATATGGGACGGTGTTTGAAGCCAGTACCCATCAGTAATATGGTCTAACCAAAGTTAAAAGCCCAGGTATATATGTAAAACCTGAGCTTTTTTCTATTTTTTATTAATGAATTTTAAATATGAAGTCATGAAATCATTTAAATCTCCATCCATGACTCCTTCTACATTTCCCACTTCATAATTAGTTCTATGATCTTTAACCATTGTATATGGACAAAATACATAAGACCTAATTTGACTTCCCCATGCTATATCTTTTTGTTCACCTTTAAGTTCTGAAATCTTCTCTTTTTGATTTCTTTCAGCTAAATCCATGAGTTTTGATTTAAGCATCCTCATAGCAGTTTCTCTATTCATTTGTTGTGATCTTTCTGATTGACATGAAACTACAGTATTCGTAGGAATATGAGTTATTCTTACTGCGCTATCAGTTTTATTAATATGTTGTCCTCCAGCACCTGATGCTCTATATGTATCAACTCTCAAATCGTCAGGATTAATATCAACTTCAATATCATCATCAATTTCTGGAAGAACTTCTAATGATGCAAATGAAGTATGACGCCTTCCGCCACTATCAAATGGAGAAATTCTTACTAATCTATGTACTCCCATTTCACCTTTTAGGTAGCCATATGCATAATCACCCGATACTAAAAATGTAACAGATTTAATTCCAGCTTCATCACCTTCTAAATAATCTAATTCTTTAACAGTAAATCCATTTTGTTGAGCCCATCTTGTATACATTCTATAAAGCATCTCTACCCAATCTTGGGATTCTGTTCCACCTGCTCCTGGATGCAAAGTTAAAATAGCATTATTTGCATCATATTTGCCAGATAAAAGAGTTTCTGTTTCAAGGTGGGTAATTTCATTACTTAATATTTTTGTTGCCTTAATTTGCTCTTTAAATAGTTCTTCGTCAAAATCAGATTCGAGCATCGAATTCATTTCTATTAAATTTTGAAAATTAGAACTAATTGTTTTAAAAGATGAAATTTTCTTTCTTAGTTTATTAAGCTTTTGATTTACTTTAGATGAATTTTCTATATCATTCCAAAATCCATCTTTTAGTGTTTCAGATTCTAAAGCTTCTACCTCTATATTTAGTTTATCTATATTCATAGAATCTTTTAGTTCATCAATTCTTGCTTTAAGTTCATTTAATTCTCTTAGATTTTCTTCTAATTCAATCATATATATAACCTTTCCTTAGGTATTATATCATAAGTTATTAAAATACAAAAGAGCGGTCATCTTTAAATCCGCTCTTTTGTAACTGGTATCTCGGAGTTACCTTTTAGAAAACTTTTTAAGCTGCCTAGGAGTAAGTTTTACTTCATTAATGGAATAAGTTTTGGTCTTTTCATTCCACTCCATGGTAATCTTACAGCCTTTTTCATCAATCCAGACAGCCTTTTCTAATCCTCCGTTTGCATCCAGCTTGAATTCGATAGGGTCTGTTATTTCAAGCATATCCCCATCATAGCCAATTTTGAACCGATGAATTTGCTTCACTAGTTCCACCTCCCGTATAGGAAAATTGGGCTTACGTAAGTATTTTAGCACAGTTTTGGCTAAAAAACAATAATTCACATAAAAATCGGCAATGCTAATGCACTGCCAATTTATTAATTATTATATAATGAAATATCTAATACTTCACTTTCAACTCCTTGAAGATTCAAATGTCCATTTTCACCGCTAAATGTTAATGGGAACATACATTCAAATCCTTTATATTTTAGCGTTACTGTAAGAGCTGGAGTATATTCTATATAATCATCTAGAATTATTACTGGGCTATATGTTTTATCAATTACTACATCATCTGTATAAAGCTCTCCATCATCTCCAATGTGACAATTGTTTACAGTTATTTCTACATCACTATTTTGAGGAATTAGTATAAATCTATTTCCATATCCTTCTTTTGCCATAGACTCTTCTCTAAAATCATAAGTTTCAATTGTGCCATATAATGCATTAGATTCAAAATATTTATCTCTAAATGCATCTACATCATCATCTAATACATATCCAATTGCTAAACAAAGATTATCAGAAAAGTTAATGTTTTTATAAAACGGTAGAATTATTTGATTTATAAAATCAACCTCTAGCCCACTATATTCATCTTTTGCAATTTTAGAATCTTCATCTACATTAAATACATAATCTACTGAATACCCACTACCGATACCTATTTGCATATTACCATCTTCAATTTTTATATCAATTTCATCTGGTGTTTTATTAAATTTATTGATAAAAAATGATTTAACATATTCTTCCCATTTTTGAGTGGTAATCCCAGCATATTGCTTTGAATCATCTACTACTTCTTGTTTAGTTTCATTATTTTCTATAGTATTTGATGCTAGTGCATCTAATTTACTATTAGTAATTTTTGTATAATAAATCACAAAACATGCTAATGCAATTATAACTAATAGTAAAATGCATATTATAATATTTGATTTATTCATATCTATTCCTTACCTAAAATTTGATCTTCTACATCATTAGCAATTTTTGTATATGTTGCTCTATTTCCTGTTGCGGTATCAAACACTTCTGATTTTGCTGTTTCAAAGCTTTCTTTTGCTTTTGCAGCGTCATCTGCATTTCCTGTAATCTTTGCTTTAGCCATATTTCCTAATGCTTTTAGACTGTCTACACCTGCTTTTATTTGTTGACGTTCTTTTTGTGTACCAACAAAGCTTTCTTTAACTGCTCCAAACACAGAATTATCAACGTATATACCAAATAATGTATCAAGCTTTTTAACTAATGGATCGTTAATAAGTTCACTATCTACATTTCTATGTCTTGGTATTCTTAGTTCTCTTACATATGGATGGAAGTTTCTTGCACCTTCTAATTCTTTATTCATTGATGTACCATGTTCATCATAAGAAGAATTTAGATATATTGTAAGTCCAACTTCAGAATATTTATTGCCACCTTGATTATTTGTGTTAAGTTCAGCATATGGTTGATAATCTCTTATCTGATTGTATCTAAATAGTTCTTTATAGTCTCTTTTATCCGCTTTTGGTGAAATGTATCTAAACATTGCTATTTTATCGGCAAATTGAATACCTGTATCAATACATTTATAATCATCTAAGTCACTTTTATCTAATGTAATAAAAGCTTTTTCGTAAATCTCATTTTGTCTTTCCATATATTTGATATGTTTTTCTAATTCATCTTTAGTAAATCTTCCAACGTTTATATGTACACTTGTTTTAAGCTCACAATTTTTGCATATAACGCCTTCTTTATTTACTAATTTTTTTCTACTGAAAAATCCAACTGGTGTACCACAAAAAACACATGGTTCTTTTGAAAATAGTCCCATAATTAATCCCCCTTAAATTATATTATTTATCTAAGTATAATATTGCACTATATTCATTTTTTTCCATTAATAAATGGTAAGTATCATCTTCTTTTTCAATATCTAATTTATCTATATTTCCATCGTTATATTCTAAATATAATTGATATTTGCCTGATTGATTTTCTCTTAAAGCATATGTTCCTGTATTAGATGCATCATTGGTTTCTTTATATAAATTGTTTACAAATGATTTATCGCTATCTAATGTTAAGACTTGATTTTCTTTTTCTTTGTCTATTAAAACTGATTCTAAGTTTATATCTTCATTAGTATCTTTTGACTTTGCATTAGATACTTTCCAAGTTCCCTCAAATAGTTTTTCATCTTCTTTTGAAAACTTTAAATTACTTTCGCTAGTAACAATGTTTTCAGTAATCATACTATCATCAATTGATGCTGTTTTTGATTTTATAAATAATATTGTTGGGATTGATAGTATTATTATTAATAAAACTACAAGTCCTATTTTTACTTTTCCAGATTCCATATATACCTCTTAATTATTATGATTTAAATAAGCATCATTAAATATTTTTAATAATTGTTCTTCTTTTTTATTTTGACCATATTTATTTGTAATATATTCAGCTAATTCTTTCTTTTCAAATTTGACTTCTTCATTTAAAATCATCATAGCAGATTTACTTATTAATCTTACTGATTTTTCATAAGAATCTAAATACTCTTTAGCTTCAGTTTCTGTTATATTAAACATTTCTTTAAGTTTAGTAACAGACTCATCTTTTTTATTATCAAAAATATATTCTGCAGCAATCATATCAAGTTCTAATAGTTGATCTTTTTCAGCATCAGCAATATTGTTTGGTCTTTTTGGAAGCGTTCTAAATAAAATCCCTAGTTTAGTAACAACAATATCTTCATCTGGAACTGTTTCCATATCAGCTTTTAATATACTTGGAATGCCACCAGAATTTGCACCAATTACTGGAATACCATCAGCACATCCTTCAGGAACAACAAGGCCAAAAGGTTCTTCTCTAGATGGAACAAATTTGAATGATGATATCTTTTGAAGTTCATGAATTTCGTCTGGTGTTGCTTTACCCATGAATTTAACATCAGAAAGACCAAGTTTATCATGCAAAGCTAAAAAGTTATCATTTAGTTTTCCAGAGCCAACTATTATTGAACTGATTACTTTTCCTTGTTTTCTAATTTCTTCGCTATATATTTTCATTGCCATTAATAATGCATCTATTCCTTTAAAGTCTGCAAATTTACCTACAAATAGACCATAGTAGTCTGAATCTTTAGGAATATTACCAAATTTACCTTCATGTTTAATTGCTCCAATATCAATTAATCCGTCATCTATTCCCTTTTCTACTTTTTGATTAATTCTATCTATAATGTCTCTATCTGTATCTTTTGCTTCTTCTAAATGATAAACTCTTTCATCAAATCCGTTTTCAGCAAGAACAACTCTATCTTTTGCGAATGGGAATAATTTAATAAATTTTTCCATTTGAGCATCAGAAATAATTATGATTCTATCACTATTTCTTGCAGAGTTTTCTGCTTCTTCAATGTAGTATTCATATTTAGCTTTATTTTCAAATAAATCAAATATAAGCTCACCTTTAACAATTTCTTCTGTTGTAAGATCTTTTGAGTTATATTCGTTTTTAGCAGCTTCAATTTCTTTAAATGTTATATTTTTCTTAGCAAAAATTGTTGCTATATAACCATAATATTTAAAGTCTTTATTATTAGCTAAATCCACTTTAATCTTTTCTAAATAATCAACTGATTTTTCATATCCAATTAAATCTGTACCATGTACTGTAGTTACGACTGGAAGATTGTATTTAGTACATAAACTACTTAATAACCAATTATGCTGCGCATGGATTAAATCTGGTTTAAATTCTTCAATTTCTTTAGTTAATGTTTTTTCAAATGTCTCGTTATATATTTCAAGCTCTTTTAATCCAATGTTCCAAAAGTTTTCTGTAGACTCTGTATGAGTTGTAAACATTAAATAATTAAATGGAGCTGCACCCGGAAGTTTTGGACTCCCAGCAACTTCACTAGTAAATGGAACTACAGTGTATCCTACTCCCTCTTGTTTTGGAAAGTCATCTCTATTGTTAGCTGTAACAATATGAACTTGTTTACCAAACATTTTATGATAAACTGTTTGCAAACTTACCAAAATACCACTTCCAGCACCATATATTGGAAATGCAGTTGCTATTAAAATTTTATTTACATTATCGTTATTTAACATTGATATTTCCCCGTTTCTAGTAATAAAAATACAATATTTATATATCACCCTTTTATGTATTTGTAAATAAAAATAAAGTGAATTTTAGGTGATTTTTACTTATTATTCAACACTTTTTATTTCGTTTTCCCTTCCTGCAAACATATCTAATTGCTTCATAAACATATCATAGTAATATGATATAGAAATAGCAAATGAATCTTCTAATACCATTCTATTTAAATTACCTCTTGAAATCCAAACAGCTTCTTCTACTTCTTCTTTTTGAAGAGTCATATTCTCAATTTCAAAATCTTGTCTAAGTAAATAAATATCAACAAAGTCTAAATCTCTTTTTAATGTCATTAAAAGTTCAGCTTTATTAATATCTACATCAATACCAAGTTCTTCTTTACATTCTCTTACTAATGTATCTAGTGATGTTTCTCCACTATCAACTGCCCCACCTGTAATAGACCATTTGCCAGGAAATATTTTTTTAGTCATTGCTCTTTTTTGAATTAAAAATCCTCCATTAGAATTTTGAATCCAAACATGCATTGATTGTCTATATTCACCTTTATTTTTTTCATATCTTTCTGTTGTTTTATTAAGTGGTCTTCTTTTATTATCGAATTTATCAACTATTTCCATTATTAATACCTCGTTTATTTAATTAAACTCATTAGTTCGCTTAAAGCTAATCCATTTTCTGTTGAATAAGAATATGAAAAGCCGTCTTTTTGCCATATAACATATTCTGTATTTTCATAAGTATATTTTTCTGCATCTATTCCATTATATAAATTTTTACTTTTAAATTCAGAGCCGTATATTCCGCTGATATCTTTTTCATCTGTTTTTTCAATTTCAAATGTATTACCATCAGAATAAATAATTCTACCATGATATGGTTTTCTATCTGCATCTATTATTACAATGTATTTTTCTACCTCTTTAGTTAGCATTGGAACTTCAAATCCTAGTTTTTCTTCCATCTCTTCTTTAGATGAAACCTCTACTATTGGATTAATTCTTCCAAGACCATTTTCTATTGTATTTTCTACAGTATTTTCAACTTCAGTTTGATTTACTGTATTTTCTTCTTTAGTATTTGTTCCAGCAAATCTTAAGCAAATAATTGCTATCATAAATACTATGACAAATACAAGTTTGAATATAAGTTTACCTTTACTCATAAACAAATCCTCCTTAAAAATATTACAATAAGATTATATATTAAATACAATTTAATTACAACAAAAAAGACTACCTAAAAATAGATAGTCTTAAATCTTTATTTTTCTTTTACGGCATGAACTACAACACGATATTTACTACTAATTCCGCAAGTAGATAATGTAAGTATTTGATCATCATTATTAACCTCAACATTAAAGTCATATTCGCTTCTTGATTTTAGCTTGTCTACAAAATTCTTAAACTCATTTCCAGCAAAATCTGTTTGAATATAATAGTCTTCAACATCAATTTGGTAAACTGAAAATACTTTATACTTATTATCTTCTAAAATAGTATTAAATATTATCTCTTGATTTTCAGGATTTTCTTGCCATGCTTTGTTTAACACGTTTCCTAACGTGCCAAACATATTACTGTTTTTCATATTATGTCCATATATGATAATATTTTTATCTGTTCCATCAAATTTATTTCTATAATCAGCAAAAGGCCAACCTTCGCTGCTATTTTCTTTTAAAAAGTTATGTCTCAAATAATAATCATTATCTTTTGTTTGAACAATAACATGGTTAATTTTAGTTCCATTTACTTTTAAAAATCCTACTGTATCATTATTCTTTATCTTTAAATCATCATAATTTATATCATATTTTTGAATAGTCTCACCAGTAAGTGCGCTTTCTTCCTTTACTATGCTAACGTCTTTTAAAGTCTCATTAAATACACTATCGCTTTTATTTCCTTCGATAACATAAACTATAATTTTGTATAAAGAAAAAATAAATACAGCACTAAAGATAACTATAATAATAATTGGAATTATTAAATTTCTTTTTTTAGTTGTGTTTTCTTCGTTCACTTTTAATCACCTTTTATATCTATAAAGGCGATAATAGAAATCTACCATCGCCTATATAGTTAATTTAAATTAATTTACGTATTCTCTTCTTTTCATAGTAGAAGCAACTTCTAATACTGCAAATGTAGAGAATAACATTAATGAAATCCATAATAGAATATCATCACCTGTCTTTGGATTTAAGTATACAACTTGTGTAACAACAGTTGTGCTTGGTCCTGGTCCAGGTTGTGGAGGTGGAGTTGGTTTTGTGTATTTATTTGTAAATACACATTCATCAGCTTCTTCTCCATCTTTTTCAATTGTTCTTTCAATTGATAGTGAAGTTCCATCAGGAATAATTTCATATGTTACAGTATATGTACTTGAATCATATGTATAGTTCTTATTACCTGTGTTTTCTTCTTTCATTTGATATACGTATGTACCTGGAATATTAAATTCAATCCATCCGAATTCATATTCATCGGCACCTACGATTTCAACTTGTTTTGTTTGACCTTGTGATCCTTCTGGCATTGGCATTTCATCAAGCTCAGCTGTATTTCTTACTGCTGTTAATGTAAATACGAATGTATCATCAGTTGTTGGAGTATCACCTTCAATAACTTTCTTTACAGGTGGATCATGTCTTACTGGTTCAAATGGTACGAATTCATAAGTAAACTCTAATGGGTCTTGATCAGCAGGTACTATTCCTGGAACTTCATTGTCCCAAGCACCTTCTGTATATCCTTTATCAGGATATTGTCCAACTGAAGGAACTTCTGTAGGTCCTTCTCCTGTCTTAGAATATTTACCTGTTTCTGGATCACGTAGTGTAATAACATCTACTTTAGATTCAGGTGTTTCATCATCCCATAAACCATTTCTAACAATGTATGTAAGAACTATTTGATATTTATCTGGATGTCCATCAGGGCTATTTGTATCATCATCACCTTCTGGATTATCATTTAATTTGTCTTCTAAATATTCATAAATATATGTATCGTCATTGTTGTCTTTGTTTACTTTTTCTGGTAATTCAGTTGTCCATTCACCTTCGCAGTAACCTTCGTCTGGGAATTGTCCGACTTCAGGAACTTCAAGTTCTGCCTCACCATCTTCAGATTGTTTACCAGTAGCAGGATTAATTAAAGTCATAACTTTAATCTTATCATCTGGTGTCTCATCATTCCATAAACCATGTTGTACTTGATAGTTTACTTTAATTTGATATTTATCAGGAATACCATCTCCATCATTTGGATCTTCAGTGTCTTTTTCATCGTTTAGTTTATCTTCCTCATAAACATATTTATAAGTATCACCATCATTTGATGAATGTACCTTTTCTGGTAATTCAGTTGTCCAATCACCTGCACAGTAACCTGTATTTGGGTATTGTCCAACTCCTGGTACTTCAAGAACTGCTTCACCATCTTCAGATTGTTTACCAGTTGCAGGATCAATTAATGTCATAACTTTAATCTTATCATCTGGTGTTTCATCGTTCCATTTACCATTTTCTACTTGATAATTTACTACGATTTGATACTTGTCAGGAATCTTATCTGGATTTCCTGGTTCATCTGTATCATCTTCATCATTTAAGTTATCAAGTTCGTAATATACATTAATTACGTTCTTTGTTGTATCACTTTGAATTTTAATTGTTCCGTTTTCAGGATCAATTTCTGTTAAGCAATATGAATTACCGTTATATGTTGTTGTTTCATCTGGAGTTACTGAAATTTCAGTATCAAATAATTCTGTCTTAGTTTCAGTACTTCCAAGTTCACCATCATAATAATAGTTAACAGTATAATCATACGAATTTCTTGTATAGTATAGATTAATTACATTGCCTTCTAAATCCACTTTCAAAGTCTCTGGATCTGAATTACTATATGTAAATCCGTCTATTGTTGCTTGATAATCAGAACCTGTTAATGTATCTTCGAATGTTAGATCTGTTAATGGAGTTACATCAGCAATTTCTGTTGTTGTTCCTTTTTCAAAATGATGTACTTCACCAGTTAAATCTGTTCTTCTTTCATAATATAGATTAAATACATTACCTTCTACATCAACTTCTAGAGTTTCTGGATCTGAATAACTATATGTGAATCCCTCTATTGTTGCTTGATAATCAGAACCTGTTAATGAATCTTCAAATGTTAATCCTGTAAGTGGAGTTACATCAGCAATTTCATTTGTGGTTCCTTTTTCAAAATGATGTACTTCACCTGTTAAATCTGTTCTTCTTGTATAGTAAAGAATAATTACATTATCATCTGTTCCAACTTTTAATGTTTCTGGATCTGCATTTTTATATGTAAATCCATCTACAGTAACTTGATAATCAGAACCAGTTAATACTTCTTCAAATGTTAAGTCTGATAAAGGAGTTGCATCAGCAACTTCATCAGTTGTTCCATCTTCATAATGAAGTACAAGTCCTGTTAAATCAGTTCTTCTTTCATAATATAAGTTTATTACATTACCTTGAACATTTACATCTAAAGTTTCTGGATCAGCGTAACTATATGTAAATCCATCTATTGTTTCTTGATAATCAGAACCTGTTAATGTTTCTTCAAATGTTAATCCTGTTAGTGGTGTTACTTCATGAATTTCATTTGTTGTTCCTTTTTCAAAATGATGTACTTCACCTATTAAATCTGTTCTTCTTTCATAATATAAGTTTATTACATTACCTTGAACATCTACGTCTAAAGTTTCTGGATCTGAATAACTATATGTAAATCCATCTATTGTTTCTTGATAATCAGAACCTGTTAATGTTTCTTCGAATGTTAGATCTGTTAATGGAGTTACATCAGCAATTTCTGTTGTTGTTCCTTTTTCAAAGTGATGTACTTCGCCTGTTAAATCTGTTCTTCTTACATAATATAAGTTAATTACATTTCCTTCTACATCTACTGTTAATTTTTCTGGATCTGCATTCTTATATGTGAATCCATCTATTGTTTCTTGATAATCGCTACCTGTTAAAACTTCTTCATAAGTTAAATCTGTTAGTGGAGTAACATCTGCAATTTCGTTTGTTGTTCCATCTTCATAGTGATGTACTTCACCTGTTAAATTAGATTTTCTTATGTAGTATAAATTAATAACATTACCTGTATCTCTGACTTCTAATGTCTCTGGTTCAGCACTATCATAATCAAAACCACTGATAGTTGCTTTATAATCAATAGCATTTAATGTATCACCAAATGTTAAATTTGATAATTGTTTAACTTCTTTAATTTCATTTGAAGTACCTTTTTCAAAATAATGTACCTCTCCTGTTAAGTTTGTTTTTCTTGTATAGTAAAGAATAATTACATTATCTTCTTCATCTACTTCTAACTCTTCAGGATCAGCATAATGATATGTGAATCCTTCTATTGTTTCTTGATAATCACTTCCTGTTAATTTGTCACCAAAAGTTAAATCAGAAAGTGGTGTTGGTTCATGAACCTCGTTTGTTGTTCCGTCTTCATAGTGAAGGACTGTTCCACTTAAATTTGTTCTTCTCTCATAATATAAGTTAATTACATTTCCTTCTACATTTACTGTCAATGTTTCTGGATCTGCATTTTTATATGTGAAACCAGGAATTGTTTCTTTATAACTACTTGATGTTAATACTTCTTGATATGTTAATCCCGTTAAATCTGTTGGAACAATTAAATCTTCAGATTTACCAACTTCATAATGATGTACAATACCTGTTAGGTTATTCATTTTCTTATAATAGAATGTATATTCATTTACACCATCTTTAATTTTAAAAGTATATCGAATTGGATCAACTTTGTCATATCCTTCAATATCGATCGCATCTTCTGTAATTTCTGCATCAAAAGTTTGATTTTGAATTACTCTATCAGTAGAAAGTTCTTTTTCAGTTCCTTCTTCGTGATAATGAATTGTGTAACTTAAGTTAGTTTTCTTTTTATAATAGAAAGTATACTCATTAGTTCCAGTTGTTATAAGAATGTTATGAGTTGGTTCTCCAACTAAATCATATCCATTAATATCTTCAGCTGTAACTGTAACAGTATCATTAAAGATTTGTCCATCTTCTGATTTAGGTTCATGAAGTGTTGTTTCTGTTCCTTGTTCTTTATAGTATACTGTGTAACTTAAGTCATTTTGTTTTGTATAGTAAATTGTAATTACATTTTCTGCAACATTTGTTTTTATAACTAATGTTTCTGGATCAACTGATTTATAGTTATATCCATCTATATCTATATATTCACTTATAGAGTCAATCTCTTCTAAGTATGTTTTATTTGTTACAGGTTTAGGAGTATGAATTTCTGGACATTCTCCTTCTTCAACGTACTCAACATATTTAACTATATAAGATAAATCATGTCTCTTTTCATAATAGAATGTATATTCATTTGTTCCAGTAGTAATTGTGATTGTGTCGGATGTTGGTGCAACTTTAGTATATCCATCTATATCAATAGCTGAAATATTTATATTAGCACCAAATGTTTGATTATTTTCAGTATAATCAGCTGCTACTGTTGCATTTGTTCCTTTTTCTTTATAATGAATTGTATAAGATAAATTATTTCTTCTTTCATAGTATAGATTAAATACATTACCTTGAACATTTACATCTAAAGTTTCTGGATCTGCGTAACTATATGTGAAACCATCTATTGTTTCTTGATAATCAGAACCTGTTAATGTTTCTTCAAATGTTAGATTTGTTAATGGAGTTACATCAGCGATTTCTGTTGTTGTACCTTTTTCAAAGTGATGTACTTCACCTGTTAAATCTGTTCTTCTTTCATAATATAAGTTGATTACATTTCCTTCTACTTTAACTTCTAATGTATCAGGGTTTGCACTCTTATATGTGAATCCTGGTATAGATTCTTGATATGTACTAGATGTTAATACATCTCCGAATTTTAATTGTTTTAATTCAGTAGGATCAATTAAATCCTCTGTTTTGCCTACTTCATAATGATGTACTATACCTTCTAAATCCGTTCTTCTTTCATAATATAAGTTGATTACATTACCTTCAACATTTACCGTTAGTGTTTCTGGATCTGCATTCTTATATGTGAATCCTGGAATAGATTCTTGATATGTACTTGAAGTTAATACTCCTTGATATGTTAATCCTGTTAATTCTGTTGGATCAATTAAATCCTCTGTCTTGCCTACTTCATAATGATGTACTATACCTGTTAAATCTGTTCTCTTTGTATAATAGAATGTATATTCGTTTGTTCCAGCTGTAATTTCAATATCAGCTTCTGTTGGTGTAACTTTATCATATCCTGAAATATTAATTGCTTCTTCATGAACTGTTGTTCCAAATGTTTTGTTTCTTCCAACCTTATCCGCTGCAAGTGTTGCTTCTGTTCCTTGTTCTTTATAATGAACTGTATATTCTAAATCTGTTCTCTTTGCATAGTATAGATTAATATAGTTCCATTCTGTGTCAGTTCCAACTGTTAATGTAGTAATATCTGAATGATCGTATGTATATCCAGGAATAGTAACAACTTCATCTGCAGCTTGAACTTGTGTACCGAATGTAACATTATAAACTACTTTTGACTCTTTAATTGAAGCTTCTGTATCTTTGTCTAAGTAATTAATTCTATATGTTAAGTCTTTTCTCTTTGTATAATAAATTGTTAATACGTTTTGTGTAGTATCTACACCAATAGTTATTGAATCTTTTGAATAACTATCAAAAACATATCCATCAATGTCTTCTTTAAATGTAGAAGCTTGAATTACCTCTTGATATGTACCATTTCTTGTAATTGGTCCATATCCTTCGATATTTTGGTTTGTATCTTTATCTACATAATAAATTGTATATGATAAATCATTTCTCTTTGTATAGTAGAAATTAATAATATTTGGAGTTGTTTGTATTGTTATTGTTACTGGTGTTGTACTTGTGCAAGTATAACCTTCAATATCAATTGCACTTTCAGTAACTGATTGTTGATATGTTTTATTTCCTACATTCTTTGGATCATGAAGAACTACATTAGTTCCTTGTTCTAAGTAATTTACTGTATAAGATAAATCAGTTCTCTTTGTATAATAGAATGTATACTCATAAACATCTTCTACAATATTAAATGATATTCTATCGTATTCTCCATCTATTAATACGAGAGTATAACCATCTTTAGCTGGTTCTGCAATTTCTGTAATTGTCTTTCCGACAGGAATGCCATTTACAACCTTATCTTCATAAAGTTTATGAGAATGGTCTTCTCTTTCTACGTAATGAATTATGTATCCAGATAATTTTTGCCATACTGCATAAATTGTATTGTCTGTTGGATCAAGATTATCTACACCAACTGTTTCACCTAATTTAAAATCAGGTTTATCTGCATCAGCTTCTTTTGCCCATCCAAGTAATTTGTAACCATCACGTGAAAATTCATTTTCACCATAAGTTGTTAAGTTATCATTTATATTTAAATTAGAAATTGTTACATTGTTATT
>JAEEGL011569420.1_pt1 | contig 15987 bp, 15 predicted proteins | sample 9134231 | NCBI WGS metagenome assembly JAEEGL01 (sample SAMN16246548, study PRJNA631951) | gut metagenome | biome: gut microbiome; feature: rumen; material: fiber-attached | host: Bos | place: Iran: Karaj | collected 2018-10 | reverse complement strand
ATGGCCTTCAAGGAGGCCATGAGAAAGGCCGATCCCGTACTTACGGAGCCGATAATGAAGGTTGTCGTAACGACGCCTGACGATTATCTCGGAGACGTTATCGGCGACATCAGCTCCCGCCGCGGAAACATTCTGTCAATGGAGCCCGTTGCGGGCGCCCAGCAGATTACCGCAAACGTCCCGCTTGCCGAAATGTTCGGCTATGCGACGGATCTCCGCTCGCGCACTCAGGGACGCGGAAACTACGTAATGGAACCCAGTCACTTCGCTGAGTGTCCGAAATCCATTCAGGAAAAAATTATCGGTAATCGAGCAAGATGACCGTTAATTAAAAAAATCAACAATCAGGGTAAATCCCTAAATCAAAAAACTTCTTTATTTTCGGAGGAAATTAAAATGGCAAAGGCTACATTCGAAAGAACAAAACCGCATGTCAATATCGGCACAATCGGTCACGTTGACCACGGTAAGACAACTCTTACTGCCGCTATTACAAAGTACCTCTCCCTCGGAAACTCGAACATCGAGTTCATGGCGTACGACCAGATCGATAACGCTCCCGAAGAGAAGGCAAGAGGTATCACAATCAACACAAGACACGTTGAGTACGAGACCGCAAAGCGTCACTACGCTCACGTTGACTGCCCGGGACACGCCGACTACATCAAGAACATGATCACCGGCGCGGCTCAGATGGACGGCGCTATCCTCGTTGTCGCCGCTTCCGACGGTCCTCTTCAGCAGACCCGTGAGCACGTTCTGCTCGCACGTCAGGTTGAGGTTCCCCAGCTTGTCGTTTACATGAACAAGACAGACCTTGTCGACGACGAAGAGCTTCTTGAGCTTGTCGAAATGGAAATCCGCGACCTTCTCAACCAGTATGACTTTGACGGCGACAACGTTCCGATCATCCGCGGCTCCGCCCGTGACGCTCTCGAGTCCCCCTCCAAGGACCCGAACGACCCCGTCTATGCTTCCATCAAGGAACTCATGGACGCTGTTGACGATTACATTCCTACCCCCGACCGTCAGTCCGACCTGCCCTTCCTTATGCCCGTAGAGGACGTTTTCTCCATCTCCGGACGCGGAACGGTCGCGACGGGCAGAGTTGAGCGCGGTACCGTCAAGGTCGGCGACACTGTCGAAATCGTCGGTCTGAGCGACGAAAAGAGATCCACCGTCGTAACAGGCGTTGAGATGTTCCACAAGCTTCTTCCGCAGGCTGAAGCAGGCGACAACATCGGCGCTCTTCTCCGTGGCGTTGCCAAGAACGAGATCGAGCGCGGACAGGTTCTCTGCAAACCGGGGACCATCCATCCCCACACCAAATTCAAAGGCAACGTGTACGTTCTGACCGAAAAAGAAGGCGGACGTTCCAAGCCCTTCTTCCCCGGCTACCGCCCTCAGTTCTATTTCAGAACGACCGACGTTACCGGTACGATCAGCCTCCCCGCTGACGTCGAAATGTGCCGCCCCGGCGACAACGTTGTTATGACTGTTGAGCTCATTACTCCCGTTGCTATCGAAAAGGGTCTCCGTTTCGCTATCCGCGAAGGTGGCAGAACAGTCGGTTCCGGTGTCGTTACCGAGATTGACGAATAATTTGTCATCAGAGGGACGTGCAAACGTCCCTCTTTCTATTTAAAATGAGCAACAAGTCACTGAAAAAGATCACTTTTACGGCCGTTTTTGCCGCTCTCGCTTTTGTGTTTCAGATCCTCGAGTTTTCGCTTCCGTTCGTGCCGTCTTTTCTTAAATTCGACTTTTCGGATTTTCCGGCGCTTGTCGTTTCGTTTGCCTACGGGCCGGCATGGGGAGTTATGGTCGAACTGCTGAAGAATCTGGCACACTGTCCACTCAGCCATACAAATATGGTTGGGGAACTCGCGAATTTCCTTGTCGGCGCTGCGATCGTGTGCCCGGCGGGACTTATATACAAATTCTTTAAAACCCGGCGCGTCGCGGTGATCGCCTCGCTTTCCGGAGCGTTTTTTGCTGCAGCCGTGAGTTTCCCGGTGAATATGTTTATCACATATCCGTTTTACTCGGCGGCGTATTTCGGGGGAAGCACGGAAAAGATCGTCGAAATGTATACGGCTATTTTCCCGTCGGTCGATACACTGACAAAGGCGCTGCTTCTCGTCAACGTGCCGTTTACACTGATTAAGGGACTGATCTGTTCGCTCATTACTTTTGTGACCTATAAGAGAATATCCAAACTGATAAAATGAATGTGCCCGCTTTGCCAGCGCATCAAATCTAACAGAAAGCCGGTAACCAAACATATGAACATATTGAAAGGAAACGCCATTGTCGGCCAGTCCGGAGGCCCGACGGCAGCCATAAACGCCACCCTGTCGGGCGTGATCCGCGGAGCACTTAGGAATTCCGACGTTATAGGGACGGTTTACGGCGCTTATAACGGAATTGAGGGAATGCTGAAGGGAACGTACTGCAATCTCAGCCGGATATGCGCAACGGAGGAAAAACTGACGCTGCTTGAAAAAACTCCCGCCGCCGCCCTCGGTTCCTGCAGGAAAAAACTGCCGAAACTGGACGGAACCGATCCCGACGCCGAAAAAATATACGAACAGCTTATTTCTTTTTTCAAAAGTCTCGATATTCGCTATTTCTTCTATATCGGCGGGAACGATTCAATGGACACCGTCGCAAAGCTCTCCGCCTATACAAGGGCGCATGATTATGAGATGAGAATAATGGGCGTGCCGAAAACCATAGACAACGACGTTATGGGCACCGATCACACGCCCGGGTTCGGTTCGGCGGCGAAATATATCGCGACATCGATGGAGGAAATAATTCGCGACTGCGCCGTCTATACAACAAAGGCCGTCACAATTGTTGAGATCATGGGAAGGGACGCAGGCTGGCTTACCGCGTCTGCCGCTTTAACCCGTGTCAAGGGGATCGAGCCCGATCTTATCTATCTCCCGGAACGCAGTTTCGACATGAATGCGTTCTTTTCGGACGTTCGCGCCGCTCTTGAAAGGCATCCTAACGTGGTTGTGGCTGTTTCGGAGGGCATTCATTTTGCCGACGGCCGGTACGTGGGCGAATCCGCCCAGAGCGGTGTTACCGACGTGTTCGGGCATAAATATCTGTCCGGTACCGGAAAAGCCCTGGAGATCGCCGTAAAGGGCGAGATAGGCTGCAAGGTCCGTTCGGTCGAACTCAATATTCTCCAGCGCTGCGCTTCGCATATTGCGTCTCTTACCGATATCAGCGAGTCCGTTATGGTCGGCAGTGCGGCGGTCGACGCTGCGGCGCAGGGCGTGACCGGAAGAATGATGAACATTCTGCGGAAAGAGGGAGACGAATATGCCTCCTTCGCCTCGCACGAGGATATAGACAAGATTGCCAACAAAGTAAAAACGGTTCCGGACGAATTCATTAATTCGGCCGGCAACGGGATAACAGACGAGTGCGTTAAATATCTGCTTCCTCTCATACAGGGCGAATCATATCCCGCGTACGGCGACGGACTCCCCAATCACATCTCTCTTAAATAAAATATGTTTTCCCGCGAATTATGTCACTGAAGTGCGTTAATTTACGGGAGAACTTTTTTTATGTATTGACAAACGGGGACATAAGCGGTATAATATTACTATGGGGAAAAAACTGGCTTTAATAATAAAATTTAGTTTTTTATTTTTCCTGATATTTCTTTCTGCCGCCTGCGGAAAAGATGACGGCAAAACAGAAAAAATCAGCGGGATGTACTCATATACCGTTGTCGACGGCGGCGCGCAGATCACGGGATACAGCGGAACCGAGCTCGAGCTGACAATTCCCGAAACCGTTGACGGGATTGACGTTGTATCAATCGCACCCAACGCGTTTTATGATTTTCCTTGTCTTGAAAGAGTTACGATCCCCGACTGCGTTGAAAGCATCGGCTCAGCGTTTGTCAGATGCGGAGAACTCAAATGCGTGACAGTGGGGAAGGGCGTACGCGACATGTCCGGAGCGTTTGCTGACTGCGTTTCGCTGACGGATGCCGACGGGTTTGAAAACGTTGAATTCATGGCGGAGGCGTTCCGCGGCTGCACGTCGCTGAAGAAGGCAAAAATTCCCTCCGGCGTGCTGAACTGCGACGGGGCGTTTTCAGGATGCACCTCGCTTAATGAAGTTGAAATGGCAGAAGGAGTTGCCGAACTTGTCCGGACGTTTGAAAACTGCACCTCGCTTGAAACAGTATGTGTTGCAAGAACGGTCACGCGGATGGAGGAAACCTTCAGCGGCTGCACGTCTTTGCTCTCGGTCACCGGCAACGAGAATGTGAGCGAATACAGAGGAACGTTCCGCAACTGCAGACAGATGAAGACCGTTTCGCTCGGGCGGTTCGTCACAGACATTCTCGACGCTTTCACAGGCTGCACGTCGCTCGAATCCGTCATGAATTTTCCGTATGAGCTTGAAACGTATTCAGCTTCGTTCGGGGGCTGTATTTCGCTGACGTTTATCCGCGTGCCGAAAATCCGAAACCCCGAATCGGAAAGCGCCTACAGGATGTCGGACGATTTCAGAGGCTGCAGGGCGCTTAAAATGGCGGTGATCGACTGCGATACCGTGCCCGACGGGAATTATACGGATGTTTTCCGCGATTGCGACTCCATCCAAACGCTTACCGTTCCCGACGAATCGCTTAGCGCTCTCGCGTATCCGGGGTACATAATAACCGACAGCGTATACACAGGCTCAAACCGGCGCGTTCTGAACCTTCTGAAAAAATATGCCGCCCAGTCATCCGTGCGCGTTACCGATAATTACGGTGTAATAGACGGCATAAGCTATTCCGCAATCTACGGTGCTGTGATCGACGCGGTCGATCCCGAGGAGGAACTGTCTCGTACAGACCAGGCAGGCTTTTCAGAATACACCATGACTTCTTACTGGATAGGCTTTGATCCGGATCAGGAGCCTCAGGAGCGCAGAATCATGGAGCGTACATTCCTGTTCTGCCCGATTCTGACGGGCGGCGGCCGCGAATTAGGGGACAGGACAGTTTACATCAACGGATTAAAATGCTACTCAAAGTAAGATAAAAGGATTGACTTTTTGTCGGAGAAGTGATATAATATTATCGATAACATAACATATGGAGGCTTAAATGGAAAAGGGAATTATTGTAGCAGGAAGCATGATATTTGACAATCTCAAAAAGATAGACATCTATCCCGGCGCCTGCAATCTGACGAAAATCAGAAAAAACGAAATGGCGATGGGGGGACTCGTCAACAACTGCGTTCAGGATTTTGCCCACCTTGACAGCGAGCTGCCGCTCAAGGTCATAGGACTTATGGGCGACGACGCCGGCGGAAACTTCATTCTGAACAATCTGAAGAAATACCCGAATATTGATCTGAGCGGTCTGAAAACATCCGGAGAGACGTCTTTTACCGACGTTATGTACGACAGCGAGCGCCGCACGCGCGCGTATTTCCAGTTTGAGGGCTCGAACGCCGAACTCGGAATAGACGATTTTGACTTTGACAGCATCAAGGGCGATATAATCCACGTGGGTTACCTGCTCCTGCTGAACAGGCTTGACGAGCCGAATGCCGAATACGGCACAAATATGGGCGAACTTCTGCACAAGGCGCAGAGTTACGGGATAAAGACCTCCATCGACGTGGTATCGGAGGAGAGCGACAGATATCAGACCGTCGTTGCCCCTGCGCTTAAATACGTGGATTACTGCATAATAAACGAAATGGAGGCCGGCAAGATCGTCGGAATTCCGTCCGCTGACGAGAACGGACATATTATCGAAGAAAATATGCCTTTGATCTGCAAGGCCCTCAGAAATCTGGGAGTAAAGGACTGGATCATCGTTCACGCGCGCGACGCAAGCTACGGGCTCGACGTCGACGGTACGTTCATCAGAATGGACTGCATTGACATCCCGCGTTCAATGATCGTCGGAACGACAGGCGCGGGGGATGCCTTCTGCACCGGCGCGCTTTACGGCGCGTATAAGGGAATGAGCCTTAAGGAGGCAATGTATTTCGCCACCGGCGTTGCCTCGACCTCTCTGTTCTCGCCTTCCGCATCGGAAAGCGTTACCGACGTTGCCGGCGTTTACAAGCTTATGAGCGAATATCCTGTACCCGACTGCATGACCTGCAAAATTTAAGAAGCAGTTATTTAAATCAGCCCGATTCCCATCGGGCTGATTTTACGATAATATACAAAAAATAATCTTATGTGGAAAATCTGTAAATATATTGACAAAACCGAAAGAGTATGGTAAAATATTCACTGCTGAAACAGAAAGAGAGAAACGATGGAAAAATGTAAGACAATAATGGTCACGTCGTGCAAGGGCGGAGTGGGAAAATCGACCGTTGCCGCCAACCTCGCGATACGGCTTGCGTATGACGGATATAAAACTCTTGTAATTGACTGTGATTTCGGTGTGAGATCCCTTGATCTGATAATGGGGCTGGAGGACGAAGTCGTTTTCGACATTCTTGACATAATTATCCGCGGCATTCCCGCTTCAAAAGCTGCCATTACCGACCGGAGATCGCAGAACCTCATGTTTATTGCCGCGCCGTACTCATACGATGACGAGCTTTCGGTTGCTGATTTTAAGGAAGGAATTGCCGGAATCAAGGACGAGCTGTCGCCTGACTATATAATAATCGACACGCCGGGAGATACGGGAATGCCGTTCCGTCTGGCGTCTGCCGTGGCGGACATGGCGCTGGTGGTTTCCACATATCAGCCGATTTCGATCAGAGCGGCGGAGCGAACGGGCATTCTGCTCGGCGAGGAGGGCGTCGGAGAAAGGCGTCTTCTCATCAACTGCTTTGATCCTGACGGGAGAGAGAACACGGCTCTCCCCAGCCTCACCGGAATCATTGACAAAACGTCAATACGGCTTATCGGGATAATACCGTATGAGCCGATGCTTGTTGAAAGCCAGTCGCGCGGCGAGGACGTGTTCACGCTTAAAAAAACCGATGTGGGCACGGCGTTCGCAAACGTTGCAAACAGAATAAACGGCAGAAACGTGCCGCTTTTTACAGACTTCAAACAGTTCAGGCGCGTTCCCCTTTTGAGAAAGATACAGTAAAGATATGCACATAGCACTTATAGCCAGCGATATGAAAAAGGAAATAATGCTGCAGCTGTGTACCGCATACTGCGGCATTCTCGCCAGGAATACGCTCTGCGCCACCTACGGAACGGGCAAGAGCATTTCCGCTTCAACGGGACTGCCCGTCAATTGCTATCTTCCCGGCGATCAGGGGGGCGTTCAGCAGATAGTTTCAAGAGCTATGTTCAATGAAATCGATCTTGTCGTTATGTTCGTTGACCATGGCGGAGGAAGCCCGGAAATGAAGCTGTCGCTTGACGCGCTTATCGACGCGTGCAATCTGCACGATATACCGCTCGCGACGAACACGGCAACGGCTGAGCTTCTCATACGCGCGGCGGGGAGTGGTGAACTTGACTGGAGAGATTACGTCAATCCCGTTTCTCAATACAATGTAAGACACAAAAACAAATACAACAAGGCAGAAGAGATCAAATGAAAACAAACGGAGTTTATTATTTTAATTCAAGATTCATTCTTGTTGAAATAACCCTTGGCTGTTCGCCGGATATGATAGACTGGTTCGGTTTCGGCGTCCCGGAACCGGGGACGGATGAGTTCACGAGAACCGGTCCGTACATGGAGCAGTATCTTACTCCGAACGGCGAGGACAAGCTCTGCGACGCGTGGGACGAGCCGGATGACGAGGATATGGAGAGCACCCGCGTGGCGTTCTTCATAGAATACGGACACGGGGACGTTCTCGAGACGCCGTACGGAAACATCGATATTTCCGATCCCGATCCTCTCCCCATCAGGCTGTACGACATTATTGAATTCGAGGAGCCGTAGATACGTGTTATCGTTGGCGTCTGACCGCTCTTTAAAAACTGTAACATCAAAAAACAGCATGAAAAAACCGGGTTTGCTCCCGGTTTTTTACATATCACTCGTCGATCAGATAGTTGATTTCCCCTGTCAGAACGGATAAGATCCCGCGGTAGACTATTTCAGGCTTGTCGTAGAAATTGGCGCGGATCTTTTCCAGCTGGGCTCTGCTTTCGAGCTTGAGCGACACGCGCATTATTTCGTCGTCCTTCTCTGAAATAATGCAGTGCGAAAGAAAACGGTCGTTCGGCAGGATATCGAATTCGAAGCGGACGCGCGTCCCTTTTTCGCGGAAGGAAATGAATCTGACTGCGGATTTGAGGCTTTTTTCCCTGATGGAGCCGTGCAGCTTGCTCTGAAGCGTTTCGGCCACTTCTATACCCTGGACGGTTATTTTGTAAAGCGGTTCGTGATCTCCCTGAATCTCTTCGATGTTTCCGGTTTCAAGCAGCTCGGCAAACGCGTCGGCAAAGTCGAAATAATTGACGAAGCCATCCTGAAGTGCAATGTCGTTGATTGTCGCGTAGTCCATGGGAAAGCCTATGTTTTCCAGAAGATACAGCACGAATATTTTTATGTCGTTTTTGTTTTTGAGCAGTTCTGACACGGTTTCCTCCCTGAGGGCGACAAAAGCGGTTGGAGCTTGTTGTCCAGCCGCTTTTGATATGAGTGAGTTAAAAGCTTTTATTCGGCGGTAGCGGATACGGTTTCGGTGTACTTGACTTTTTCAAAGTAGTAGAAGCCGAAGTAATTAAGTTTGATTGATTTGCTGACTTCCTTCGAAGCGACATAAGCGGTCTGCAGCTGAGCGAGAGGCATGATCGGCATGTCTTCGATGAGAATCTTTTCCGCTTCGCACAGCAGGCTCGCGCGGGTTGCGGCGTCCTTGGCGGCGAACGCCTCTTCGATTTTTGCGTTGAAGGCTGCGCTGTCATATCCGCCGGTTCGCGGCATGACGTCGTATTCTTCCTTTGCAACGGACATGTCGATATGCGTTCCGGCAAAATCCTTGTCAAAAGACGCGAGCGTGGGGAAGGCGTCTGTCGAGTACATCAGGAAATCCACGGATATTACCTGGAAATCTCCGTTTCTGTAAGCTTCGAGATAATTGTCCGATACAAGATCGTATTCCAGTTCGTCCTTGTATGTCGACGTGTCGAGCGCGTTGAGCTTGACCTTCAGGCCGAGCTGCTCCCAAACGCTCTTGACGTATTCGGCGACCGCCACGTCAACCTCGTTGTTGCGGAGGGTGATCGTTACCGTTTCTCCGCTGACGCCAGCCGACGAGAGAAGAGATTTTGCTTTGCTGAGATCAGCTCCGGACGCGATGAGATCGCCGCTCTTTGAACGGAACGAAGCCTTTCCCGAGTATCCGGTGTAGAATACCTTGTCGGAGATGAGCCCCGTCGCGGGCTTTGCATATACTATTATATCCGCGATCGCCTGACGGTCGAGCGCGACGGAAAGCGCCTGACGCACCTCCGGCTTGTCAAAAGGAGCGACAGTGGTGTTGAAAATGTACGAGAGAACCGACAGATTGTCTATGGCCGTGACCTTTCCGGCGTATTCCGCCCGTTTGCTCAGCGGGATTTCGCTGTCGTAGGCAACCGTTCCGTTTTCAAATTCGGCCAGTTTTGCTTCGGCCGCCGTGCTTCCGGTTCCTATGGAGGTCATGGAAAGACGGTACGGGGTCACGTACTTCTTGACGGAGTCCTTGTCGACGTTGCGTCTGTAGTATATATTGCGTTCAATGACAAGCGTTCCGTCGCTTGAGGAGGATTTGTGGTTGTACGTGCGCACGCAGAACGGACCGTTGCAGACGACTATCGACTGGCTTGAAGACCAGTCCTTTGCCACCTTGTTCACCGCGACTTCGCGAAGCGGCACAAGAAGAGGACTTGCAAGGTATTCATAGAATCTGTTGTAGTCGGTCGGTCCTTCGAATTCGATTCTCAGAACGTACATTCCGGAGTCAGTCACTCCGAGATCGTCGATGGAGCATTCTCCGTTCATGCACTCGCGCGCGTTTTTGATGTCGAAGAGCAGGGAAGCGCCCTCGCCGGTGAAGTTAGGGTTGAGGAGCCGTTTCCATGCGTAGATATAGTCGGCCGCCTGTACGGCTATGCCGTCGCTCCACGCCGTGCTTTCAAGAGTTATTTCAATGCAGTAGAAGTCATCGGACGGCTTGTCGAGTATTTTTACGTTTTTGGCCTGTGCCTTGACAACCTTTCCCTTGCTGTCATACTTGAAAAGTCCTTCGTAGATGAGTCCGTAGATCTTGAGAGTCGCGTCGTCTAAATTAGCGTATGCGGGATCGAAATTGGCGACCTCCGTGCTGAAATATACGGGGACCGTTGCACCCACGTCCTCATCATCTTCGCTGCTGCTGCACGCGGGAATTACGGCGAGGATACAGAACAGACATAGAACCAAAGAAACTATTTTTTTCATTTTTTCCTCCGTGGAAAACCGTGCCTGTCAGGCACAAGTAAACATTCATCTATATTATTATACCACAAAATTGTGTTTTTGGCAAGAGGAAAGCCCATCCTTTTTTCTGAAAACGAAACTTTAAACGTTATGCACAAAAAAGTAAAGAAAAATTTGTGCACAATTTACATTAAAAAAACTTCCCCGAAGGGAAGGTTTTTAATGTTGTCGGGAATTACTCCTCAACTGGCTCGACTATCGCGGCGTCGATAACGTTCTTCTGAACGGAGGCGATGCCCTTTCTGCAGCTGGGCTTTGCCTTATATCCCTCGGAAGAGAGAATCGGTTCGCCGTTGCGCGCCTTGAGGCGGAAGCGGTACTCGCCCTTCTTGTCAAGGTAGATCTCGAACTTCGGGCATTTCTGAGCCTCGAAGCCTTCTACGGTCTGATCCTCCACGTTGGCGATCTGAGCGTTTTTGATGATGCTTGCGATGCTGTTCTTTGTTGCGGTGAGAGTGTTGATAACTTCTCCGCCGACACCGATGACTTCGCCGTTGCGCGCCTTAAGGCTGATGGTGTATCCACCGCTCTTGGCTGTCTTGATAATGAATTTTCCCATTTTTATATCCTTTCAGACGGGGATTTTTGCGGTCCCCATTTTTTCTAAATATATTTATACCATTTTTTTTTGCATTTGTCAAGAGAAAAACGAAAAAACGGGAAATTTTTTTGATTTTTTTACGGGAAAAAGCCCCCGGGCTGCGCTCCCGGGCCGAAAATCGCTGTTTTTCATAAGTTTTTTTGCTAAAATGCCGGAGCCGGAACCGGAAGTCTTTTTTGTAAAAAAACACGCGGGTTTTTCGATTATAATTCGCATTATTGCGCGTCCGGTGACTTAATTTCTAAAAACGGCTTGACAAGCGTTTCATTTTATGGTAAAATATTATCTGCAGAAATGGAGGAAAACAAAATGGAACCGTATTACTGGCTTATAGGTGCGGCGGTCGTCGTGCTCGTACTGATTTTTTCGCATATCAGCGTGGTACCTCAGGCGTCCGAATACGTTATCGAACGGATAGGGAAGTATCACACCACCTGGCGCGCCGGACTTCACGTGCGCATGCCGATTGTCGACAAGATCGTCAACAGGGTAACGACAAAGGAACGTGTGCTTGACAGTCCGCCGCAGGACGTCATCACCAAGGACAACGTCACTATGAAAATCGACGCCGTCGTATTTTACAGAATCTTCGATCCCAAGCTTTACACGTACGGGAGCGAAAGTCCGGACTTTGCCCTTAACAATCTCACAGCCACCACGTTAAGAAACATAGTCGGCGAGCTTGAGCTTGACGAGACGCTTACGTCCCGCGACACCATCAACGGGAAGATGGCCGTGATTCTCGACGAGGCGACCGACAAGTGGGGCATCAAGGTCACGAGGGTGGAACTCAAGAACATACTCCCGCCCACCGAGATCAGAAACGCGATGGAAAAGCAGATGAAGGCCGAGCGCGACCGTCGTGAAACGCTGCTTCAGGCGGAGGGACACCGCGCCGCGGCGATCGAGCGTGCGGAAGGAGACAAGCGCGCGATGATTCTTGAGGCCGAGGGCGAACGCGACTCGCAGATTGCCCGCGCGGAAGGCGAGGCAAAGGCCATCTATCTCAAGCATAAGGCAGAGGCGGACGGTCTTGCCGCTCTTATGGCGGTAGGCGTCGACGGAAGGGTCATCGAGCTCAAGAAATATGAGGCTCTTGTGGAGATGGCAAACGGAACGGCCGCCAAGATCATAGTGCCGACGGATATCGTCGACACCGTTAAGAAAAACACTTTCTTCTCCGAAACGACAGGCATCGGGAATTCGACGGATCCGGCTCCTGCTCCGGTTCCGGAACCGGTTTCGGATCCGTGCTGCGAGAGATTCGAGAACCGCGACGCCGATCCGGCTGACGAATGACGCATAATGCAAAAAACGCTCAGGGTTTTCTGAGCGTTTTTTAATGCTGCAAACTGTTGTAAAGCCACAGGACAGAGTATCTGTCCTTGAGGTCCATGCCGTATTTTATCGCGTCGCTTATTTTTTCCGGTCCGTACAGTCTTTCAAATCCGTCGTACTCTATCCCCGCGGACTCAAGGTAATTATTTATAATCGCCGAATCGGGGGAGTCGGAAAGAATTGCCCTGATCTCGTCGCGTTTTTCCGAATAGACGGCGGACATGTCGCGGGCGTGGTGCCCGAGCCCGTCCTGAAATTCAATGACACTGCCGGCGATTTTTCCGTATACGCGCTTTATGTTTTCGACCCATTCGTCCCTGTTGAACGGCTGATATTCGAAATTATCAGTATTAAGCAGTTCCTGTCTGATCTCTGCCGTCTTCACTGTGGAGCAGGCAACGTCGATGCCGTGCGGGAAATACGGTTCCCCCCTGACTATACCGACGATCTCAAAAAAATGCGATAGGTGGTGCTCGCTTCCGGAGCCCGGGCGCGTGCTGCCGGCGTAGGCCATGGCCACTCCCACACCGATAAGGGCGTCCGTCAGTTTTTTCACCGCGTCGGGGTCCCTTTTCTGCAGTTTTTCGCCCGAATCCTTTACGCTGTTCAGCATGTCGCTTACCATTCCGTAGATCCTGCCGCAGAAATATTCGCCGTTTACAAGCGCGGAAAGCCTCCAGTCATTAAGACAGGAAAATTTCCCGATGACGTCCCCGTATCCTGCCCGTATCATGTCAAGAGGAGCTTCCTTCAGAACGTTTACGTCGCATACTATCGAGTCCGCGACCCTTGCCGGATAAGTGATCTTCATTCCGTTCATTATCATGGCGGCGCCGGATGAGCCGTATCCGTCCATTGACGGTGCGGTCGCGACGATGAAATACGGCAGATTTCTCTTTGTTCCCGTGAATTTGCACAGATCCTGTATCACCCCGGAACCGGTCCCGACGATAAGGTCCGTGCTTTCCGACATGGTTTCTTCAATCAGAGCAACAGCTCTTTCGTCGGGAATAAGCAGATTTTTTCCGAAAAGAGTCTCTGACGAGATCGAGCCGTCAAGCAGTTTTCTGACCTGTCTCCCCGCGGCTTCAAAGGTGTTCATGTCGTAAACGAGATGAATGTGTTCGTATTTTGAGCACAGGTCGGGGAGAGAAAGGATCGCGTTTTCCCGGACGACGATATTGTTTATTGCGCAGAAGTGGTTTTTTCCGCACCCGCAGCCCATGATGCAACTCATTCGCCGCTCCTCAGAATTTCAAGTATTTCTTTTCCGCTTTCAAAGACAAAATCCGGCGTTACGCCGCTTCCGTTCAGCATTTCACGCGTCGTTTCGCCCGAGAGCACGAGGATCGTGTTCGCGCCGGCGTTGATCCCGCTCCGTATGTCCGTGTAAAGTCTGTCCCCCACTACGGCAGTCTGCTCCGGGGAGACGTTTTCCTTTTTCATAGCGAGCTCTATCATAAGCGGCTTCGGTTTCCCTACGGTAACGGGAGTTTTTCCCGTCGCGGTTTCGATCATGCGTATTACGCATCCGCAGTCCGGAACGCTCCCGTACTCCGTCGGACAGACAAGGTCGGGATGGGTGGCTATGTAAGGTATTTCGCGGGTGGAGAGCATCCTGCACACGTCGTCGAGCTTTCTGAACGTAAGCTCGGTGTCAAAGCCCATGACGATGCATTCGGCCCTGTCCGTGTCCGCGGTGACATTAAAGCCGGCCTCTTCAAGCTCCTTTATGAAGGACCCGGTTCCGAAAACGTAAAGCGTCCTGCCGTCCAACCCGTTGCTTTTCAGGTAATGAACAGTTGCCTGCGAGGACGTTACAAAATCGTCCCCGCACGCGTCAATGCCCATCCCGGCAAGCTTTTTTACGTAGCTCGACACGCTTTTGGAGGAATTGTTGGTGATGAAGAGATATTTTTTGTTCTGTCTTTTAATCTCGTTAAGCAGTTCCTTCGTAAAATCGAAGAGCCTGTTGCCGAGATATACGGTCCCGTCCATGTCGAACAGAAACAGACGGATGTTTTTCAGCCTTTTTTCGTTCATGTCACTGCTGTCTGTAGCCGTCGAGGAAATCGCGCATTTTGGCAGCCGCCTCCTTCAGAATCGACGGGCGCGGCAGATATACTATGCGGAAATGATCCGGCTCGGACAGATTGAAACCCTTTCCCGGCACTATGAGGATGCGTTTGCTCTTCAGCAGGTCCAGAGCAAATCTGTTGTCGTCGGTTATGTTGAACCGTTTCACGTCGATTTTAGGGAACACGTAGAACGCCGCTTTGGGCTTTACGACGGATAATCCCGGAATATCGTTCAGCTCATTGAAGATTATCTCCCTCTGCTCGTATATCCGGCCGCCCGGAACTATGTATTCGTTGACGCTCTGATAACCGCCGAGCGCCGTCTGGATTACCGACTGTCCCGGTACATTTGAGCAGAGTCTCATGTTCGAGAGCATGTTCACTCCTTCAAGATAATCCGCCGCGATCTTCTTGTTGCCGCTGAATATCATCCATCCTACGCGGAATCCGCAGATCATGTGAGATTTTGAAAGCCCGTTGAACGTAATGCAGAACAGATCGGGGGCGAGAGAGGCGATGGAAACGTGTTCCAGCCCGTCCATTACAAGCCGGTCGTATATCTCGTCGGCCATGATTATAAGGTTGTGCCTTCTTGCCACCGAGACGATTTCCTCCAGGACCTCGCGCGGATAAAGGGCGCCGGTCGGATTGTTCGGATTGATGACCACGATGGCCTTTGTTCTGTCTGTTATTTTCGATTCGATATCTTTTATATCGGGGTACCAATCGGCTTGCTCGTCGCAGACGTAGTGAACGGCCTTGCCCCCGGCGAGATTCGTGCAGGCCGTCCAGAGCGGGTAGTCGGGCGCGGGAATAAGCACCTCGTCGCCGTTGTCGAGCAGAGCGTTGAGCGACAGCTGTATAAGTTCGCTGGCACCGTTGCCGGTGTAAATGTCCCTGACGTCGAGATTCGGGATTTTCTTCAGCTGCGCATACTGCATTATCGCTTTCCGCGCGGAAAAAAGTCCTCTTGAATCAGAGTACCCCTGCGACGCCGAAACCATGTTGCGCATGTCGGTTATTATTTCGTCGGGAGTGGTAAAGCCGAACGGAGCGGGGTTGCCGATGTTCAGCTTGAGAATGCGAAGCCCGGCTTCCTCCATGCGGGCAGCCTCGTCGACGACCGGTCCGCGCACGTCGTAGAGAACGTTGTCAAGCTTTGAAGATTTTGTAAAATACGTCATTTGTTCCCTCTGTATGTGTTGAGTGTTTCTGAAATTGTATGCCGTGCGGTTCGGAGATTTAACCGTTGCCCGCCGTCTGCGAGCCGATAAATCCGGAGAGCTTTCCGAAGTATCTGTTGTGCGCCTCGCTGTATTCGGAGTTGAATTTTTCGTCGTGACCCGAGTGAAGGGTAGACGTGTATTCGTGAGACTGACCGGCAAGGCCGCGTTCCACGCGTGCCACAGTGGCGACGCCTATGTTGGAGCAGACGTCGGAAATGCGCTCGAGATCGGACATAAGGTTCGTGAATGAGACGTCTGTCAGAACGTTGCACTCTCCGCGGCGCATCCTGACAAGAT
>JAEEGL011421959.1_pt1 | contig 15987 bp, 11 predicted proteins | sample 9134231 | NCBI WGS metagenome assembly JAEEGL01 (sample SAMN16246548, study PRJNA631951) | gut metagenome | biome: gut microbiome; feature: rumen; material: fiber-attached | host: Bos | place: Iran: Karaj | collected 2018-10 | reverse complement strand
GGTGGTGCTCAGGCATCACAGAGCTGCCCTTATTGCGGCTATCCCGTGATGGGCAATTTCAGCAGCTGTCCTAATTGTGGTGCAACCTTGTCACAGGCTCAGCCCGCTCCCTTCGCACAGCAACCCTACCAGCAACCTATTCAGCAGACGGTGGTACAACAACCTGTGCAGCAACCCGTACAGCCAGCACCAGCTCCGGCACCTCAGAAAGGTACGAAGAAGGCTGCCAATGTGGGACTGGACATCGACCAGGAAGTGAAGTGTGACAAGTGTGGCACTATGGTGTCTCTCGACTTCAAGTTCTGTCCGAAGTGCGGAGAGAGGATTCATCTGCCAACCATGCGTGTAGTACGTCATAAGCCTACGCCTCCGGCTCCTCATTTCCATCTCACCCTGATACCTGAAGAGGAAGAGCAGATTGTTGCCGCAAAGAAGGACTATGAGGGTACTTCTGTCATCCTCACCCGTGAGAATACCGAGCCAGACAACCGTACCATCACCTCGAAGGAACAGGCTGAACTATCGTTTGAAGACGGGAAGTGGTTCCTGCTGAATAAGAGTGAGTTAGGTTCCACTTACCTCGAAGCTAACCGTAAGTTGGAACTTCAACCTGGCGACATAGTCGTGCTGGGTGACAGACGCTTCAAATTTGAAGCTGAATAACTGAAGAATCGTACCATGAGCACCTACCAAGTCGTTGATAGATGTGATTTCAAGCCCGGCGACATAATAGACAACCGCTATAGTGTCCGTAAGTCGCTGGGGGAGGGTTCCTTTGGCGCTGTCTACCTTGTGGACGACTACGCTGGAGGCAAGTATGCCCTGAAATTACTGAGACTATGGGAGGTGCCGGCAGAGATACGCCAGCCGCTCATGGAACGATTTGAGATGGAGTTCCGCACGGGGCAGATAGACTGTGACAACTTGGTGCGCTCCTTGGCCTACGGCATCGTTGGCGGCAATCCCTACATCGTCATGGAGTATTGTCCTGGAGGCGACCTGGAACCGCTGTTAGGCAAGCCCGACGGGCGTACAACACAGATTTGCCAAGACATCCTCATCGGACTTAATGCACTCCATGAAAGGGGTAAGGTGCATCGTGACCTGAAGCCTGAAAACGTGCTCTTCAAGCAGAACGGCAAAGCGGCCCTGACGGACTTCGGTATATCAGGAGACCGCACCCACCGTATGACGCAGCGCAACATCTTCGGCAAGCCCAACCAGATTTTCGGGACCTACGCCTATATGCCCCCTGAACAGGCCGTGCGGGCCCGTGGAGGAGCTACCGTGCTTCCCACTACCGACATCTTCTCCTTCGGCGTGCTGCTCTTCCAGTTGCTTACCAACGAGCTGCCATTTGGCAGTTTGGAGTCGCACAACGAACTGGCTGAATACCAGAAGCGGGGAAAAGACGGTATCTGGAACCGTGAGGCCCTGCGCTACGTTCCCAACGGACAGCAGTGGGCACATGTCATAGAGGGATGTCTGCAGCCTGACTTTAAGCAGAGGCTTCAGACTGTGGCCGACGTGATGCGTCTGCTCCCTCAGTCGTCAGGTTCTAATGCCCCGCGCCAACAGCAGCCAGTGAGGATGGCGGCAGCATACACCCCCCAGCAGCAGACCAGAGGCTATCTGCTCCGCATACTGCAGGGCGAGGAGTATGGCAAGATTTACAACCTCACGCAGATGGCAAGTCAGGGACGTAGAGTGCTCACTGTCGGGAGGCAGCAGGGAAACAGTATTTACGTCAAGTCGGACTATAGCGACTTCATGTCGCGATACCACTGTACGGTGGAGCAGTCGTCGCCCATGCAGTGGGCAGTGCGCGACGGACAGTGGCGCAGCGAGTATCACCAGTGGCAGAACTCCAGCAACGGTACATTCGTAAACTCCCGACCAGTAACGACAAACGGATATTTCCTACAGCCCGGCGACATCATTGCTATGGGCGACGTAACGATGAGATTCGAGAATTATTAACCTTTTTATTTACCTTTAATTTATATTTTATGGAAACAAAAACCAATTACAAACGCACCGTGGCCGGCTCAGTGGGAGCTGGTGTCGGAGCCATCTTCAATGGTTCAGGACGTACCTATTACATCCTCGAACACAAGACCAACTCGAAGTATCACAGTGCAGGTGAGTCGCAGAAGATTATCATCGACCAGATTGAGCTGGGACGTGACTCTTCTTGCCAGATACGCTATGACGAGTCGTTTGAAACGGTCAGCCGCAAACACGCAGCCATCGTCCGCGATGGCAACAACTGGCAGCTGATACACCTGTCTACCTCGAACCCCACGCTGGTCAACGGACGCCCCATTCAGGGCACCTATTACCTGCAGTCGGGTGATGAGATTCAGCTCTCTGTCAATGGTCCACGCCTGGGATTCATCCAGCCACAAGGCAAGCAGGCCCTCACTTCGAGCATCAAGCTCACTGAGCGTATGAACCTCTTCCGTCAGCAGGCCCTGCGTCCCTATCGCCGCGCCATCTGGGCACTTGCCGCCCTGCTGCTGCTCGTCATCATTGGCTTCGGAGCATGGAACTATAAACTCCAGCTTGACAATCAGGAACTGCGCCAAGAAATGGCTATGTACCAGACGAAGCTCGACTCATTAGCAGTGGTCAAGCAAGGTCTCTTACAGGAGGAAGCTGACCTGAACCAGCAGCTTGAGTCTGCTCCTACTGCCAAGAAGGAGGAAATTCGTCAGCGCATTGTCTACGTCAGGAGCCAGCTCTCCAACGTGGCCAACGAGGCAAGCCATTATCAGCAGCAACTGGCCAGGACACGCCAGCTTGCAGCTGCAAGCGGAATTCTCGATGATGGTGCTGGTGGCGATGACTATATTGGTGATGGCGGAGCTGCCGTTACAGGCGGTGGTGGCGACATCGACTATACTACTGGCGGTGACGGTGGTTACGGCTATATTGATCCTGCGAGACGCGGAGAATCATCGGCTCATATCGCTTCCATCGGCGACCCCGACATCAACCACAATACAGTAGGCCCGGGTACGCCTGTTTCCGGTGATGCTGCTGCACAGGTTGGCGCCTATAACGACAACCCAACAGCTCACGGTGATGCCAGCGGTACGATTCGTGACTACTACAACCACATCTACACACTGAAGGTTCGCCGCATCTCTTGTGAGCGCGACGGTCGTTCTCTTGACCCAGGTATCTCACTTACCGATGTGGTCTGCGGTACTGGTTTCGTTCTCAGCAACGGTACCTTTGTAACCGCACGTCAGAACATCCAGCCTTGGATATTCTTCAGAGAGCTGGGTGGCGAATGGCGTGAACTCATGGCCGAGTATGTTGCTTTAGGATTCAAGGTCATCATCGAGTACGATGCTTACAGCACTGAGGGAACAGCCCGTAAGTTCATGTTTAACAACCAGGACTTCCTGGTAGACACCAGTGGTGACGTTGCCGTAGAGACCATCGATATCCAGAAGGATGTACGTGTACGTATCAAGGACAACGGCATCGACATCCGCAGCAGCGAGTACAAGTCACGCACCATCAACGTCTATACACCACGCTCACAATGCTTCGCTATCCTGCCCAAGAAGGGTGTTTCAGGTATCCCCTACGATGCCGGCGTATCTATGAAGAGCGATGGTGGTACAGAGGTTCAGGTGGCTGGATTCAAGAACAATCCTGACATTCACAACCTTGACGCCTACATCAGCTATTGGAAGTCGAGCACTTCACGTACCGACACCCATAACGGTACCATCGTGCTGCAAGACCATAACCGCAATCCAGGATACCTGGGCTCGCCAGCATTCTTCAAGGAGGCCGACGGTGCCTACCGTGTGATTGGTGTCATGGTGGGACAGCTTGGTGGCGAAGACAGGCTCGTGCCTATTGCAAGATGTAACTAACAGAAACCTTTATCTCTCAATTCTCAACTTTTAATTAGAATATGTCAGAAGTGAAATTCAAGTTGGCCGCTGGTACCAATGTCGGTCTCATCCGTAAGAACAACGAGGATAATTTCGTTGTGTCCAGCGACCTCAGCACCTCCGACTGGCTCATCCCCCAGGCCGACGCCTTTGTCGACCTGGGGAAGTATGGCGCCCTGCTCGTCGTTGCCGACGGTATGGGTGGTGCCAATGCCGGCGAGGTGGCATCGGCAATTGCCGTAGAGACCATACAAAACTTGTTCAGTCCTGAAAATCTGGATCAGGCAGTTGCCGACGACAAGGCTGTGCAGGAGTTCATGAAGGATGTGGTCAAGCAGGCCGACTTGAATATCCTTAACCACAGCCGCGAGGATGCCAGCACCCAGGGTATGGGTACTACCGTCGTCATGGCGTGGCTGCTCGACGACAAGGCGTATGTCTGCTGGTGTGGAGACTCCCGCTGCTACGCGCTCAACCGCCGTAACGGGCTCATACAGTTGTCGAAAGACCATTCATACGTTCAGGAACTCGTCGATAAGGGCGAACTGAACCCGGAGTACATGCACGACCATCCGCTCTCTAACGTCATCACCCGTTGTCTGGGTGATGTCGAGAACCGGGCACGCCCCGACACACGCATCTACCAGTTGCACGACGGCGATGCCATCATGCTCTGCAGCGATGGTTTGTGTGGTCTCTGTCGTGACCAGGAAATTCTTGAGACGATGATTGAGCATGTCGATGACCCTGTGGCTTGCAAGAACGAACTCATCTCGCACGCACTCTCGGCCGGTGGCTACGACAACGTAACCATCGCCATGTGTACCATTATGATGGATGAGCCGGAAGAGCTTGTGAAGGAAGAGGCTGAGAAGGAAGAGGAGCACCCCACCGTCGAGGAGAAAGCAGAGGAAAAACCTGCCGAAGAAAAGGACAACGAGGCAAAGAATACCGAAGAGGAAAAGAAGCCCGAAGAGGAGAAGAAATCCGATGAGGATAAGAGCGACAAGAAACCTGAGGAAGAACCCGAGGAGGAAAAGGAGTTATCCACAACCCTACGTCCAAAGGTGCGCCGTCGTCGCTGGCCTAAAGTGTTGCTTTTTCTGATACTGCTCCTTGTGGCTGCTGGAGCGTTCATCTACTACTATCCTGATTGCGAGCCTGTTCGTCAGCAGATAGACAGTATTCTAAACGACATTATCCTGAAAGTTAAACAAATAAAAATCTGAACTATGAAAAAATTCATTCTATCTATTGCTGCAATGGCCATCATGGGCCTTGTCAACATTTCGTGTGCAAGTCATACCACCGTCCGCACTTATAATGACCCGTATGGCAACTACCAAAGTCAGGGATCGTGGAAACGCTGCGTCATCTGCGACGGCAAGGGTTCCTGCGGTGCATGTAAGGGCACAGGCCGCATCAGTGGTGATGCCTGCCGCAGCTGCAAGGGCACGGGAAAGTGTAACACTTGCAAAGGCCAGGGCGGTTATTTTGTAGACTAAACACAACTTTCGGTGATGGGTCAGGGTACCGTCTCTGGCCCATCATCATCTTTAAAGGTATAAAGTCCAAAGTCTAAGGTCTACAGTCTAAGGTCTATAGTCTAAAGTCAAAGGTCAAATGCATCTGGAGGAAGGAACAATCATTGCGGAGCACTATCGTCTGGTAAAGCATCTAGGCGATGGCAGTTTCGGAAACGTTTGGCTAGCACACAACCTGCTTGCCGACCTCGACGTGGCCATCAAGTTCTATGGCACGCTCGATAAGAAGGGACTGGAGGAATTCCGCAATGAGTTTAAGATTGCTTACCGACTCCACCATCCCAACCTTCTCAACATCAGCCATTTTGACGTGACAGACAACTGTCCCTATCTTGTCATGCCTTACTGCGAAAACGGTTCGTTGAGCAGTAGGGTAGGGCAGATGTCTGAGAGCGATATATGGAAGTTCTTGCTCGATGTGTCGTGCGGACTGGCCTTCCTCCACAGCCAGCAGCCTCCAGTCGTACACCAGGACATCAAGCCTGCCAATATCCTTGTTACCAGCGACGGGCGTTACGTCATCTCCGATTTCGGCATCAGTCGCAGTCTTCGCACTCAGCTTACCCGTACTGCCAATAATGCCAGCATGTCAGGAACCATTGCTTATATGGGTCCTGAGCGCTTCTCCGATAAGCCTATGATTGTCCTTACCAGCGATGTCTGGGCACTAGGAATGACCGCCTACGAGCTGATGACTGGCAATGTGCTCTGGGAGGGAATGGGAGGCTGCGTGCAGCTCAATGGTGCCCGTATACCCGACAACGTTGGCGGGTTCTCGCCGGAACTTGTCCGGCTGGTAAAGTCATGCCTTTCTCCGGAGACATGGAACCGCCCCACCGCTATGCAGATACACGAGTATGCTGCTGCATGGCTACAGCGACAAGTGTTACCACCACTGACAAACAGCGAGATACCCAAACCTCAACCAATTCCTGTAATATCCACTCTTGGAGAGGAAGTAGTCACCGAGGCACCAAGGCAGAACTACACCCCCTCACCCTCTACGCCTCTCCTCTCTTCCCTCAAGCTTAAGAAGATACTCCTCATTGCTGCTGCCGTCATTGGTGCCGTCTTCCTTCTGGTTGTAGGCGGAAAGGTCGTCAGTGCCATCAACGAGGAGCAACAATTCGTCTCCTGCAAGACCGTGGAGGACTACCAGCAGTTCATCAATGACTATCCCTCATCGTCATACGTCGAGACGGCACGGCGGCGCATTTCCATTCTCACTCCTAAAACCGAGCCTGTGAGGCCAGTCGTTCAGGAAATGAAAGAGGAGAAGGAAGCCGTTGTCGTCAATGAACTGTCGCATGAGAAACCTGTCGTGAGTGAGCCGTCCGTTCCTCAGCAGACCGTTGTCTCGCCACTCGTCACTGAACCCAAGCCATCTCCAGCTCCGAGGCGGGCACCCAAGAAAAAGAACAAACAATCGGCTGATGATGCCGCCTACTATAGATGCCATACGGCAAAAGACTATCACAACTATATCCGTAACTACCCCAACGGTAAGCACCGTGCTGCAGCCGAGCGAGCTTTGACAAGACTTGTGAACCCCTAACGCTAATTTATGAAAACTACTGCCATTACTTTTTGTGCACTTCTCCTGAGTGCATCACTTGCTGTGCAGGCTAACCCTATTACACGTTCCGAAGCCCGTCTCGTGGCTCAACAGCTTGTAGGTGTCAACGACACTTCCTCTGATGACGGTGCTTCTCTGTCATCTTACTACATTTTTTCACGTGGTGCCGGCCAAGGATTCGTCATCGTCTCTGGTGATGATAGCACCGCGCCCATCATTGGGTATACCGAGCAGGGCGACTACGACCTTGCCACATTGCCGCCGCAACTGCAGTCTATGCTCAGGGCTTGGGGTGAGCGTATAACCCAGGTGCAGCATCAACCTCAGCAGCAGGTGCAGCGTCTTAGCTTACCACGTCGCGCCATCGCTGCTTTCAAGTCGGAATGGACGGATGTAGCACCTCTGCTCAAGACCCACTGGCATCAGGATGCACCTTACAACATTCTAGCACCCATGAAGAACGGACAACACTGTATGACGGGGTGCGTGGCTACGGCGGGCTCGCAGGTCGCCTACTACTACCACAAGGACAATCCCTCTGAGCTGGCCTACAACACACCAACCTACAGCTACGGAACTCCTATTACCGTGTCGCTGCCCAAGGGAACACCCATAGAGTGGGACCAGATGAAACTTAGCGGCAAAGGCACCGCCAGGCAGGATAGTGCCGTCGCAAAGTTGATGTACGCCCTTGGCACGTCGGCATGGCTCACATACGGCGATGGCGACGGACTGGCCACCAGCGGACACAACTACAATATGGGCGAGGCCATGAAAGGACAGTTCAGCTTGAGCTACAGCTACAAGTCAAAGTCGGAATCCAGCCAGCAGGCCTGGGAAGAGTTGATTTACAAGAATCTCACCTCGAAGAAACCGATGCTCTATTCTGGCTATAAGGACGAGCAGACGGGAGGACACTCCGTCTGCCTCGACGGTTATCAGGCAAAGACAGGTCTTTACCATTTCAACTTCGGTTGGGGAGGCCAGGGCGATGGTTACTACACCGTCGACGATGCCACGGGTATGAATGGCTTTAACTCCTATCAGGACCTAGTGTACAACATCACGCCTTTGAGGCAGAACCTCTCGGTCGAAATCATCACAGACAATATTTTCCATAAGGCCGCTTCCGACGTGGAGGTGACGGTCACCAACAACGGTACCCTTGACTATCAGGGCATATCCATCTATGCAAACAACAAACCAGTGGCTACGGGCACTCTCGTAGGCAACGATAGGGAAACCATATTGGAGCCAGGCAAGACCGTCTCCATGAATTTCTCCTTGAACACCACTCAGAAGGATTCTATCTATATCGTTGTCTGCGATAAGAGCCGTCGCGTTATTGCCTCGAAGATGGTGCAGATAATATCAACCGTGGCTGATCTTCACCTCAATGACATTACCGTCGATGCTGGAGCAGCGGTGACTACTGTCGACGGCATCGACTTCCGTCATGTGAATAACACCAAGGCGACGGTTACCGTGACACTCACCAATACCACTAATGGCACCTATTGCCAGCCAAACATGCAATGTTACTTGCAAGAATATGAAGCCGACACGAAGGAGTGGACAGACGTGAAGAGCATTATCCAGAACACTTACACTTTCGATGCCGGGCAGACACGTGCAGTAGGTTTTGTGTTTACGGGACTCAGCGAAGGCACCCTTTACCGTGCCTACCTGAAGAACAAGGCTGTTGCATCGGCACAGTCGGACATCGTCATAGACACTGATGCCCCCTACACCTTCTTCACCATCCTTAAGCCCGATCTCGCCATCGTCATAGATGGTCGCAACGCCATTGTTACAGGCCGATGGAATGCCAGCCTCTTCATGCAAAAGGCCACCGATGCCAGCGTCTGCTCCTACGACATCTCCGGTCTTGCTGAGTTGAACGAGAAGCCCATAGCCGCTAATCCCAATGCCCTTTTCTACACTACGGCAGAGAACACTAGTCTGTCAGGCATAGAGAACATCGTTGTGGGCGATGTCTGTCAGCGCCTTCACATCCAGACGGCGGCCGACTTCATGCCCTTGCGTCCCTTCAACGCCCGTCAGGCATCGCTGACGCTCACCGAGGCCGAGCCAGGAAGATGGCGCACCGCACTCATACCCTTTGCCGCAGAGGTACCCTACGGTATGCAGATGAAACGGGCCAAGGAGTATATTACCAAGGGCCTGGCCACCATCAACCATGAATTTACGCGCAACGTGGAGGCTATGAACATTGTCACCTTCCTTACCAGCCGCCCTGAACTCAACACCATCGCTGCCACCGATGTTGTTATCGGTGATTTGCAATCAACGGTATATGCAGACACCGTTACAACGTTCTTCGACGGAATACTGCGCGCCTACACTGTCAGCACGCCTCTCGAATCCAATTCGCTTGTCCCTGGTCAGTATATAGGTTCTCTCTACTTCATCGCCCCCGCTGCTGACCAGACCACCGTCGATGCCTTCATGCCTGTGGTCGTAGGAGCAACTGCGGAGCGCGTGCGCACCACGTCGGAGACCCTTGTTGACGGCTATTACCGTACACTTTCTTCAACCATTGCCAAGGCTTATGAGACACTCACCTATCACCCCACACCTCTCACTCCTCGTCTCTCACTGCTTGACGAGGTCAAGGTTGCCGAGGACATGCTGACTTATCGTAGTCACGTGGAAAACACCGACGTGAAGGATGAGAACACCACGCTGGAGAAGGCTATTAATACTTTCCTGGAGGCTGTTGCCACTGTCGTCACAGGTGATGTAAACGGCGACGGCTCAGTCGACGTGGCCGACATCGCAACTATTATTGACGTGATGGCTAACAACGGACAATCGTCAATGGAAGGTGCCCCATCTCCTGCCGACGTTAATGGAGACGGTTCGGTCGATGTTGCTGATATTGCTACAGTCATCGATATTATGGCAGGAAATATCAAGTGATTTGAAAGTCATAAGAAATCTTATGGCATTAAAAAGAGTCCCCGATTCGCATCGGGGACTCTTCACAACACAAACACAAATTCAGTCAATTAGTTGACTGTATGCTTCATATTTAATCTTCATTCTTTATTGTATTCCGTCTTTGCGTAGCTTCTCCTGCCAGCGCCAGGCACTCTTCAGCACTTCGTCGGTGGGGGTGTCGGCCTTCCAGCCCAGTACTTTGTTGGCTTTGTCCACATTGCCCCATACCTGCTCAATGTCACCCTCGCGACGGTCGGCATACTCCCAGTTCACCTTTACTCCAGTAGCCTTCTCGAAGCCTTCTACAACCTCCAGCGTAGAAAGACCGCGACCGGTACCGATGTTGAACACTTCTACGGCATCGGTGTCGGGATTGTCAAGCACACGCTCCATAGCCTTCACGTGAGCCTTGGCCAGGTCAACGACATAGATGTAGTCGCGTATGCAGGTATGGTCGGGTGTGTTATAGTCGTGGCCGAATATTTTCAGCTGCTTGCGGATGCCCATAGCCGTCTGAGTGACGAAGGGGATAAGGTTCATGGGCACGCCGTTGGGCAATTCGCCGATGAGTGCCGTGGGGTGTGCACCGATGGGGTTGAAGTAGCGCAGGATGATGCTCTTAATGGGTGCGCCGCTGTGGATATAGTCCTGGATGATTTCCTCGTTAATCTGCTTGGTGTTGCCGTAAGGGCTCATGGCTTTCTGTATGGGAGCGTTCTCCGTTACAGGGAGGTTCTCCTGTGAAGGCTGACCGTAGACGGTGCATGACGAAGAGAAGATGATGCCCTTTACGTCGTACTTAGGCATCAGCTCCAGAAGGTTGATGAGCGAGGTGAGGTTATTGCGGTAGTAGAGTAGGGGTTTCTCCACGCTCTCACCGACTGCCTTGGAGGCGGCAAAGTGGATGATTCCCTCTATCTTCGGGTATTTCTTGAACACACCCTCAAGGGCTTCTAAGTCACAACAGTCCACTTTTTCGAAAGCTGGCCGTATGCCTGTGATTTTCTCTATGCCGTCTACGACGTTGGCGTTGGAGTTGGAAAGATTGTCAATGATGACTACTTCGTAGCCTGCCTCCTGCAGTTCTACGGTGGTGTGGCTGCCGATGAATCCGGTGCCGCCTGTTACGAGGATTGTCTGTTTCATGTTTAAAGACACTTGTTTTAGGATTTCTGTGCAAAGGTAGGCATTTTTACGCAGTTAGAACAGCAAACGCAGTTAAAAGGAGTTAAAACGCAAACAGAGGAAACGGAAAAAGATTGTTTCCGCTTCCTCTGCTTGTGGTGAATAAGCTGTTTTCTATTGTTTGATGATGCTCTGCTCCACGAATATCTTCTTCAGGGCTTTTACCGAGCGTTCCACTTGCTCCTCGGTATGCGTTGCCATGAGTGCATAGCGCACGAGGGTGTCCTGCGGGGCACAAGCCGGTGGTATGACGGGATTGATAAACACTCCCGCATTGAAGGCCAGTGCCGTGACAAGGAACGTCTTTTCAGGATCCCGGACGTAGAGCGGGATGATGGGGCTTTCGGTGTCTCCAATCTCAAAGCCTTCCTCACGGAATCGCATCAGGGCGTACTTGGTTACCTTCCACAGCCGTTCTATGCGCTCTGGCTCCTGTTGGATGATGTGCAGGGCCTCCATAGCGGCAGCCGTAGCGGCAGGGGTGTTGGAAGCCGAGAAGATGTAGGAGCGGGTGGTATGGCGCAGATAGTTGATGGTATCCTTGTCTGATGCGATGAAGCCACCGATGCTGGCCAGCGACTTTGAGAAGGTGCCCATGATGAGGTCTACATCGTTGGTAAGTCCGAAATGGTCGCATACACCACGTCCTTGACGGCCAAAGACACCAATGCCGTGAGCCTCGTCGACCATCACTGAGCAGTTGTATTTCTTCTTCAACTCAATAATCTCAGGTAGTTTGGCCAGGTCGCCCTCCATAGAGAACACACCGTCAACGACAATCAGCTTGATGGCCTCTTCGGGCAGTCTCTGGAGCACGCGCTCCAGGTCTTCCATGTCGTTGTGCTTGTAATGCAATTGCTTGGCAAACGAAAGACGGCGACCGTCCACAATAGAAGCGTGGTCTCGGTCGTCGCAAATGATAAAATCGTCTTTTCCTACAACTACTGGTAATACACCCTGATTGACGCTGAAGCCTGTAGAAAAGCATAGAGCGTCCTCTTTGCCCACGAAAATGGCAAGTTCTTTCTCAAGCTGCACGTGCAGGTCGAGGGTTCCGTTGAGGAAACGGCTGCCGGCACATCCGGAGCCATATTTGTCAAGTGCAGCCTTTGCCTTGTCTATAATGCGCTGGTCACCGGTAAGGCCCGTGTAGGCATTACTGCCAAACATAAGCACCTTGTGGCCACCCATCTCTACCTCCGTGCCCTGCTTGCCAGTGATTTCACGGAAATAAGGGTAGATTCCCTTCGCCATGAATTCCTGCGGAACACGGTAGGATTTGAATTTCTCTTGCAGTTGTCCCATAACTATTTTTATAGGTTAGACGTCTAATTGGGCTGCAAAGTTACACAAAAATCTGTAAACTACGCATCTTTTTACTAATAAATGTGCGTTTTTTGTATTTTTAATAGAAAATCTTGCACCATTTAAAACAATAATTGTATTTTTGCAACGATGATTAACAACAAATTGACTGTAACCTTTATTGTCAATCCCATTTCGGGCACTCGTTCGAAGGAGGGTATCGGCGAACTCATCGGCCAAACACTCGATGCAGAGCGTTTCGACTGGCGTATCCTCCGCACAGAGTATGCCGGCCATGCTTCGGTGATTGCATCGCAATGTGTCAGCGAGGGATGTGACATCTGTGTTGCCGTGGGTGGAGACGGTACCGTCAACGAGGTGGCACGCTCCTTGGTGAAAAGCCAGACGGCTCTGGGCATCATCCCATGTGGCTCGGGCAACGGACTGGCACGCCACCTGCGTATTCCTATGGAGCCGAAGGAAGCGCTGGCCATCATCAACGAGGGGCAGACGGATTTCTTCGATTACGGCATCATCAACAGCCAGCCATTCTTCTGTACCTGCGGCATGGGCTTCGATGCTTTCGTCTCGGAGAAATTTGCCGAGGCTGGCAAGCGCGGGCTGACCACCTATATAGAGAAGGTGCTCAAGGAGTCGCTGAAGTACAAGCCCGACACCTATACTGTCGAGGACGAGACGGGCACTCACAAGTACAAGGCATTCCTCATTGCCTGTGCCAACGCAGCACAATATGGCAACAACGCCTATATCGCACCTCGGGCTTCGATGAAGGACGGGCTGCTCGATGTCATCGTCATGGAACCCTTCACCGTCTTTGAGGCACCGCAGATGGCCATCGACCTCTTTGCCAAGACGCTGGGTAATAACCACCGCATTAAGACGTTCCAGGCTCATCGTGTGCATATTCATCGTGAGCGGGAAGGAGCCATTCACTACGATGGCGACCCTATGCAGATGGGCTGTGACATCGACGTGACGATAGAGCCCCTGGGACTGAAGGCCGTGATTAACCCAATGGAGAAGGAGGATGCTGCCGAGCCAAACAAGATGATAAACGCGATGAGCTGGATAGCGAACACCCTTAATATTATAAATAATGTTCGCGTATGATGCAGACCGTCATTGTCGATATAATGTTGGCCCTTTGTGGGATATATGTTTTGTGGCGCTGCTATTGCATTATGTTCCGTAAGGCAGACCCTTGTGAGGGGTGTATGGGGTGTGGGCAGAAGTCAGAACGGCGTGGCATCTGTGAATGTCATTGTCCGCAGGGTCACGGGATGCTGAAAGACAAGCAAACGTGCGTGGAGAAAAAGTCGTGCTGCTCTCTCCCCTGACAAAGTAGGCCTTCCATAAAGGTTGTCCCCTGCGATGGGCACTCCCAAACCATCATTATGGGCACAATGCACGCGCAACTGGTGTGTGCGGCCAGTATGGGGAATGAGCAAGACACGTGTCTGCCCGTTCTCTACTTTTATTATACGGTAGTGGGTGGTGGCAGTCTTCCCGTGTTCGTAGTCTACGAGTTGGCGGGGGCGGTCTGTTAGGTCAGGACGAAGGGAAAGTGTGATAGTTCCCTCTTCGTCGTTTGGAATACCGTCGAGCAATGCTTCGTATTCCTTTTGTACATAACGATTTAGGAATTGTTGCTGCAAGTGATGATAAGCCTCCATCGTACGGGCCACAACGAGCAGTCCCGATGTGTCTTGATCCAGGCGATGGGGCATATACACCTGTCCGTATCGCTCGTTGAGAATGCTCTCCACCGACGGCAGCCCTTGCTTACCAGGCACGGAGAGCAGCCCCGATGGCTTGCTTACCACGATGATACTCTCATCCTCGTAGATGATGTTTACTTTGCGCATCCACTCCCCTCCCTTCAAGGGGAGGGGCTGGGGGTGGGGTCTGTAACATTCTGAATGTAAGGAATATACTGACCCCACCCCTGACCCCTCCCCTACATGGGAGGGGATTGGCTGCGCATAGGGTCTCAGCATCCACTCCAGTATCGGCTTGCACTTGCCCCGACAGGCTGGATAGAACTGTCCATGATGCCGCACCTCCATCTGTGGTGACCGTCCCTGCCAGAACTCGCCCATGCACAATGGCTTCAGATGATGCAGGAAGGCATAGTGGAGTAGCTTCGGAGCACAGCACTCACCCGCACCTGATGGAGGCGTGCCCTGCGTGGTGTCGGCAAAGATACTGGTCAGCGAGCGTTGCTCACCCCGTTCATTCAGCAGGATAAAGTTGTCGAAGAGCCATTGCTGCAGCGTATCCGACCGTTGCCGACGCTCCTGCTTCATACTGTCCAGTCGTTCTTCTAGTGGCCGTAGCTGCTCCCACACGCGCTCAGTCTCCTCCTTCCAATGCCGCTTAATGCGTCGCAGCTCCGCTTTCTGGTACTGGCTCTCTCTGATGAGTTCCTCTTCTGTAGGGGCAGGTACCGTGCTAGCCCGAACCGTTCTGATGTCATCGCGTCGTTGTTTGCACTCTTGCATATACTTCCGATAGGAGTCCACCGCAACCTCTCCCTCGGCCTTCACACGCTCCAGCCTAGCAGACAGTTCTTGGTAGACCGACATTGTCGGGGATTTGCAATCTCCGACCAGTTCTTGTATCTGTCTGTTGATGGCGGATATACGGGCTTCTTCCTGCTTAAAATGTCCGTCGGGCTGTAGGTAATCGAATACCGCAGGTACAAACCACGGCCAGTCGGCTCTGCCTGCCAACTGGCCGCTATAGGCCGCCAAGAATCCCAATCGTTGTTGGGAGTCCCGGCACACCAGCACCCCGAACATCTTCCCAGCTGCTATCTCCTCTGCAAACTCAGGCTTCGTAACGAGGTAATCGCGCAGTTCCTTCGTTGCCAGGAGCGTCAGTTCGTGCGGCTCGTAGTCGAAGGGATTATTGAGCCTCGCGGGAGGTTCTATGCTGGTGTCGAGAATATGTAGCAATTCTTGTTAGGACGAACCAAACTAGGAGTTAGAACGAACTAAACTAGGAGTTAGGACGAACCAAAGTATGGGTTCTCAATTAATCATGTCAAAGCCGGTGTAGGGCTGCAGGGTCTTCGGGATGCGTATGCCGTCGGGTGTCTGGTTGTTCTCCAGCAGGGCGGCAACGATGCGCGGCAGGGCTAGTGCCGAGCCGTTGAGCGTGTGGCAAAGCTCCGTCTTCTTGGTGTCACTACGACGGTAGCGGCATTTCAGACGGTTAGCCTGATAGGTGTCGAAGTTGCTCACAGACGAGACTTCCAGCCAGCGACCCTGAGCCTCTGAATAAACTTCAAAGTCGTAGCAGATAGCACTCGTAAAGCTCTGGTCTCCACCACATAACAGCAGAATCCTATAGGGAAGCTCCAACTTCTTCAGCAGACCTTCCACATGCTCCAGCATCTCCCTGTGCCCATGCTTCGGGAGCTCACGCTTACCCCTGCTCACGAGCTCACTCTGGACCTACACATTCACACGCC
>JAEEGL010916882.1_pt1 | contig 15987 bp, 12 predicted proteins | sample 9134231 | NCBI WGS metagenome assembly JAEEGL01 (sample SAMN16246548, study PRJNA631951) | gut metagenome | biome: gut microbiome; feature: rumen; material: fiber-attached | host: Bos | place: Iran: Karaj | collected 2018-10 | reverse complement strand
GTGGGCTGGATGAACATGTTCTTCACGAAGTGAGCCTGCCAGGCCACTTCCATGATGAAGCGGATCGCCATCCGGGTGTCCTTGTTCGCGCCGCAGAAAGCGTCCATCACGAACAGCCGCTTGCCGCTCAGCTGCTTCTGCGCCAGCACCTTCAGCTTGGCCCAGTTTTCTTCGCTCAGGGGATGGTTGTCGTTCTTGTAGCCGTCCGTGGTCCACCATACGGTGTCCTTGCTGTTTTCGTCCATGACGATGTACTTGTCTTTGGGGCTCCGGCCGGTGTAGATACCGGTCATGACGTTCATGGCGTCCAGTTCGGTCAGCTGGCCCTTGTCAAAGCCTTCCAGACCGGGCTTGTTCTCTTCTGCGAAAAGAACTTCGTAGGACGGATTATGAAGGATCTCCGTAACGCCGGTGATCCCGTACTTGGTAAGATCGAGAGCTGCCATTCAGGGGTACCTCCTTTATTCCATTAAGCCCGGTTGATGCCAAGGCCCCAACCTGACCCAATTTCTTATTTTCTGCATTTCCCCCCTATTTCCTGCCTTGTAACAAAAATATAATAATTTGCCCGAAAGGTTGTAAAATAAGGTTTTTCATACTCCCAGATCGTTCATCACATAATTGGAAAGGGTCCGGCTTTTCAGCCGGACCCCGTTGTCCGTTTGATTCAGTCTGCGGAAAGGAGCCTTACACTCTTTCCTCAATCTCTTTCTCGAGTTTCGCAACCAGCTCTTCCATGGTCATGCTGGTCGTCTGGTCCGTTGCCCGGTCACGCACGGCGAGTGTGCCTTCATTGATTTCCTTCTCACCGATGATCAGCATGTACGGCACCTTGTCCTCCTGCCGCGCGTAACGGATCTTGTACCCGATTTTCTCGTTCCGCTCGTCAAGTTCTGCGCGCACGCCCTGCTTCATCAGCTCCCTGGTGATCTTCGCGGCATAGTCCATGCTCTTGTCACTCACCGGCAGCACCTTGACCTGCACCGGCGCCAGCCACAGCGGGAAGATGCCCTTTGTCTCCTCAATCAGGTAAGCCATGAAGCGGTCGATGGATCCCAGGATCGCGCGGTGCAGCACCACAGGGGTCTTTTCGCTGCCATCCGCGTCGATGTACTTGAGGTCGAACTTTGCCGGCAGGCAGAAGTCCAGCTGGCAGGTACTCAGCGTGTATTCCGCGCCGATGGCCGGTTTTACGTTCACATCCAGCTTCGGACCGTAGAAGGCGGCCTCGCCGATCTCTTCCGTATACTGGATGCCCAGCTGGTTCAGCACGTCACGCAGCGCGCTTTCCGCCTTGTTCCACATCTCGTCGTCCTGGTGGTACTTCACCTTGTCTTCCGGATCCCGCAGGCTCAGCACGCAGCGGTAATCGGTGATGTGGAAATCACGGTACACTTCACGGATCAGGTTCACAACGCTCGCAACCTCATCCTTGATCTGGTCGGGCGTTACAAACAGGTGCGCGTCGTTCTGGCAGAAGTGGCGTCCGCGTTCGATTCCCTTCAGGGTGCCGCTTGGCTCGAACCGGAAGTCGTGGGCGACTTCGCCGATGCGGATCGGCAGATCGCGGTAGCTGTGCAGGCGGTTGGCATAAATCATCATATGATGCGGGCAGTTCATCGGCCGCAGCACGAAGCTCTCGCCTTCCACTTCCATCGCCGGGAACATGTTCTCCTTGTAATGGTCCCAGTGGCCGCTTGTCTTGTACAGTTCCACCGTGCCGACGCAGGGCGTCATCACGTGCTGGTATCCCAGCATCCTTTCTTTTTCCTTGATGTAGTTTTCAAGCTCCATCCAGATCGTGTAGCCCTTCGGCAGGAACATGGGCAGTCCTTTGCCGATCAGGTCATCCGTCATGAAGAGCCGCATGTCCTTGCCGATCCGGCGGTGATCGCGTGCCTTGGCTTCCTCCACCTGGATTTCATAGGCTTTCAGTTCATCCTGATTGCGGAATGCCACGCCGTTCAGCCGCGTCAGCATCTTGTTTTTCTGGTCGTTCTTCCAGTAGGCGCCGCTCAGGGCCGTCAGCTTGAATGCCTTCAGCGCTTTCGTGTATGTCAGGTGCGGTCCCACGCACATGTCAATATAGTCGCCCTGCTGGTAGAAAGTAATGACCGCATCTTCGGGGAGATCGTCAATGTGTTCCACTTTATAGATCTCGCCGCGGTCCTTCATCAGCTGGATCGCTTCATTCCGGGGCAGCGGGTAAACCTTGAAAGGAAGGTTTTCCTTCACAATCTTCTGCATTTCCGCTTCAATTGCAGGCAGGTCTTCCTCCGTCAGCTTCACGTCGCCCAGGTCGATGTCATAGTGGAATCCTTTTTCCGTGGCCGGACCGTACGCAAAATGCGCAAACGGATACAGGCGTTTCACAGCCTGCGCCATGATATGCGCCGCGCTGTGCCGCAGCACTTCCAGTTCTTCTGCTTCCGGGCATTCCGCCACATGGCCGTCGTTGTAGAGAATCTTCATACGTGCTTCCTCCTCTTTCTTGTCCGGGCGGAAATGAAAAGCATCCGCCCTGCGTACTGCCGGGACGGATGCTGTGTCAGCATTCGCGGTTCCACCCTGCTTGTTGGTAACAACCACTCATTTGTCTGCGATATCGGGCAGCGGCCGTCCCCGTCGGGAAATGGTATCGTTCAGGTCCTGCTGCGGGTTTTCCAGCGCCGCCCGCTCTCTGTGAGCCGGATATCTGACCGCGTGTTTTCCTTCATCCGGGAAAGATTACGGCTAATATATCACTCTTTGGAAGGAAAATCAACGGTCAGATATCAATAAATTTCCGGAATTCCGTCAGAATACCGATTCCGTCGGGATAATGGGCCGCAAACTGCGGTACCGCATGGCTCGGGAAGCTGTTGCCCTCGATGAACGTCGGCCCGTTTTCGGTGATTGCGACATCCCATGCGATGAAACGCATCTCCGGTACCTTTTCGGCCGCCTTCAGGCACATCGCCTTTGCTTCTTCCCAGTACGGGATTGTAAAGCCGATGATGCTCGTGTTTGTAATCGGATGCTTGATAAAGGTATTCCCCTGCTTGTCCGCTCCGACAGTCAGGAGCCGTCCGGTGTCCAGGTCAATCCGGGCCGCCATTCCGCCGCAGTCCACGTTATCCATTACCTTGCCGTTCCCGATACGCAGGAACGCATATACGATGCCCTGCTGCTTGTCGCCCAGCAGGGTCGCAATCCGGCAGGTGTTGACAGAGGTCGGGCACAGGCTCGCCATCTTCGGATGCTGGATTACCATTTCCTCAAGGATGCCCTTTCCGTCTGCGTTCATCTTCGCAAGGAAAGCTTCCGGGCCGTCCTTCCAGTCTTCCGGTGTGTATTTTTTGATGCCCTGTCCGCTTGATCCTTCCAGCGGCTTCCAGATCAGCTGGGTGCTGTTCCGGCACAGGGTGTACAGTTCTTCGGTATCCGTGTTCTCATTGGTCAGGATCCATTTCCGCGGAATGAATTCCCTGAACAGTTCGTTGAACTGTGCTTTGTCATCGAAGAAATGCCAGTATTCCTTCGGATTCATCCGGCGTACAATCTCATTGGAGATTCCGCGCGTGATGACCGTCTTCCGCTGCTCGTCGTTCAGTTTGTACATCTGCGCGATTTTGTAGTCCATATATCCCGCATTGTATTTCACCGCGCACTTCAGCATATCGGCCAGAAGCCAGAGCCGGCTCTTGCCGCTCCGTTTTTTCAGCAGTCCCGTCGTCTTCCACATGGCTTTCCAGTCCATGCGGACCAGCCTGTGCCAGAAAAATTGCAGCCGTGACATCTTATTCGTTCCCTTCTGCAGTCTTATACGTTGAACCGGAACAGGGTGATGTCCCCGTCCTTCATCACATAGTCCTTGCCTTCACTCCGCACCAGGCCTTTTTCCTTGCATGCCGCCATGCTTCCGTTTTCAATCAGCGTCTCATAGGGGACCACTTCAGCGCGGATAAAGCCCTTCTCAAAGTCGGTATGGATTTTGCCGGCTGCCTGGGGCGCTTTTGTGCCTTCGGTAATCGTCCAGGCGCGGCATTCGTCCTCGCCCACCGTCAGGAAGCTGATCAGTCCCAGCAGCCGGTAGCACGCGGTAATGAGGCGGTCCAGGCCGCTTTGCCCGATCCCGAGGTCTGCCAGGAACTCTGCTTTTTCATCCGGCGCCATCTGGGCAATATCCTGCTCGATAGCAGCGGAAATGACGATCATGCCGGCGTTCTCATCATCAGCGATCTTCTTTACTTCATTCAGGAAGGGAATCTCGCTATCATCCTTTCCGATATCATCTTCGGAAATATTGGCGGCGTAGATCACAGGTTTTGTCGTCAGCAGGAACCATCCGGCCATAATCTCCTGCTCTTCCTTGTCTGCATCGTATGTCCGGGCCGGTTTTCCGCTTTCCAGGTGGGCATACAGTTTTTCCGCCAGTTCAGCCTCGGCTCCGCTGCTCTTGTCGCCGCCGCGGAAGCTCTTCAGTGCCTTGTCTTTTCTGCGCTGTACGGTATCCATGTCGGCAAAAATCAGTTCCAGGTTGATGGTCTCGATATCCCGGGCCGGATTCACCGATCCGTCCACATGAATAATATTGTCATCCTCAAAGCACCGGACGACGTGCACAATGGCATCCACTTCCCGGATATGGCTCAGGAACTTGTTGCCCAGCCCCTCGCCGCGGCTGGCGCCCTTGACCAGGCCGGCGATATCGACAAACTCGATCGTGGTCGGCGTCACCTTCTTCGGATGGTACATTTCCGCCAGTACGTTCAGCCGGTTGTCCGGCACCATCACAACACCCGTATTGGGTTCAATCGTGCAGAAAGGATAATTCTCCGCCTGGGCGCCTGCGTTCGTAATTGCGTTGAACAGAGTGCTCTTTCCGACGTTTGGCAGTCCTACAACTCCAAGTTTCATTTTGTTTTTGCGCTCCTTCCGTCTGTCCGGAAACGGCCGCCCCGGCAGCCATACCGGCTAAATATTATAATGATGCGTTTACTGTGCGTCAAGCTTTCCAAATCAGTCTTCCTGTGATAAACTGATAAGGATATTGATTTCGGGAGGCTTGTACGGATGAATGTGTTTCAGGGGGCCCTGCTGGGACTGATCCAGGGCCTGGGTGAATTCCTTCCCATTTCATCAAGCGGTCATCTGCTGCTTCTGCAGAAGTTCTTTGGTCTGGAAGGCTCTGATGCAGCCCTGAAAATGCTGGATATACTTTTGCATGTCGGCACGCTTATTCCCGTTCTGCTGATATTCTGGCGCGACTGGATTGATATGATCGCTCATCCGGTCCGCAATAAAACCCTGCTGAAACTGGTGGTTGCATCGCTGCCCACCCTTGTGATTTATATCATTGCCAAGAAAGTCCTTGTGGTTTCGGATGAAATCCGCGGCTTTGCCGTGTTTGACAGCGGCTGGTTCCTGGGTGTTTCTTTCCTGATTACCGCTGTGTTTCTGCTTTTGTGCGACCGTGTGGCAGCATCCCGGCAGGATGATTCCCGGCCGGAGAAAGACGTTTCATTCCTGCAGGCGTTTGTGATGGGCTGTTTCCAGGGGGCGGGGCTGCTTCCGGGCGTTTCCCGCAGCGGGTCCACCATCTTCGGAGGGGTTGCCTCCGGCCTCAGCAAGGAGAAGGCCGCGCGGTTCTCCTTTATGATGAGTGCGCCTGCCATCCTCGGCTCCCTTCTCATGGAGGGGAAGGATGCGCTCGAATCCGGGTATATCCGGGATATCGACCTCTTCCCGTCCATTGTCGGTATCGCCGTGGCCGCTGTGACCGGTTTTGCCGCCCTGCGTTTCATGCTGAAGATGATCAGCCGCGTTCCGCTCAGCTGGTTTGCGCTTTATGTCGCGCTGCTGGGAATTGCCTGGCTGCTCCTGCAGCTGGGAGGTTCGCCGCTCGTGCCGGCATTCGCGCTTCCTGCGGCAGCCCAGGAGGAAGAAGCTGCCGTAGGTTTCCTGCGGGTTCTTCTCGCATAATGACCGTATGTTTTCATTCTGGGTGAAAGGAGTGAGTCCTGTGAAAAAATGCATATGCATATTCATGACGCTTCTTTTGCTTTGCACCTTCACGCTTGTTCCCGCCTTTTCTGAAAACACCGATACCATCCCCGAACCCACCCTGTCGCCCGAGGCCGAAAAGTATGATGAAACGCAGCCCGAGCGTCTTTTCCAGAACCAGTTGTATGCGCTTTCCGCTATTCTCATGGCGGAAGACACCGGTGAAGTCATTTTCGAAAAGGATCCGGACGAAAGGCGTTTCCCCGCGTCAGTAACAAAAATACTCACGGTACTGATCGGTATCACGATGGTTGAGGATCTCAACCAGAAAGTCATTGTTTCCGAGCGGGCAGTCGATGTCCCGTCGGATTCTTCCACCATGCACCTGCAGGCCGGTGAAGAGATCCCTTTCATTGATGTTCTGTACGGAACAATGCTTGTTTCCGGCAACGACGGTGCCAACGTCATTGCGGAAACAGTCTCCGGCTCCATTGAGAATTTTGTTGTCCTCATGAACCAGTGGGCGGCAGATTTCGGCTGCTCCGATACTCATTTTGTAAATCCCCACGGTTACCATCACCCGGATCACTATTCCACTGCCCGGGACCTGGCAGTCATTGCGCGTCATGCCATGCAGAACGATACTTTCCGTACGATTGCTTCTGCAACAACCTACAACATTGCCCGGACCAACAAGCAGCGCGCACGGACCATCACCACCAAATCCTCCTATATGCTGGAAGGTTCCGCTGACAGCCCGAATAAGTATTACTTTCCTTACGCCACCGGTATCAAAACCGGTTCCCATTCCCAATCCGGCTACTGCTTTGCCGGTGCCGCCGAAAAGAACGGCGTTCGTCTGATTTCCGTTGTACTGTTTACCGGAAACCGGGCACGTTGGGCAGATACGATCAAACTGATGAACTACGGTTTCAGCCAGTATGTCAGCCTCTCCCCGCTCCAGATTTATGAAATGCATCCCATTGTTCTGGAGACCAATAACTATTCCACCAGTGACCCCGAACGCGGCAGGCTGCAGCTTACATGTGTCCCGACCGACATGTCCGATACCACGCGGATCACCACCACAAAAACAAGGGCCGACCAGATGGCGGCCAACATTCGGGAAACCTTTGATATCCAGATCACCCGTGACCTGATATGTCCCATTGCAGTGGGAGAACAGATCGGCACCATGACCTATTATCCGGATTCGCAGTACAGCGATCCGGTCACCTACACCCTTGTTGCTTCCCGTACTGTGGAACGTCGCGAAAACGCCCCGAAATCCCTGGAGGAAATCATACAGGAGACCTATGATGATCCGAATCCCCTGCCCAGGTTTTCCTTCGCGCTGTTTATGTTTTTCATTTCCCCGCTGCTGGTTTTGCTGATTCTGGTCGGGGTCGTCATGATTATCCGCCGCAGGCGGCGTGCCAACCGCATGCGGATTCCGAAGCCGGCAGGCCGCTATGTAAAATAAGCCCGTATGGGCTTATTTTTTTGCTGTCTTTATCGGGTTTCCGTCATTCTTTCCGGTAGCATTCCGTTTGTTTGTATGATATAATTTATATCGTTGGACAAATATAGGACAAATATAGGTTCATAATGGCTTTCATATCATCCGGCACGGTAAAAATCCGATATTGGGAGGGTTATTTATATGAGCAGGCAAATCATCGAAAACGGTTCTGCGGTACTGGGTATTGAGTTTGGTTCCACCCGGATCAAATCGGTCCTGATCGGGCCGGATCATACGGTTATTGCTTCCGGGAGCCACGAATGGGAAAATGATTTCGTGAACGGGATCTGGACATACAGCGAGGAGGCCATTCTGGCCGGTCTTCGCGCAAGCTACGCCGATCTGAAAAAAGATACCATGGAACAGTACGGCATCGTCCCCCGCCGTCTCTCTGCCATTGGCATCAGCGCAATGATGCACGGCTATCTTCCCTTTGACGCGGACATGAACCTGCTCGTTCCTTTCCGCACCTGGCGGAATACAATCACCGGGGAGGCAGCGGAAAAGCTGACGGAAGCGTTTTCCTTCAATATGCCGCAGCGCTGGAGCCTTTCCCATCTCTACCAGGCAATCCTGAACAATGAACCGCACGTTCCTTCCATCCGCTTCTTCACCACGCTGGCAGGCTGGGTGCATTACCTGCTCACCGGGCAGAAGGTCCTGGGTGTCGGTGACGCCAGCGGTATGATGCCGATTGACAGCACCACTTGCGATTTCGACCGGAATATGATCCGGATTTTTGACGGCCTGATTGCGGACCGCGGCTTCCCCTGGAAGCTGGAGGATATCCTTCCCCGTTCCGTTTCCGCCGGGGAGGAAGCCGGGTCGCTGACCGCGGCGGGCGCACTGCTGCTGGATGAAGACGGTGACCTGCAGCCCGGCTGCCCGCTTTGTCCGCCCGAAGGGGATGCCGGAACAGGGATGGCAGCCACCAACAGCGTCCGTGCAAAAACAGGCAATGTCAGCGCCGGTACCTCCATCTTCTCCATGATCGTTCTGGAAAAGCCCCTTTCCGCTGTATATCCCGAAATTGATGTGGTTACCACGCCCACCGGCAAACAGGTCGGCATGGTCCACTGCAATTCCTGCACCTCCGATATTAATACGTGGGTCTCTCTTTTCCGCGAATTTGCGGATCTCATGGGGTTCAGTACAGACGCCGGCGAAGTATATACCCGCCTGTTCAGGAAAGCGATGGAAGGCGCTCCGGACTGCGGAGGACTTGTCAGCTTCAATTACTTTGCCGGCGAGCCTGTCACCGGTCTCTCTGAGGGCCGCCCGATGCTCATCCGCACGCCGGATGCAAAAATGTCCGTTGCCAACTTCATGCGGTGCCAGATCTACGCCAGCATGGAAACACTCAAGGCCGGCATGGAAATCATGAATCGTGAAAAGGTTGCCATTGATCGGGTTTATGGTCACGGAGGCCTGTTCAAGACCGAAGGTGTCGCACAGAACCTCCTTGCCGCCGCAATCCACGCGCCGGTCACTGTCATGGAGACGGCCGGTGAAGGAGGCGCCTGGGGAATTGCCCTGCTGGCCGCCTATGCAGTCAGCCGCGAAAGCGGCGAATCCCTTGAGGATTACCTTGACCGCCGTGTCTTTGCCGGCATGAAGCAGCTTACTGTCAGCCCCGATCCGGTGGATGAAGCCGGTTTCGACGCTTATATGGAAAAGTTCCTTGCATGCATCCCCGCCCAGAAAGCCGCGGTGGAAGGGCTCAAAATCTGATTCTGGCAGGTGGTATTTCTGAAAGCTGCTGCTTTTGACCTGGACGATACGCTTCTTCATGATGACCTGTCCATTTCCCCGTATACGCTGGATGTTTTTCACCGTCTTGCTGATCAGGGTTTTTTCTTCATTGCGGACAGCGGTCGTACCAGGCTGAGCATGAAACCCCATGTGGAAAAGATCGGCTGTGTCGCCCTGTATATTGCCTGCAACGGCGCCGAAATATATGACGGTGTCACCCACGAGCTGCTTCACGCTGAAAACTACAGTATGGAAATGGCGCATGAAATCGTCGATTTCGGTGCGGAGTATCATGCGTATGCCCAGGCGTATGACGACGGGCACTTTTACTTCAACCAGTACTCTGTATATTCAGAACGCTACGCCAGGACTTCCAGCCTGTCCGGAATTTATGTCGGGGACCTGCGGAAATTTATCAGGGAACCCCGCAACAAAATCCTGATGATGGCGGAGCCTGACCAAATTGCTGAAATGCTGTCTGAAGCCCGCAGGCGTTTCGCCGGCCGTGTCTCCATTACCTGTTCCAAGCCCTGGCTGCTGGAGTTCAACCCCCTGCGCGCCACCAAGGGTATCGCGCTGGAGTATGCTGCGGATTATCTCGGCATCACGGTCCGGGATATCATTGCCTTTGGCGACAGCCTCAATGATGTGCCGATGTTTGAAGCTGCCGGCCGTTCCGTCGCGGTCGCGAATGGCTGGAAAGATGTTCTTCCGCTTTGTGATGAAATCTGCGGCACCAATAATGATGACGGTGTGGCCCGTTATCTTGCGGATCATTTTCTTCCGGAGGAGGTCAAGTCATGATTCACGCCCGTGATTTCCAGCAGGCGCTCGGGCTCGAGTGTCTGGTATCCTCATCGTATGATACGTGGGATATCCTTTCTCCGGAGCTGAACCGTCCCGGCATGCAGTTCTGCGGCTTCTATGAATTCTTCGCCTTTGAACGGCCGCAGGTCATCGGTAAAGTGGAGATGGCCTACCTGGACAAACGCACTTCTGAAGAACGCCGCGAACTGCTGGATCGTTTCTTCTCCTACCGCATTCCCTGCGTAATCATTTGCCGCGGAATGACTCCGCCGCCGGAACTGCTGGAAGCGGCGGAACGGAAACAGGTTTTCCTTTTTGCCACAAAACAGGTTACTACAAAATTCACGGTTTCTGCCATTCATTACCTCAACCGCTGCCTGGCTCCGCATATCACGCGGCACGGCGTGCTGCTGGATGTTTACGGAGTCGGTATTATGCTTTCCGGGAAAAGCGGCGTCGGCAAAAGTGAAGCGGCTCTCGAGCTGGTCAAGCGCGGACATATGCTGGTAGCGGACGATGTAGTGGATATCTGCCGGATCTCGGACGATCGGCTCATCGGCTCATGCCCTGAAAAAGTCCGTCATCTGATGGAGATCCGCGGAATCGGCGTGATTGATATCCGGGCTATGTTCGGCATCGGCGCCGTCTCTGTCAGTAAAACCATCGATCTGATTCTTGAGCTTGAAGTATGGGATGACGAAAAGGAATACGACAGGATCGGTCTGGATGAGGAGACCGTCGATATCCTCGGGGTGCCTGTCCCCTGCCAGACAATTCCGATCAAGCCCGGCCGAAACCTGGCGATTATCGTTGAAGCTGCCGCGCGCAATCTGAGCCTGAAACGCTCAGGCCACAGCGCGATTCAGGAGCTCACCAGCATGGCTTTTCCGGAAGCCTGACCAATTATTGAAACGGAGGGATTTATATGATTCGTGTAGGCATTGACATTGGCGGAACCGGCATCAAGGTGGGCCTTGTGGACGAAAATCTGCAGCTCATCGGGGAAGGCTCAATTCCGACCCGGACAGACATTCCTTTTGAGGAACAGGTCAGGGCAATCGCCGGCTGTGTGACAGAGACCGCTGCGGCTGCCGGCTATCGCCGGAAGGAAGATATTCTCAGCGTCGGCGTCGGGATCCCTGGAATTGCAAATGCGGACGGTGAAGTCATCAAATGCACCAATATGGGCTGGTTCCATATGCCGTTCCGTGAAGTGTTCCGGAAGTATCTGGATGTGCCGGTCTTCATTGATAACGACGCCAACGTCGCCGCCCTGGCGGAGAGTGTTGCAGGCGTCAGCGCAGGCACCTCGTCCAGCGTGTTTATCACCATCGGTACCGGGATCGGCAGCGGGATCATCCTGAACGGTAAAATCTGGAATGGCTTTCACGGAATCGGGGGCGAACTGGGCCATGTGATCCTGGATCTGGACGGCGTTCCCTGCACCTGCGGCAACCGCGGCTGTCTGGAGCGTTACTGCTCCGCCACCGCCCTCATCCGTATGGGCCGCGAAGCCGTCGCCGAAAGCCCTGATTCCCTGATTCTGAAGTCTGCCGGCGGAGATCCTGCCAGTATCGAAGCGCGTACTGTCATAGATGCCGCCCGTGACGGGGATCCGGTGGCGGTTCGTGTCTACGGTCAGTACATTTCTTACCTCGCCCAGGCAGTGGCCAGCGTGGTCAACCTGCTGGATCCGGAAGTCGTGGTTGTCGGCGGCGGTGTCAGCAAAGCCGGCAATTTCCTGATGGACCCGCTCCGCAGGGAATATCCGAAGTATGTTATTTTCAATGACCAGCCCATGCCGGAAATCAAACTGGCTGTTCTTGGTTCCCGTGCGGGTGTAATCGGAGCCGCCATGCTGTCCTGATTGCCGGTTTTGTCCGGATTCCGGAATCCTTGTCCATAACCGCATCACAGAGAGGAGTGCAGATTTGATGTCCGATTTCATCTTCAGCCTTCGACGGGATGGCTCCGCCCAGCTGGATGAGTATGCAGGCACAGGCGCCGATGTCATAATCCCGTCTGTTTATGACGGGCATCCTGTCACTGTCATCGCGGACAATGCGTTCTCCTGGCAGAGTTCCGTCCGGACTGTGATGATTCCGGATTCAGTAACCGTTCTCGGCGAAGCCGCCTTTTCCTGGTGTGAATCCCTCACCTCTGTGGAAATCCCGGATTCAGTCAAAACCATCGGGGAATGGTGTTTCATCGGTTGTTCAGCACTTCGCTCCGTTACAATTCCGCCGATGGTGAAGAAAATCAATTACTCGACTTTCCAGTCATGCGCTTCCCTTGTGTCTGTGGTGCTGCCGGACGGTCTTCGTTCAATCGGGCCGGAAGCCTTTTCGGAATGCCGGTCGCTGGTGTCCGTCAGTTTGCCGGACGGGCTCACCTCCCTTGGGGATAATGCCTTCAGCTCCTGCGATTCCCTGCAGTCCGTCAACCTGCCTGACAAGCTCACCTCTCTGGGTATCAATGTTTTCTCCGGCTGCACGTCGCTCTCCGATATTGTTGTTTCGGACAGGCATCCTGTTTTCCGGGTTGAAGACGGGGTCCTCATTAACCGGAAGGAGCAGCGGCTCATCTTCCATCCGTTTATGTCCGGCAGCTATGCTTACCGGATTCCGGATGGTGTCCGGATTATTTCGGAGGAAGCCTTTGCAAACCGGGTGCATCTGACGGAAATCATCATCCCGGACAGTGTCTCAGTCATTGAAGAAAAGGCATTCTATGGCTGCCGCGGTTTGCGTTCAGTCCGCCTGCCCGCATCGCTCACACGTCTGGGCAGCTATGCTTTCCACGGCTGTATTTCACTGATTGAAGTTACCCTTCCCGACAGTCTCTCCACGCTGGAGTATTCTGTATTTTACGCCTGCTCTACCCTGGTTACCGTCCGGCTTCCCGCCTCCCTTCGTGTCATTGCATCATGCGCATTCAGCGGCTGCGGCAACCTGACAACGGTTAACTTCCCGGATGGGCTGGTTGATATCGGCGATTCCGCCTTTGAAGGTTGTCGTTCACTGGACAGCATTGTCCTTCCGGAATCTCTTGAGACGCTTGGTGCCCATGCGTTCGGTTCCTGCGATATGCTGCAAAGTGTTTCACTCGGAAGCCGGCTCAAGGCAATCGCTCCCCGTGTCTTTTCCCGCTGCCGCAGTCTCAATCAGGTGGTCATTCCGGATGGGCTTGTGGAAATCGGATCGGAAGCCTTTGTCAACTGTACAAATCTGCTTACGCTCCAGCTGCCGGAATCCGTTGCCGCAATTGCGGATGACGCTTTCGATGAATGCCGTCACCTGATGCTCTTTGTCTGGCCGGGTTCTGCAGCAAAGCATTTTGCAGATGTACACGACATCCCGTATTCGGAAGTATAGGCACTTTCTCCGGGGTGTCTGCGGAACGACCTGGTTCGGAAGGACTCATTCAGAGCAAAATGAAACGGGACTGCCTGAGGCAGTCCCGCTTTTTCGGATTTTCTGATTACTGTTTGGTGCCGCATTCCGGGCAGAATTTCACGCCCGCGGCAATGGCTGCGCCGCAGTTTGCGCAGAATGCACCGGTATTCTGTTTCGCACCGCATTCCGGGCAGAACTTTGATCCGGCGGGAATTGATGCACCGCATGCGCCGCACACGGTTCCGGCAGCAGGAGCTGAAGGCGCAGCGGGAGCAGCAGGAGCATTGAAGCTCTGTGCAAACATCTGGCCCATTGCCGCTCCGGCTCCCATACCGACGCCCATGCCGGCCATGCCGCCGCCGTTTTCATTGTTGGCTGCTTCACGCATGGCTTCTGCGGCCTGGTACTTGGCATACTGGTCCATATTGCCAAGCACGCCCATGCTCGTCCGCTTGTCCATTGCCTTCTCAACGTCTTCAGGCAGGCTGATGTTTTCAATCACGAAACTGCACAGTGCCAGTCCCAGTTCGGCCAGTTTCGGATTGATGGCTTTCAGCGCATAGTCAGACAGTTCTTCATAATTGGCTGCCAGGTCCAGCGCGGGGATCTTGCTTTCGGCAATCGCATCGCTCAGTCCGCTGACCAGCGTCCGCTTGATCTGGCCTTCCACACCGTCCACTGTGAACAGGGCGCTTGTGCCGAATACTTCCTTCAGGAATTTTTCAGCATCATTGACCTTGAAGCTGTAGATACCGAACGCGCGGAGACGGATCATGCCGAATTCAGCGTCCCGCATCATCACAGGATTGCTGGTTCCCCACTTTTTGTCCAGAAACTGTTTCGTGTTCACAAAATATACGTCGGATTTGAAGGGGCTGTTGAAGCCGTATTTCCAGCTCTTCAGTGCAGTCAGAATCGGCAGGTTGCTGGTGGTCAGCTCATACCGTCCGGGCTCAAAAACGTCGGCCAGCTGGCCTTCGCTGACAAAGATAGCAACCTGGCTCTCACGTACAGTCAGCTGCGCCCCGTTCATGATTTCCTTGCCGTTCATGTCGTATTTGTGAACCATGGTATTCGCAGAACTGTCAGACCATTCGATAACATCAATCAGTTGTCCCTTGATTTTGTCCAGAATGCCCATCTTGTTTCCTCCTTGTTGGTGTGATAATTACTTATTTTTCTCCCGCTTCTTCGCACAGGGCGCTCAGAGCGGGCAGGATCCTGGTTTTCTGCAGGGTCAGGTCCAGTCCGAAGTATTCCTTCAGGTGTTCTATACCTTCCTCCACATGATTGATCAGCAGCGAACTCATGCTTTCGCCCGTCAGTACGCTCGCACCGTGAAGCGGGCAGCACAGCACCATGATCTCCCCGTTCGGATGAACGGTCGGCAGGATGTGGAACCCGCGGATATCACCGCCGAGCATCTTGCGAAGCGTCAGTTCCAGCCGGTCCTGGCTGTATTCCCAGCGGCCTTCCAGGTCATCGTCAATTCCCGGATCTTTCTGGGTCAGTTCCATCAGCAGGCAGGGCTGATCGGCATCCATCCGGCTGCGCAGAAGCCGCATCTTCCGCGTCAGATCCGCATAGCTTTTAACTTTCCCGGTCATCACCTTGCGGAAAAACTCATGCCGGCATTCTGCCAGCATATCGGTTTCCAGGAACCGGTCGTTGGAGAAGTCCGCATGCAGCCGGTTCAGCAGGGTGTTCAGTTCGTTCAGGTACATCAAAACCTCTTCCCGCGTATGGCCTGCCTGGAAAATGCTGACCGTCGGGAAATATTCCTGCAGATATGCCAGGATACGCTCCTCCTCCTCCGGATCGACCGCAATGGCGATACCGTCGGCGTGGTGCTTTGCGAGGCTGTCTTTCGCTCCTTCAAAATCATGGCGGATATGGGGCTGCTTGAAACCGGTCCGTTCCCAGTTTCCCACCTCTTCAAAGGCGCGCAGCACATCCTCCTGATCCGAAATCAGCAGTAATTTATACATTCACTACCCCCATCAGCGAAAAATGCATCTTTCCGCAAAGGGTATTATACAGCGTAGATGTCATTTATGCAAACGTTTTTTCCCCGGAGATGCCTGTTTTATGCGGTTTTTCGGCCAGTTTGCACGGTTTTTGCCTTCCGGCTGACATCTGCGCAGGCCTGTGATATAATACAATTTGATGCTGTTATAGAAACAGCATTATGTATGCTCAGGCATGTTTCCGAGGTGGGTTTTTATGAAAATCACCCTTCTTTCCGTCGGTTCCACCGGCGATGTCCGCCCGTTCATCCTCATCGGCCGCGAGCTGAAATCCCGCGGACATGAAGTGACGGTTACCGCTTTTTCAAGATTCGGGAATGCGGTCACTGCCGCCGGGCTGAAGTTCCATCCGCTCAGGGGCAGCGTTGAAAAAATGATGGAATCCATCATGGAGCCGGATACCAGCGGAGTGACCTATCTGCCCCGTCTCTGGAAAGGGGTAAAGGATACCGCGCCGGAAATGCTGCAGGATATGCTCGACAGCTGCAGCACTGCTGAC
>JAEEGL010644314.1_pt1 | contig 15987 bp, 12 predicted proteins | sample 9134231 | NCBI WGS metagenome assembly JAEEGL01 (sample SAMN16246548, study PRJNA631951) | gut metagenome | biome: gut microbiome; feature: rumen; material: fiber-attached | host: Bos | place: Iran: Karaj | collected 2018-10 | reverse complement strand
GGACATTGTTTGCCTCCAAGTGGAGTTTTTCAGGATTGGAAGAAGAATTTGAAGGGGTACAGGAAACGATCGTTCATAGTTGTCGTAATGAACCGGTATACGCCGAATCCGCAGAACAAATACGGTGCAGCGGTGTCAATGACATTCATGAGCCGCCAGCCAAAGAGCGGCTTCCGATCTGCGTTTTTATCGAAGACCATGGGGATAAACACCACTGAAAACTGAAAGTAATAATCTGCAAGACGTTCAAAAATGTTATTGTATCCGCAGAAAGTCTGAAACACAATTGCAATACCCATGAACTCCAGAAGAGTGGAATAAGTTCGATCTTCTGGCTTGGGCTTACGGAACATAATCGCGGCGACTACGATCACAACCATGATCAATGCTTTGGTACGGAGGAACTGTATTCCCTCCATACTTACTGTTTGAAATTCGGTATCATCCCTGTAAAGATTTAACATGATAGTAAGGAACTGACTCCGGAACCGATATGTAATCAGCAATACGATTGCCAATAGGATCAAATAGTTACGCCCAGGTTTCATTTTTGCGATCCAGTAGGCGGGCAAAAAAACAAGTGCTGGAAAATGAAACTGAGCCGCAAATAATGTAATTAAAACAAAACGGACGGGCTTACGGTCAATGATCTGGTCGAAGGCCAGCATGAGAAATGCCATGGCAATGCTTTGCTTCAAGGCCGAAAAATGGAATGTAAAAAAGAGAAGGCCAAAGTGATATAGAATGCTGGCTAATGGATTTGGCGAATAGCGGTAGATTAATCTGCCAAAGCAAATCGTGACAAAAGCAGCAATCAGTGAAATAAATAACTGATAATCACCGCTTGAAAGTTCATAGACAAGCTTATTTAGTAAATTAAATCCAGCGTTAAAATAGCCACTTCGCGAAAAAGCTTCCGACCATGTGTAGCTGCTCATGCGCTCATAGAGATGCAGGTAAGATGATGTTGTATCGTTTCCGATGACAAATGTATTCCGCAAGCCGTACACCGCAAACAGCAGCAAGCAGGCTACGATTACATACTTCTTTTTTCCTTCTCTGTACCCGTGCATCAACAGCGCTGTCATAAGCACCAGAGCTACGAGCAGCGCATAAATGTTCATTGTCTACTCCTTAAGCATATTCAAGAAAAAATGTTCTGTTTTCTCCGTAAGCTGTCTTGCCGAGAAATCCTTGCCGCGTTCTTCTGCGTTGTTCGCATAGCTCAAACGTAATTCTGGTTCACTGAGCATCCTGTGCATCCCGCACAGCAACGCCTGTTCCGAGTTTTCCACAATCAGTCCATATTCGGAATCCCCCAACAGCTCACGCATACCGGTACAGTCAGTCGTAACAACCGGCTTTCCAAGGATCATGCCTTCGGTTACAAACGTGCTGAAGCCTTCGTAACGGGAAGAGCATACCAAAAGGTCTGCCTCTTTGATGTAGGGATATGGGTTTTCACAAAAGCCGAGTAAATCCACGGAATCCGACAGACCATTTTCTGCGATAAACCGTTCTAAAGCAGCTCGATCATTGCCCTCGCCGAGAATCCAAAGGTCATAGGAGATGCCCTCGTGGATCAGCTGCTTGTGGCATCGCAGCAGGCGATCGTATGCCTTTTGATGGGTCAACCGTCCTAATGTAACAGCGGTCAGTCTTCGTTTTTCTGGCATATTCTCGGACCGAAAATCAGCCTTCCGGCGAATCTCAGCATCATCAATCGTATTATATAGCACAGAGGTTTTTTTCCGGAATTCCAAACATCCGGTCGAAGCTGTCCTTCACATTTTGAGATACGCAAACCACTTGATTAAACTTTGCATACCAGGGAGCCGCTTTCTTTGCGAACTCTTCCGGGCTGCTCATTTTCAGAGCCAAATCACAATGCACCCAAGCGACCTTCTTCGCCCGACGGTTTGTGGAAGAGGCCATGATTTTTGTTGCACCACATTCCAGATAAGCAACCTCAATGTCATAATCGCCCTTGATATGCAGCGGATAAGTCAGCCCTGTGGCTGCTTCCAACCGACTGCGATAGTTGTTGAAGCGACTCTGGTTCTCATAGCAGTAACGATATCGAATCCCAGGTTTCAAATATCGCTCGGCATCCGCCTTCCACAGAGTCTGTACGGTGATATCAAACTTGCTCTGATCCATCTCGTTGACCAGATTGCAGAGGACCTTCTCAGCTCCGCCGCCGCTGAGGTTCTCAATAAAAAATAGTATTTTTATCATATGTTTATCATATGGCAACTCCCTGCGTATTCTGATGAAGCACAAGGATATACTTCTTTTATCTTATGCTATTGGATTGGGAGAATTTTAGCTGTTTCATTAATTGAAAGAGCTTTCTTCCGATCTGTTGATAGGAGTATTGTTCACGGACGGAAACGTCCAACATAGATGGAACTTGTCCGTTTTTTGTTTTCTGCGAGTAAGCTTCCTTTAGCCATGCCTTCAGCGCCGGATAGTCTTTTTCATCGTTCGCCTGTTCATAGACAACGCCTGCACGGCAATCACGTATGATTTGGCCAAGCTCGCTTCCAGCAAGATTTCCGTTTACAACGCAGATAATCGGTCTTGCGGCTAAAAGCAGATCGAAAACCTTGCCAGTAACGACGCCTTTATCAATCGTCGTGTTGTGAGAACAGACAATACTGCAATCAATCTCTGACAGAATTTTCAAAACCTGACTGTGCGGAATAAAACCATAGCTTTTACATACAGATTCCAATTGGTAGGTGGATGCAAAGCTCTGCATCGTATTCCAGTCATTTCCCGCATACTCAACGGAAAGCTTTTTCTGGTCGATAAAACCCTCGTCGATCAATTCCCTCAGCGCACGGAACAGAATACTGAGATTTCGTTTGCCTTCGTAGAGCATACCTCCATAAAACAGGCGAAATACTCCAGGCGTTGGATCGGACTGCTGCAAAGTTTCCGGAAAATCCTCGGAATCGTATCCGTTCGGAATGCTGATCAGCTTATGCTTCGCCATCCCTGAATACTCAAATTTCTCCCGTGCACCTTCTGAAACGATGGTGATTAAGTCTGCGCATTTTGCATAACCGTCCTGCTCTTTTTTTCCTCGCGAGACACGATTCGTCTTGTGAGAGTAGCTGAACATTTCGTAGAACATCGGATCGCGGAAATCTGTAATCCAGAAATCTGCATATTTTTTTTCCATCAGTCTCTTCGCCACAGCGTGCGTTTCGCTTGGCGGATAACTGGAATATATTACGTCGAAATGCTCACCGGCCAATTCACGGTGAACTGCTTTCATTGCCTGGTTGACCCAATCAATCTCCCGGGTATTCAAATAGGCGTTACTCAGGTTTTTTGCTATCCATGCTTTAACCGGGCTGGTGGCGCCCTTCAACTTTTGCTTGAGGCCAGATTGAGTCATTTTATTTCTCTGTGCGTCAACAGTTTTTTGAAAAAAACCACTGTATGGAACAGATAGAATTTTGATATGATTGAATTCCTCTGGTACGAGTGCTTCGTCAGTTTTATCAGCTGGAGAAACCGTCTTTTGGATCAAGGTAATTTTTGTGTCTTCGCGCGAAAGGTATTTAATTACCTTAGTGTTTGGAATTGCTGCACAGTTGTTCAACGGGGCAACGCTTCCCATTATCATCAAGACACTAATCATCTCTGCTACTCCTTATGATACTGTTTGTAAATCCGGTAAAGCTGCTCCATGGATGACCGAATATCTCCGTATCTTTCTCGCATAATCTCAGCTTTTTCTTCAGGCCGTTCTCTATGCGCATGACAGATCGCCTCTATCCATTCCGTTTCTGCGTTCTCAATCGGAAGCCGCTCTACTGTGTCCAGAATGCAGGCATCGTTCGGAATCCGATCTGAAATCACACAGGGAAGTCCGTTTGCCTGTGCCTCAATCAGAGCCAAAGGAGTTCCCTCGTAGAGCGATGGAAATGCAAAAACATCAAACCCGGAAAGCAACCTGGGAATCTCGGAGGAATTCCCCATCAAGCAAACCGTTCCCACTATTCCGACTGCACGGATCTCCGCTTCCAGTCGATCTCGATCGCTTCCGTCGCCAAACAAGACAAGCTTGACGTCCGGCAGACGTTGCTTCAGCCCCGGAGCAAGTCTGATCAGAAAGCTCTGGTTTTTAACGTTCAGATAATGACCGACATGTCCAACCACGAACGCATTCTCCCAGCCATATTCCGCTCGAACCGCTGCACGAACTGATTCTGAATATTGGAATAGTTTTGTATCGATCCCATTTGGAATCACGGTGCCGTGCTTGGCGAACCAGCGTTTTCCATAAAGCGTATTGCCCGCATCAACGCCGCAGGCAAGAAACTCATTGCCGCAGCAATGAATCAGACGCTTCATCATCCAAACGTAGATTCTGCGTCGAAGCGTGAGCAGATTTTCCGTGTGGGTCGTATGGGAATGAGACAGACGGCCAGGCACTCTTTCCAGCTTAGCAGCCAGCATTACCAATCCACAGCTGTACATCGTATGACAGTGGACAACGTCATACCGTTCTCGCCGGATCAGTGCTCTGATATCTTGTAAAAAGTTGTTTCCATTGCCTGTAATATTCGGAAAATGGATCACACGGTGTCCCCGCGCACAGATTGAGGCTTCATACTCGCCGATTTCATCGCCGAATACCAGATAATCCAGTTTTATCTCCGGCGGGGCATATTCGGAAATACGCGCCCCGACCAGTTGAGCGCCGCCGATATTCAGCTTCGCGCAGACCTCCAATACTTTTATCTTGTCACTCATAGAAGCACCTTATAGCAATGAATCCAGCGAAAATTATAACCAATGATAATCTACAGCTCCTCGTAATTGCGGTTGAAATCCACAATGATCGGGCAATGCTTCCACACCTGTTCTTCCTTTGGAGGAAGCTGCATGTAGTCGCCGTAACGGATGGTCAGAAATTCATCTGCCTTTGAGAAAGCAAAATACTTTTTGCCTTGGAATTCTATCTTTTCCAAATGATCAAACAAATCTGCTGGATAGTATCGCCGACAATCGCGGATGGTCACTGGGAAAACAATCTGCTTCGTCGACTTACCATTCCACCGCCTGCCACGCTTTGCAAAAAAGCGACTGATGGGTAAGTATTTCTTTTTCGGTATCAGCTTCAGCAACACGTGTTCCCCGAGCCCAACAATCCCAGTGCTTCCGCTGGAATAGCCTCGATTGAACAGCAGCATGAATGCAAAATCGATATACTGGAGCATCTTTGAAAGCTTCCCATTGGGAACATAGTCTGCTGGGAAAATATCGTTGTAAATTCCCTTGTGATGAACGGCGTATTTCTCGTCTTCATATTGCAAAAATGTCGTATGATCTTTGCGAATTTTAGAAAAGACGTTACAGTTTTCTGGGTCTAACTCGCATCGGTCGAGTACAAATTCATCATGTCCTACTTCTGGCCAAAGCTCCATCAGCTTTTCATAATCGGCCCGAGGCATCATGATATCGATGTCATCATCCCAAGGAATAAAGCCCTTGTGACGAACCGCACCAAGCAGTGTTCCATATGCGAGTGAATAGCGAAGCTTATGTTCTTCACAGACACGGGATACCTCGTCAAGAATGGATTGCTCAGCAGTCCAGATATCTTGCATATTTATATCAGATTGTTTCATTTAAAACCTCTCGTAAATTCAGTTACCATTATTTTCAGCATTTTCCAGACTCACCAGATGCCAAAGCTCTACTGCTGAAGCAGCAACAGAATAGTGCTGGGCAATTTTTGCGCCACAAAATGCAAATTGTGAGCGTAGACCCGGATTCTCAAACATGCTCAAAACAAAAGAACTCAAGCGTTCAGAATCTTGCGCCACAAAAAGATATCCATTTCTGCTGTCTTGAACCAACTCATCGTGGCCCCGATTGTGTGAAGCTACCACTGGTTTTCTGCATAGCATGGCTTCGATGAGGTTCAATCCCAGGCCCTCACGTTTGCTACAGGATACCACAAGATCCACAGCGGGGACGACCTTTTCCAAGTCGGTGCGGTAGCCCAGTAGTTTTACGATATCCTCCAAGCCATCGGCTTGGATTTGCTCACGCAGTTCCTGTTCCTTGGGGCCATTTCCTGCCAGAAGAACTTTCAAATTCGGAATCTTGTCTTTCAGTAGGGCTGCCGCAGAGATAAGAGTCGTTTGATTCTTGTTTTCGTTCAGTTCGCCGGTGCAGAGGATTACAAAGTCAGTAGGGGAGAGACCTTCAGCTTTGCGCATGGTGAGCTGTTCCTCCGGCGTCGCGGGATGATAGCGTTTTTCATCTACGCCGACACCGTGGATATGAGCAACTTTGGTGCGCTTACTGAACTTCTTTTGTGCCAGGGCATAGTCTTCTTTATTGATAGTAATGAGAAAATCACAGTATTTCGCCATGAATTTCTCAATGGGATAGAAGACCAGCCAAGCCTTTTTTGAGGAACCTTTGTAGAAGTGGAAGCCGTGGGCCATATAAATGACCTTGGCGCCCTGCTTTCGGGCCTTTTTCGCTGCCAGCCGGGTCACAATGCCGCCCATGGGCGTGTTGCAGAGGATAACGTCGTAATGCTCCTCCGTGAGGAGCTTTTTCAACTGCTTGTATGCCTTCAGGTTGTCCGGACTTTTCGGTGAACGAGCGAAGGGTACTTCTATGAACTTGTCGCAATATTTGAGCTGCAGGCCGTTCTTCACCGCCAGATTGTCATGGGCGGCCACGTGGACCTCCCAGCCCTGCTTCTGCAGGTTCTGCATATGAGGCAGATGAAACTGGCAGATGTGAGAGAGAACGGTTGCTGTGTATAATATCTTCATTTTCATTCCTCGTGAGAGATACAGAGGTTGTTTCGCAAACAGAGAACGCTCACCGCACGTTTCTTCCGTGACTGCCATTGGCTTGCGTAGATTAGGTCTTCTCCCGTTTTCTTTGTCCTTTTTCGATCTTACGAATGGCGTGGTATATTCCGGTGATCTCTCCGTCTTGTCCGGGTTCGTCATTGCCCTCAATGATGCAGACACCTTTTTCAGTAACAGCTACGTCCCAACCGACATACGGGATTTCCGGCAGAGCTTCTGCAATCTTTACAACCACAGATTTCAGAAGTTCCCAATGGGGGATTTGGAAGCCCACCAAGGACTCCCCGGTGGACGGGTGCGTCGTAAAGGAATCCAGATCAATGTTGCGGAAAGGCGCATTAGTCTTTCCCGTTTCCAGATCAATGTTCCCATACACAGAGCCGGCATGTACGTTATCAACGACGGCGGTCCCGACGCCAACTTTCAATCCGGCCTGCAGAATGACGCTGTGAAAGGTCAGCACACGGATGCTGTTGACTGCGTAGGGATTCAGCCGGGCAAGGTCGGGATGCTGTACGATGCATTCCTCTGCAACGTAATCATCGAAATCAAACGGCTGAAACACGCCAGATAAGTAGTTGTCTTCGGTCAGAACGAAAGCGCCACGTCCGCAGGCGCTGTTTTTTTGTTTCATAAAAGCCTTCTTGTGGCGCTTGAGGAAATCCTTTAACCGGGCGTCTCCGGTTTCCCGATCCAGCGCACAGCATTCGCGGCCGATATACTCAGAGAATCTTACATCAAAGGCGTCCTTATGGAGAATACCTTCCAATTCGCGCGGATTATATTTCTTTATCAATCTGTGATTACGGCGATGTGTAAGAAAACTGTTACGATCCTTCCACGGTTTTCCGGGAAAGGAAAATTGATAATAGTCATCTGGTGCACAGCCGAGCAGCAGAAAACAAAACATCAAGTCTATCCAAGACCGAGCATAGTGCGCATGGTTCAACTTCTTCGTTAAGCGGTTGAAGTCTGAAATCTGCTGGATACATAGCTTTTTTAGTCCGCACATAGATGTATAAATTGTGCGAATGGATTCTTTCATGATTTGAACCTCCGCAAAGTACGACCTGCTCTATTTGACTTGGACCAATCCGGCTTTAGGCACTATTCCACCTATGAGATATAAAACTTGAAGGTAGGGAATGGAGCTAAAGAGGACGAACACAGGAAAAGAAATAGTAAATCCGTTCCATAACTTCTCGCTTTTTATTATGAGCAAGATCTTTTACCGTAATATTTGTTTTCTCGATCTCCGGACAAAGGAGGTTGGTAAAATCAATGTGCGTTTGGCTGGCAAGTCGCTTCTCAAAGGGAGGTGAGAGCAGCAGGTCTCCCAAATGCCGGTTGTTGTAGGGAACCGTCACATCGTATGAGAACATGTGCTCACAGCAAAGCACATCGGCGCCCCAACGGCTGTCCCGCATTTCCAGGTCGATGATGTCAGACCAGTCATAGTTAAACATATGCTCTGTAAACTCGGATGACTTCAAATACTCCCGATAACGCCTGTCCGTCTGATACATCAGCCTCGGCGCAAGCAGATAAATGTTGTTCATCACGTTGACCCGACGCCCAGTGACCTTCTTTTGCAAGCGTCTGACACCGTAGCGGGCATAGTAAAAGGCTCTGCCAATCTCGGAAGTCCAGGATTTCACTTCTACGTCAAATGGATGGGCCTTACGGAAATAGATCCGCTTCATAATGTCGTTGTGATTAAAGTAGCGCCGATTGCTGTTTACGCACAAGATTGCCCTGACAAGGTCATACTCCGGATAGATGCTTTTATCAAGAGGAATATCGTATGTAGTATGGGGAATACCCAGAGCAGCGCAGATTCTGTGGGCTGCTTCGCAGTCTACCTTCTCGGCGGGTTGGGAGTTATAGGAGAAATATTGCAGATGATCCTTGATGGAGACAGAGGCGGCAAGAGTGCCCTTGCTGTCCCGGCCACCGGTGACGGATACTGCCGTCCGAGGCCACTTCTTTGCGGTCAGTTCCAAACTGGCCCGCATGATGGCCGCAATCTGTTCTACAGTCCGGCGATATTCTGCTTCGCTTTCGCACATCCTCAAAGGGCCGCGGGGATAGAAGCGATGGGACGAGAATCTTGCATCTTTATAGGTAACGAAATTATTACAAATCAGCTTTTTCAGCTCCAGATAGTGGCTGATATCGCCGGGCAGGCCCTCGCCGTAGAGATGGTACCAGCGGTAATTTTCCAACCGTTCCACGTATGGGTCGAAGGTCAGTTCTTCCTGAAAGGCAACCAGCTCCTCGTGCGAGGCCAGATACCAGTGGTCGCCGATTCGACCGTAATAGGTGGCCCGCATACATTCAAAGTCGCCCCAGAAGGTAATATATTTTCCGTCCAGGAAACCCATGACGAAGAGGCCGGTTAGGTCGTCAATCAAGGGTATGCCTTTTTCAAAATCTCCATCAGAAAACTCTGCAAAACGCTGGAGAAGAGTATCTTCCTCGGCAATCTCGGCGAAAGGATCATAGGCGTGCCCAATTAAAAAATAAAGCTTTTCGTTATACTCAAAATGATATAGTTTCTGATTCCGATGGATGTAAAAACGTACATCCTGCCACTGCCATAAACGCCAATTTCCATAATACGGGAATTCTGTTCCCAAATCTACATCATGATTCGTAATCAAATAGCCTTGCTCGAAGACAGCAGACCGATATTCAGGAAACCGAATCATCAATGATTGTACGGTTTTCCAATTCTCATTCATTGCCTGAATTCTCCTAATTGCTCGAAAAAATAAGAAGGGAAGAAACCACAAAAATATAAAATCCCATAAATAGCTAATTTATATTATACTATGCAGCTTCGAAAAAGGCAACCTTTTTTTCTTATTTAATAATGTGTAGTAATACTTTGACAAATCTTTATAACTGGATACCCGGTTTTTTTCGCGCATTGCCGAATCCGGGTGCCCTCTTTGCGAATTGGCCGGGAAGGATGCCGCGAAACCGACGGGTTACCGGCTTCTCTGCTGCAAACGTCCGGGATAAGTTCGCACATTCGACAGGTGCGCCGATTGAGGATATAATGGACTCGAAAGGAGGGAAGCCCATAATGGACCGAGGGAAGCGCTGTATATCTATGGACGACGATGAGCACCGGCTGGCGATGATCGGGATGAACAGCTTCCGCAACCGCCTGATCCGGGCCGGGAAGCCAACGGAGGATGTTGACGCTCTGCTGTGCAAGCTGGTGAAGGCCAAAACAAAAACCAACGATCGGAGGAATACGAAATGCTGGAATTGACGTATCATTGGGAGGGCGAGTATCTGATCCCGGACCTGGAGGCAACGGAGGGACCGCGGGTGGGCAAATACGGGAGTCTGCGGCACGATTATCTGCGGAGCTGTCACCGGGGCATCTTTGACGGAATGCTACTGTCCGGCAGGCTGAACGCCCACCTTGAGGAGATCGACCGCCAGGCCAACGAGATGATGGAGCGCCTGACCGCGCAGATGGCGAAGGCTGAAGGCGTCACCGAGAAGCGCAAAGCGACAGATCAAATGGAGTGGCTCGGCGCCATGAACAGCATCAAAGCCAGAGCGGAGGAAATCGTCCTGGACGAACTGATTTACGCATAACAAACACGACAGCCGCTGCGTGCATTGCCAAATGCGCCAGCGGCTGTCGGCTTTTATCTGATCCAATGCGCTTGCCGAAGATTTGCCTGTGTATTGGACGCGGCAGGCCTTGAGAGGAATCCGGCAGTGTGCTTTTCCCATGCAAGAGATTGGTATATCTGCCGGCCTTTTTCTTGAGGAATTGTCTGCGCTGCTCCGTGTGAAGAGTTTTTGCATTCCTGAAAACAGTGTTTATTTCCCGAAAAGAATATGCTACAATGGAAGCGGTAATAAAGACCCGCCCCGATCTCCCTGCGCATTCCGGAAATCCTGCGGGCCCGGTACGACTGCCTGCGCTTCGGCCCGGCCACCGGACACAAAAGAAAAGCTACATAGCACCGTACATCAACGAAAAGCTGCACAGCTCCGTACATCAACGAAATCTGCAAAGCACCGTATATCAACGAAAAAGCGCAAAGAATCGGACACCGACGAAAAACTGCACAGCACCGGAGACCAATGCAAATCTACAAAGAAAGGAAGACCTCCCATGCAAAAGCATCTAAGGCGAAGCCTCGCGCTGCTCCTGTCTCTGCTCCTTGTACTTGGCATGCTCCCGCTCTGCTTCGCAGCAGATCTTCCGTTCACCGACGTCCTGGAGGGGAAATGGTATTCCGCCGCAGTCCATTACGTCTATGAGCACGGACTGATGAACGGCACCTCGGAAACCACCTTCGGCCTGAACACGAAGCTCACCCGCGGCATGATCGTCACCATTCTCTACAGCGCCGCGGACGAGCACGACACAAGCTATACGCCGCGCTTCGAAGACGTGCCCGAAGGCAAATACTATTCGCTTCCCGTCACCTGGGCCTATGAGACAGGGCTCAGCACCGGCACCTCGGAGACCACCTTCTCCCCGAAGGCCGACATCACCCGGGAGCAGCTGGCCATATTCCTGTTCAAATACGCAGAATACAAGGGCTTTGACACCGGCGCGCGGGCCGATCTTTCGGAGTATCCCGACGCGGACCGTGTCCACGGCTACGCGGAAAAGGCCATGCAGTGGGCTGTGGCGGAGGGGATCCTCTCTGGCAGCCGGCAGGGCGACGAGGTCCTGCTCCTGCCGCGGAACGACGCCACCCGCGCCCAGGTTGCCGTCATGCTGATGAAGTTCTTCGAGGGCCTGAAGCCCATGGAGGAGCTTCCCGTCAGCGAGATCGACCTGGCCCTGGACCCGCACCACGGCACGATCCTGCACACCTGGTGCTGGAACCTGAACACCGTGCGCGAAAACATGAGCGAGATCGCGGCGGCGGGCTTCAGCTCCATCCAGGTTTCGCCCATCGCCAGCTGCGCGGGCAACCGGCTGCAGATCAACGGCGGCTGGTACTACCACTACCAGCCCAACGAATACGTCATCGGCAACTACCAGATGGGCACCCGCGACGATTTCATCGCCATGTGCGAGGAGGCCCACAAGTTCGGCATCACCGTGATCGTGGACACCGTCCTCAACCATGTGACGACCGCTACCGTCCACGACCCCATCACCTCGATTCCCGACTGGCGGCACAACGAGACCGGCAACTGGAACCAGGACGACCGCTATCATCTGACCCAGTTTGCCCTCTCCGGCCTGCCGGATCTGAACACCCAGAACCCCGCGATCCAGCAGATGCTCAAGGGCTTCCTGCTGGACTGCGTGGCCTGCGGCGCCGACGGCTTCCGCTTCGACGCGGCCAAGCTGATCGAGCTGCCCGACGACGCCGCGGAGGGCTATCCCGCCTTCGCCTCCGACTTCTGGCCCACCATTCTGGACAACGGCGCTGCCTTCCAGTACGGCGAGGACCTGCAGGAGGGCAACGAGCCCGTCATCGACCTGTCCATCGATTCCTTCTCTTCCCGCCTGGGCACCTACCAGAAGTACATGAACACCACGGCCTCCTTCTACGGCTGGATGCTCCGGGAGCAGGTCAACAGCGACGATCTGAACGCGGAGATTATCTCCGACTGGATCCTGCCGGAGGACGCCTCCGAGGACAAGATCGTCACCTGGGTCGAGTCCCACGACAACTACTGCAACGACGCCTCCTATCGGGAGCTGGACGAGCAGGAGGTCATCCAGGCCTGGGCCGTCATTGCCGGACGCAGGGGCGGCACGCCGCTGTTCTTCGACCGGCCCATGAACAGCACCGCCTCCAACCCCTGGGGCAACGACCAGATCGGCCCCGCGGGCAGCAATATGTTCAAGAATCCCCAGGTCGTGGCCGTGAACTTTATGCGCAACGAGCTGGGCGACGCCGAGGAGGCCCTGTACAACCCCAACGGGGACAGCAAGCTTCTGATCATCGAGCGCGGCAATAAGGGGGCCGTCATCATCAACGTGCACGACGAGCCCGTGACGCTGGCGGAGGTACCCGTGGTCAACCTGGCCGACGGCGTCTACCCCGACCAGGCCGGCGGCGGTATGTTCACGGTCCGAAACGGCAAGCTCTCCGGCTCCGTCGGCGCGGGCCGGGTGGCCGTGGCCTATGACCGGAAGGGGACGGGCGTGGTATTTGCTCCCGCCATCGGCGTGTCGATTCCCAGCGGCAATTTCATCACCGACTCCATCAACGTGGCTCTGAACGTCCGCGGCTGCGATACGGCGGTCTACCGGATCGACGGCGGGGAGGAGGTCCCCTTCACCGACGGCACGGTTCTGACGCTGGGCGCGGAGCTGGCCCCCGACGAGAGCGTCACCATCACCCTGATCGGCACCAAGGGCGGCATCGTGGTCACCGCCTCCGCCACCTACACCAAGAAGACCTACTACGCCGATACCATCGTCTATGTGGAGGATGCGGTCCGGGCAAACCGGCCCAACTGGAACAACGTGTTCATCTATCTATGGGGCGACGGCGGCGTGAACAACGGCAGCTGGCCCGGCACCCAGGCGGAGCTCCAGACCGAGGGGACGTGGGCCGGATACTGGAAGTACGTCCTGCCCTTCGAGCTGGAGAGCATCCCAGGCCTGCACGTGATCGTCAACAACGGCAGCGGCGGCGGCACGAACCAGATCGAGCGCGGGGACATGATCATCAACCCCCATGAGATCCGCGTCATGGACGAGGAGGAGGCCTGGATCGACGCGACCGGCGGCTACCACAAGCACGCGTGGGGCGAGGGCGTCGTCACCCTCGAGCCCACCTGCACGGAGGAGGGCAACACCGCCTATACCTGTTCGACCTGCGGAGAGGTGAAAAACGTCACGATCCCCGCCCTGGGCCACGCCTGGGACGAGGGGACCGGGGTTCTTGCTCCATCCTGCACCGCGGACGGCATGATCTTCTTCGTCTGCAGCCGCTGCGATACGGTCCGGGAGGATCCCATCGACGCCCTGGGCCACGAGTTCGAAAACGGCGTCTGTATCCGCTGCGGAATGGAGGACCCGAACCTCGGCCTGGAGGGCTTTGTGCTGGCCGTCACGACCCCGCAGCCCGGCGATCAGGTGCTGATCGCGGCCCGGACGGAGGAGGGCTATCTGGCCCTGCGGCCCTACGACTTCAACCGCACGCCCGCTGCCGGCGATGCTCTGACGGTGGAGGGCCGCGAAGCGGTCGATCCGGACGAGACCTGGATCTGGACCGTGGCGGAGGGGAGCTACAATGCGTGGACCGGCCTGGTCTTCACCTACGGAAGCAACAACCTGCGCTTCAACTCCAACCGGATCCGCCTGCAGAACAACCGGCAGTACGGCACCTTCTCCGTCATTCCCTTCGGCGACGACTTCAAGCTCCGCTGTGACCAGAACAGCACCTGGCTGAACTATAACGGCAGCGCCTTCACCGTCGCCGGCGAAGCCAGTCCCATCTGCTTCTTCATCCTGCAGGGCGGAGAAGCGGAACCGTAAACCCGATCCGAAGAGAAAGACCTCGCAACAAATACCGGAAATAACAGACGCAAAGCCTCAGGCTGTGGGAGAGCTCCCCGGCCTGAGGCTTTGTCATATTTTTGGCTGCTTCAAAAAAGATCAAAAATAACTTTCGAAAAATCCTTTCGATTCGGGCTTCAACTTTCCCTATACAAGCGAGAGGAAAAATGACAACTTTTTTCCGCGCAGGAGCTTTACTTTTCCCCGATTTCTGTCCTACCAGGTGAGGGGGGAAACCTTCTGGCGAAAGGGCGGAGCAAAAGTCTATGCTTTGCTGGTTTTCATGGAAACAAAAAAACTTTGGGAGGATGCTATAAATGCGCCAGCTTCGTTCCCTTTACAAGTGAGAGGAAAAAATGACAACTTTTTTCCGCGCAGGAACTTTACTTTTCCCCGATTTCTGTCCTACCAGGTGAGGGGGGAAACCCTTCTCGCGAAAGAAACAGAGCAAATCTGCGCTACGCTGGTTTTCGTGGAAAGAAAAATCTTTGGAAAGAAGTTGTAAAATCGGCTGTTTCGTTCCCTTTACAAGTGGAAGGAAAAAATGTCGACTTTTTTCCGCGCAGGGGGTTACTTTTTTCTCGATTTCTGTCCTACCAGGTGAAGGGGAATCATTCTCGCGTATTTCTCTGCGCAGAACCTGTGCTTCGGGTTTTCGTGGAAACGAGAAAAACCGATGTCCGGCAAAAAAACTTTTTGAACAGGGGCTAAAATTTGCCTTGTTTCTGTCCTCCATGATAGAGGGACAGCACAAGCCTTCCCTTTCTTCTCGGCAGCGAGAAAAGAATTACCGCAATATTTCGCCGTGGGGAGTTTACTTTTCAACGAGTTCTGTCCTACCAGGTGAGGGAGTAAAAAACGGTCGACATTCCCAGCCAGTTGGAAGAACGCTGAAGTTTTTTCCTCGGAGACTTAAAAAACCAGCCGAGTTCTGTCCTTCCATATAGAAGGGTTCATTGCCGAACGGCGGCTTATTGAAAAGTTTTTCCTGCTGGGGTGTGTGAAACGTCGGGTTTCTGTCCTACCAGGTGAAGGGCTCTTTCAAATCCGGCAAATTCAGTCATTCTGCTAAGACTCTATCCGAATACCACAATTCGAATCCAGGCGCAAAAAAGTTTTTTGAACAGGGTTAACTTTTCGCCGTTTTGTGAGGAAACAGATAGAGAGCCTTTTCAGATGGCCCCTGACAAATCTGCGTTTTTGCCCTTTCCAACCTGGAAACCTGTATTTTGAAAACTGAATACCCGTCCGATGGGATATGCCCTCCGGGGAAGCACGCGACGACCGATGAGCGTGCCAGGGAGGGCGAGACGCCGGGAAGACCTCCGGGCAGGAACGGCATCGGGAGCAACGGGAGAGACAATATACTACAAATACAAAGGAGATGTTCCGAAACAAAAAAGCGCGTGCTGCGTGCCTTCGGGATTTGTCCCTCAGGGGCTGCAAACGCTGCATAACGATAGAGAAAAACGCAAAAGGCGTTGTCTCAAAACAGCGAAAACCGCTGAATTGAGGCAGCGCCTCTTTTTATATTCGATATGGGGTGTGGACAAATGCACAAGAGGCAAAAAAGAGCGCCCGAAGCGGAGGACGTGGAAATCGTCCCCTGGCTTG
>JAEEGL010091862.1_pt1 | contig 15987 bp, 11 predicted proteins | sample 9134231 | NCBI WGS metagenome assembly JAEEGL01 (sample SAMN16246548, study PRJNA631951) | gut metagenome | biome: gut microbiome; feature: rumen; material: fiber-attached | host: Bos | place: Iran: Karaj | collected 2018-10 | reverse complement strand
TATGGCCTTCTCGGAGGTGCGCGAATACCAGCCGGGTGACGACGTCCGGACGATCGACTGGAACGTGACTGCCCGATTGAACAAGCCCTATATCAAGGTCTTTGAGGAGGAGCGGGAACTGACCGTGATGCTGCTGGTGGATGTCAGCGGCTCGCGGCTCTTTGGTACCACGGGGCGCTCCAAGCGCGAACTGTTGGCCGAAATCGCCGCCGTGCTCTCCTTCTCCGCCTCCATCAACAACGATAAGGTGGGTGCGCTCTTCTTCAGCAGCAAGGTTGAGAAGTTCATTCCGCCCAAGAAGGGCCGCAGCCACCTGCTGCGCATCATCCGCGAGTTGCTCGAATTCGAGCCGCAGGAGCCCGGTACGGATATCGGTGAGGCGCTCCGCTTCCTGACGAATGCCATCAAGAAGCGTTGTACCGCCTTTCTGCTCTCCGACCTGATGGATGTGGATGCGCAGGGCAATCCGCGTTATGAGGATGCCCTGAAGATTGCCGTGGGGCGCCACGACCTCTCCGCCATCGGCGTGTTTGACCCGCGCGAGCGGGAACTGCCCAATGTGGGGCTGGTCCATGTGCGAGATGCGGAGACCGGCAAACAGCTGTGGGTGGATACCGCTTCGGCCTCCGTCCGTCGCAGCTATGCGCGCTGGGGCGCCACGGCCGACGCCAATACCACCCGGCTGCTCCACCGCTACAAGGTGGATTCGGTCCGGATCGGTACGGACAGTGATTATGTCAAGGATTTGATTTCGTTCTTCAAAAGCAGAACCTAGCAGATGAAACGATTGATACTTTTCATAGGGGTATTGCTCGCTGGGATGGGCCAGCTCTTCGCTCAGGAAGAGCCGCAGCTGCAAAGCCGTCTGAGCTGCGATTCCATCCTGATCGGCGACCAGGTCCGCTGGAGCGCGTCGCTCCGGCTCGTGCCCGGTGAGGAGTGCTACTTTGAAAAACCCGACGAACCGGTCGCCGAAGGACTCGAGACGATTGAAGGGTTCGCCGTAGATACGGTCAAACAGAACCGGAAGCACCTGGATGTCGAGTGTCACATGACCCTGACGGCATTTGAGGCGGGCAGTTATTTCCTGCCGCCGCTTCTGGCGCAGATTCAGCGGACGGACGGCAGCGTGGATACACTCTTCATTGACGGCCCCGTCCTGGAGGTCGCCACGATGCCTATCGACACCGCCACCTTCCAGCCCTTCGACATCAAGCGGCAGATCCGCTATCCGCTGACCTTTGGCGAAGTGGCTCCGTGGGTGTTGGGCGTGCTGGTCTTTTCCGCCCTGGTGGTGATGCTGGTGCGCTTTATCCGCTACCGCCGCGACAACCGCGACTTCTTCGGCCGGCCCAAGGTGAGCGATCCGCCCCATGTGGTGGCGCTTCGCGCCCTGGACAAGATCCGCGGCAAGCAGCTCTGGCAGAACCATCGCCAGAAGCAGTTCTATACGGAAGTGACCGATACGCTCCGTCAGTATATGGCTGCCTTCTATGAGGTACCCGCTTTGGAGCAGACCACCGCTGAGATATTCGACTCCCTGAAGGACAAGAAGATCGAACCGCGCCTCTTTGCCGAGGTGAAGGAGCTCTTTGAGCGGGCGGACTTCGTGAAGTTCGCCAAGCATTCGGCGACGGATGCCGAGAACGAGGAGACGCTTCCGACCGCCGTGCGGTTTGTCAATGACACCTTCCTGCAGCGCATGGAAGAGGAAAAGAAGGAGGAGGCATAATGTTTTTCGAGTATCCTTATCTGCTCTGGCTGGAATTCCTGCTGCTGCCGCTCATCGCGCTGTATGTGTGGCGTGAGCTGCGTGGCGGCTCGCCGCGAATGGCGGTGTCGGATGTCCGCCAGTGGGCGGCCGACGGCCGGAAGAGTGCCCCGCGCACCTGGCTCCGCCACCTGCCTTTCGTGCTCTTCTCCATAGCGATGGCCCTGATTATCTTTGCTCTCGCACGTCCGCGTACCTCGCAGGAGGTGCAGAAGGTGGATACCGAGGGTATCGATATCGTCCTGACGATGGACGTCTCTACCTCCATGCTGGCCCGCGACTTCAAGCCGGACCGCATCGGTGCGGCCAAGGATATCGCCATTGAGTTTATCGCCTCGCGTCCGAGCGACCGCATCGGTATCGTCGTCTTCGCCGGAGAGAGTTTTACCCAGTCTCCGCTGACCTCGGACCGCGTGACGCTCATCAACCTGATGAAGGAGATCGAGACGGGCCTGATTGAAGACGGTACAGCCATCGGAAACGGTCTGGCCACCGCCGTGGCCCGACTCAAGGATTCGGATGCCAAGAGCAAGGTGGTGATCCTGTTGACGGACGGTGTGAACAACTGCGGCGAGATTTCCCCGATTACCGCGGCGGAAATCGCCCGTACCTTCAACGTGCGGGTCTATACGATCGGTGTCGGCGCCAAGGGCACTGCCCCGTATCCCGTTCAGACGCCCTGGGGAATCGAACTCCAGCAGGTTCGCGTGGAGATTGATGAGCCGCTGCTGCAAGAGATCGCCTCTAAGACCGGCGGCAAGTATTTCCGCGCCACCGACAACACCAAGCTGATGGAAATCTACGGAGAGATCAACGAGATGGAGAAGAGCAAGACCACGGTCGAAAGTTTCCCCGTCTATACGGAACTCTTTATGAAATACGCCGTAGCGGCGCTCATCGCACTGCTGCTGGCCTTTGGGTTTAAACTCTTTACAAGGAGGCTGCCGTTATGATTTACTTCGTGCATTCCGCCGCTTTGCTCCTTCTGCTGCTCGTGCCGCTCTTCTTTGTGGCGTATGCAGTGGCATTGGGGCTTCGCCGCCGCCGGATTGCCCGGTTCGGCAACCCGGAACTGGTCCGGCAGCTGATGCCGACCGCCTCCGTAGGCAAGGGCTGGCTCAAGGTCTCTTTCTTCGCCGTCGCCTTTTTCTTCTTCGCAATCGGCCTCTCCCGTCCGCAGCTCGGTGCCCGTCTCAAGGAGCGCGAGAGCAAGGGCGTAGAGGTGATGATCGCGCTGGACGTCTCCAATTCGATGCTGGCGGAGGATTATTCGCCGAACCGTCTGGAGCGCTCCAAACTGGCCATTTCCCGCCTGGTAGACAAATTGGCGGGCGACCGCATCGGCCTCGTGGTCTTTGCGGGACAGGCCTTTGTACAGTTGCCTATCACCACCGACTATGTGTCGGCCAAGATATTCCTCAATACCATCAGCACCGGTTCCGTTCCCGTGCAGGGTACGGCTCTTGCCGATGCCCTGGCCACCAGTGCCCGAAGCTTCAGTTCGCAGAGCCAGAAGAGCCGCGCCATCATCCTGATTACCGATGGCGAGGACCACGAAGGCGATGTGATTGAAACCGCCAAGAGCCTGGCGGAGGAGGGAATCCGCATCTATTGTATCGGTGTGGGTTCGCCGGCCGGCAAACCGATTCCGGTGGGCGGAGAGCTGATGAAAGACAAGGATGGCAACATCGTGGTCAGCAAGCTGGACGAGAGTATCCTGCGCCAGATCGCAGGCGTTGGCGGCGGAGAGTATGTCTGCGCCGGTAACAGCGAATTCGGCCTCAATCCGATTATCGACAATATCCGCACGCTGGACAAGGAGGAGTTCCAGTCCGTCGTATTCGAGGACTTTGACGAGCAGTATATGTATTTCTTCGGAATCGCCCTGTTCTTCTTCGTACTCTCTTTCCTGGTACCCGAGACCCGCAGCCGCCGAAAATTCTTCAAGGAGGACCAGAAATGAAACGTATCGTCTTCATATTGCTGTTGATTGCGCTTGCCGTTCCCGCCGCGTCGGCGCAGGGGGAGCGGGGCAGTGTCCGCAGGGGTAACCGCGCCTTCGGTCACGAGAAATACCAGGCCGCCGAAATCGACTATAAGAAGGCCCTGCTGGCCGATTCGCTCTCCAATGCAGCCGGTTACAACCTGGGCAACACCTATTATCGGCTGGAGAATTATCAGGAGGCCGACAAGGCCTACGGCGCCATCGCCGATTCGCTGGCCAAGGATCCCCGCTATGCGGCCCGGCTCTATCACAACATGGGCAATTCGCTGCTCGCCCAGCAGAACTGGCAGGGCGCCATCGAGGCCTACAAGAATGCCCTGCGCCGCGATCCCTCCGACAAGGAGACCAAGTCCAACCTGGCCTACGCACAGCTGATGCTGCAAAACCAGCAGGACCAGCAGCAGAACCAGGATCAGAACCAGGACCAGAATCAGAACCAGGATCAGCAGAATCAGAATCAGGATCAGGATCAACAGCAAAACCAGCAGAATCAGGACCAGAACAAGGACCAGAACAAGGATCAGAACAAGGATCAGAATCAGGATCAGAAGCAGAATCCCGATCAGCAGAACCAGGATCCCGACCAGAATCCTGAACAGAACCAGGATCAGGGCCAGACGCCTCCGCCTCCCCAGATGAGCCAGCAGGATGCCCGACAGATGCTCCAGGCCATCCAGGACAAGGAAAAGGAGACCCAGGACAAGGTAAAGAAGGAGAAAGCGCTCCTCTTTAAATCGAAACAAAAAGAAAAGAATTGGTAGAAACGAACGAGATATGAAACGACTGTGTATCGTATGGATGTTGCTTTGCAGCGCGTTTGCGGCCCTGGCCCAGAACACGCTGACGGTAGATGCCCCGAAGGTGGTGACGACGGATGAGAACTTCCGGATTGTCTTCACCGCCAACGGCCGGATGTCAGACTTTAACTGGCCCGGTTCCGATCAGATTTCCATTCTGTGGGGACCGCAATCCGGATCGATGTCCAGTACCAGCATCGTCAACGGTAAACGCACCTCCACGCACCAGGAAACCTACACCTATATCGTGCAGGCGCTCTCGGAAGGCACCATCACCCTGCCTGCGGCAACGGCTACGGTAGGGAAGGAGAGTTGCTCTACCGGTGAATTCAAGATTGAGGTGGTCAGCGGCGAGAAACGCGCCCAGGCCACTTCCGATCCGAATGCCGGCGGTGCTGCGGCCGCTACCACGGAAGAGAAACAGAATGCTTCCGCGCCGGTGGGCTCGGGCGATATCTTCCTCCGTCTCTCCGTTTCCAAGACCCAGGTGGTCAAGGGCGAACCGCTGGTGGCCACACTCAAGCTCTATACGCGGGTGGATGTGACCGGTTTCGAAGAGGTTCACTTTCCCACCTTCAACGGTTTCTGGAGCAAGGAGACCGAATCCGCCCAGAACGTGCAGTTCGAGCGTGAGAATGTGGGCGGAACCATTTACAACGCCGCCGTGCTGCGCCGCTACATGCTGATTCCACAGCGTACCGGCAGCGTGACGATTGATCCGGCCGAGATGGTCTGCCAGATTCGCGTACTGGGCGACAGCGGCCCGCGTTCCTTCTTTGACAGTTTTTTCGACTCCTACCAGACCGTTCGTAAGCGTCTCAAGACCGATGCGGTCAAGATTCAGGTCAAACCGCTGCCCGAGGGTGCTCCCGCCTCCTTCGCCGGCGGCGTGGGCGACTTCAAGATGAACGCCGTCATCAGCAAACAGGGCATCAAGGCCCACGAGGCCGCTTCGCTGGTGGTCACCATCACCGGCCGGGGCAATATCTCCATGCTGGAGGCGCCGCGTGTCAGTTTCCCGCCGGATTTTGAAGTGTATGACCTCAAGAGCACCGAGAAAATATCGGCCGACGGCACTTCGGGCACCAAGACCTTCGAGTTCCCGTTCATTCCGCGCAGCCACGGCGATTTTACCATCGAACCTATCCGATATTCCTATTATGATATCGCCAAGGGACGCTATGTGACCCTTTCTTCCGAGCCGCTTTCCATTTCAGTGGAGAAGGGCGAAGAGATTGAATCCGGTGGCGTGGTCGTGCCCGGCGTGGCGCGTCAGGGCGTCCGCAACCTGGCGGAAGATATCCGCTTTATCCACACCGGAGCTTCCGGATTGCGGAAGGAGGGGGCCTTCTTCGCCGGTTCATTGCTCTATTGGCTACTGATTGCGGCCATCGCCGTGATTACGCTGCTGCTCGCTCTCTTCTTCAGGGCTGCCGCCGCGCGCAGACGGGATGTTGTGGGGATGCGGAACCGCCGCGCCAACAAGGTGGCCCGCACGCGCCTGCATCAGGCCGGCGACTATCTCAAGCGCAACCTGAACAGTGCTTATTACGAGGAGCTGCACAAGGCCGTCCTGGGCTATGTTTCCGATAAACTCACGATTCCTGCGGCGGACCTCTCCAAAGACCGCATCGCGGAAGCCTTCGCGGAGCGCGGGGTGGAAAGCAGCCTGTCCGGCCGTCTGATCCATATCCTCGATGCCTGCGAGTTCGCTCGCTATGCGCCGGATACCGAGCAGGCTGAGCGTGAGGGACTTTACAACGAAGCACTCAATGTCATTTCAGAACTGGAGGGTCAAGTGAAAACCAACCGTAAACCGAACCAGCCACTCCGCAAGGGGGCGCTGCTGTTCACGGCACTGCTCTGTCTGGGAACCTTCACTGCACGTGCGGCTGAGGATTCCCGCTGGGAGGAGGCTGCCGCCGCTTATACGTCGGCTGATTACGCCACCGCCCTGGATACCTATCGTTCCATTGCAGACGAAGGGCTCGTCTCGGCGGACCTGTGGTACAACATCGCGGGCTGCTACTTCAAACTGGGCGATATCCCCCACGCCATCCTCTACTACGAGAAATGCCTGAAACTGGCACCCGCGCACGTGGATGCCCGCAACAACCTGGATATCTGCCGCCAGTTTACCCTGGACAAGATTGATGAGATTCCGCCCTTCCTGCTGGTTACCTGGCTGAAGAAGGTCAAATATGCCTTCTCGGCCGATGCCTGGGCCTGGATTTCCGTGGCGCTGGCCCTCGTCGTGGCAGCGCTGCTGCTGGGATTCCGCTTTTTCAGCCGTCTGGGTGCGCGCAAGGTCTCCTTTATCTTTGCCTGCATTGTGGCGCTCCTCGCGCTGGCGGCCCTCTATTTCTCGCTCTCTGAAAAGTCGGATGCCCTCCGTTCGGATGCGGCGGTGATGATTCAGCCTGTCTCTACGGTCAAGAGTTCGCCGGGCGAGGGGGGTAAATCCATCTTTGTGCTGCACGAAGGCACCAAGGTGGAATTGCTGGATACCCTGGGTGAATGGATCAAAATCGAGCTTTCCGACGGCCGTCAGGGCTGGGTGGAGGCTTCCGTATTGGAAAAGATCTGACGCATGGCTGTAACAATCCATAAGATAGCTCTCGGGGGGCTGGAACTGGACCGCCCCTTCGTGATTGCAGGCCCTTGCAGTGCGGAAAGCCGCGAGCAGGTGCTCACTACGGCGGATGCTCTTGCCGCCGGCGGAATCCGCGTGTTCCGCTCAGGCGTCTGGAAACCCCGCACCAAACCCGGTGGATTCGAAGGGGCTGGCAGCGAGGCTTTTGCATGGTTGCAGGAGGCGCGCGAACGCACCGGCATGAAACTCTGCACGGAGGTGGCCACGGCCGCCCATGTGGAGGAGGCTCTCAAGGCGGGGATGGATCTGCTCTGGATCGGTGCCCGCACAACGGCCAATCCCTTTGCGGTGCAGGAACTCTCGGATGCGCTGCGCGGAACGGAGATTCCGGTATTGGTCAAGAATCCCATCAATCCCGACATCGACCTCTGGTGCGGTGCCATTGAGCGTCTCTCCGGGGCCGGCCTTCGCAACATCGGCATCATCCATCGGGGATTCTCCTCCTACGAGAGGAATCTCTACCGTAACCTGCCGCTCTGGCACATTCCCATCGAGATGAAACGCCGCTATCCGGAGGTCACGCTGCTCTGCGATCCGAGCCACATGGGGGGCAGCCGCGAATGGGTGGCACCGCTGGCCCAGCAGGCGCTGGATCTGATGTATGACGGCCTGATGATCGAATCGCACTGCCATCCTGAATGTGCGTTGAGCGATGCACGACAGCAGTTGACACCCAGCGAGTTATTTGCTGTAATCCATCGCCTGGTGGTGCGCGACGATGCCCGCATCCCGGATGGAATCGGCCTGCTGCGCGAACAGATTGACGAACTGGACAGCGAACTGGTGGCCCTGCTGGCCAAACGGCAGCGTCTCTCCAACGAGATCGGCGATTGGAAAATCGCGCACAATATGCCGGTCCTCCAGAGCGGCCGCTATCGGGAAATCATTGAACGTCTCTCTGCCCTGGCAAGCAAGCAGGGGCTGGATCCGGCCTATGTAACGGCTATCATGGAGAGCATCCACCGGGAGAGTATCCGGCAGCAGATGAAACAGCAGGAGAAGGTGGAATCCGCTAAAGCGTAGTGCTTTCTTCCTCTTTTGTGAGTTCTTCCTCGACTTCTTCAGGATCGTATTTCTGAAGCAGTTGCCTGCGGTCTTTGAAAATGACCATCTCGTTGAGCACGAAGTTGACGGTACCGCTGATAATCAAGGCCACGAAGTCACAGATCACCACATCCCAGCGGAAGAGGTCCTTGAAGAAAAGCGCCAGGGCCACCTTGAGCACCATCAGTATGTTTGCCGTCAAGGCAAAGGCCAGATAGTGACGGAAGTAGGAGCGAGGGGAGCGCTTGGTAATCCGGTCTCTCCAGACAAAGAAATAAGCCGTGGTGAAGTTGACCAGGATGGCAATTTCCGAGGCGATGAGAATGGACAGCGAGTCCTTCCCGGAAAAAGAGGTGTTCTTGAAAATCACATGGGCGAGCAACCAGAGGATCGCCATCTCGACGACGGCACCCAGCGAAGTTGCGCAGGCATACTTACCCTGGTTGATTAAAAAAGTTTTAGCTTTGCCCATCTGTGAATTTTTGAACGGACAAAGCTAAAACAATTTTCTGATTTACAGAAAGGATTCCGCCTATTTGTAGAGGAATCGCTTGATGGAGCGCTTCGGTGTCTTTTCGAATTCAGTATCGCGAAGCTCAACTTTTGCCACGCGGCTGTAAGCAGGCAGCATCTCGTTAAGGAGCAGACGGTTCTCTTCCATTTTGGCTGCAATGGCCTCCGGGCTGAGTGCCTTCCTTCCCTTTTCAATCACCGGGTAAATCAGGGCGACCAGCTGGTTGCCTCGCTCCACCACGATGGATTCAGCCACCAACGGCAGGGAATTGAGTTTGTCTTCAATCTCCTCGGGATAGATATTCTGGCCATTGGCTCCCACAATCAGGTTCTTGCAGCGTCCCTTGATAAAGATGTTGCCGCGCGCGTCGATCACGCCCATATCGCCCGTATGGAGCCAGCCGTTCATATCGATAGCGGCAGCCGTCGCTTTCGGATCCTTGTAGTAGCCGGCCATCACGTTCACGCCCTTGGCGAGGATTTCGCCCGGAACGTGCTGCGGGTCTTCTGAATCGATTCGCAGTTCCATGCCGTCCACGGCCTTACCGCAGGATTTGGCCACGAACTTGTCCCAGCTTTCGTAGCTGAGCAGCGGTGCGCATTCGGTCATGCCGTAGCCCACGAGATAGGGCAGCCCGATTGATTTCATGCACATCTCCACGTCATTGTTGATGGCGGCGCCGCCCACGATGATGGAGCGAACCTTCCCGCCGAAGGTCTTCATCAGTTTCTTGCGGATGGTCTTCTTCATGAAGGCGTCAAAGAAGGGGATCTTCATCAACCGCTTGATAGCCGGCTTGTTGAGGGTCGGGAAAACCGCGTTGCGGAAGATCTTCTCCAGCACCAACGGAACCGTGATCAACAGGTAGGGATGGACGCTTGCCATGGCGCCGAGCAGCACCTTGGGCGAAGGGGTCTTGCCCAGGAAATGGACGTGGCAGCCACCGGCAATCGGGTAGATGAACTCAAAGGCGAGGCCGTACATATGGGCCAGCGGAAGCATCGATATCATCTCGTCGCCCGGACCGTTTGGAATGTGCGAGAGGGCGAACTCGATATTGGAAGAGATGTTCCGGAAGGTCAGCATCACGCCCTTCGGGGCGCTGGTGGTGCCGGAGGTATAGTTGATGAGGGCCAGGTCGTCCAGCGAGCCCATCGGGTAGTTGACGTCCGCGGGCTCCATCGGTTTGCGCGCCATTTCGCTGGGAATGTCGGTGATGGAGGGATTACCCATCAGCAGCGAGAAGTCGTCCACGTCGATGGCGGCCGTCAGACCGGGCATTTTGGCGGGATCAAGGTTCTCCCAGATGCTGAGGTCAGTAAAGAGCAGTTTGCTCTCGGAGTGATCCACCAACTTCACCACGCTTTCGGGCAGGAAGTCGTTCAGCAGGGGAACCGCTACGGCGTGGTAAGTCTCCACGGCCAGAAAGGCGATGGCCCAGTGCGAAGAGTTTTTCGCGCAAAGTGCCACACGGTCGCCCGCCTGCAGGCCTGCATTTTCAAAAATATGGTGAAGATGTTTGATTTCTTCCGCAATCTGACGGTACTTGAAGGTCTCGCCGTTCAAGTCGCTCAATGCATTTGCATCCCAATGGGTACGGATGCTCTCCTGAATGATTTCAATGAAATTTCTCATAATCTCTTTTGCGTTTGTGCTTGGTTTGACTTAAAAAGCGCCGCAAAAATAGTTTATGTGTTTATCCCAGCCCAATTATTGGGATTATTGCCTAATGAAAGTGATAAATTCTATTAAATAGTGACAAAACCATTGAATTCGATGACGAATATTTCGTCACACAGATTTCGTCACACACGATACGTATCAATGTATGGTGCCCCGGCACAAAAAAATGGCCATCGTTTGATGGCCATTTTTTTTGTGCTCCCTCAGGGGCTCGAACCCTGGACCCCAACATTAAGAGTGTCGTGCTCTACCAACTGAGCTAAGGAAGCTTTCCGTTTTGGGACTGCAAATGTAGATATATTTTTCGGCTCTGCAAATATTTTTTTCAATTATTCGTACCTTTGTATAAATGAACCGTTCGAATACGTGATCAATATGTCCAGACTTCGTCCCTATATAGCGTTTATTGTGGTGGCGGCCCTGATGATGGTGTTGTTCCCTTCCAAGGGGCAGTTTATGTATAAATACCAGAAAGGCAGCCCGTGGATTTATGAAACGCTGATTTCTCCTATCGATTTCCCGGTCCTCAAGACGGACGCGGAGATGTACCGCGAGAAAGAGGCCCGTGCATCGGAGGTTGTGGAATGCTATCTCAGTGACGAACGCATTCCGGCAGCCAAAATCGACGCCTTCAAGACCTATTGCGCCGAGCATGAGGTGGATCAGGCTTTTTCAGGGGCCGTGCTCAGTCAGTTGCGAGACCTTTACCGCAGCGGCATCGTGGCGACCCTGGGTGAGGGACAGCGCAGCCAGGTCGTGCTGGTCAAGCAGGACAAACGCGTGGCGGAAGTGCCGGCGCAGAACCTATACACCCAGCAGAACGCCCGCTTCATGCTGCTGAGCGCCCTCACAGCCCAGTTCCCGGAGGCCTATGTAGACTCGCTTTCGGCGGCTCTGGATCTGGAATCCTACGTAGTGCCGAACCTGGTCTACGACGAAAACACGACCGCCCTCTTCCACAAGGAGGCGGTGGACTATATCTCGCCCACCAAGGGAACCATCTATGCCGGACAGCTGATTGTCTCCAAGGGTGAGCTGGTTACCGCTGATATCGAGCAGTTGCTGGATTCCTACAAGGCTGAATATGAGCGCAGTTTTGGCCTGAGCGATACCACGGCGGCCGTCTTCTTCGGCCATCTGATGCTGGTCGTGGCGCTGCTCGTGGTCTTCGGTTTCGTGATCTTCATCTTTGAGCGGAAAGTCTGGAACTCCTTCCCGCAATTGCTGTTCCTGCTGCTGATGCTGCTATTTGCTTCGATCGCCACGGCTCTGGTGGCGCGAATCGGAGCCGGATGGCTCTTCCTGGTGCCTTACGTGGTGCTGCTCATTTACATGGATTCGTTCTTCAACCGCACAGTGGCGGTGGCTGCCTACAGCGTAATCCTGCTGCCGCTGCTGCTGGTGCCGGAATATGGCGTGCAACTCTTCCTGACCAACCTGGTGACGGGCGGGCTTGCGCTCTTCTCCTTCAGCCAGTTCAACCGCGGCTGGAAACTCTTCCTGAATGCGGTCTTCCTTTTCCTGGCCATGGGATTCCTCTACGCGGCTTTCGCCCTGCTTGCCGATGGCGGCGCCGAGGCATTCCGCAAGCAGCACCTCCTCCTGCTGGCTGGCAACGCGTTGCTGGTGGTGGTGCTCCACCCCTTTGTCTATCTGTTGGAAAAAATCTTCGGATTCGTCTCCTACACGCGCCTGTGGGAGATGACCGATACCAATAACAAACTGCTGGTGGAACTGGCCCACAAGGCACCGGGTTCCTTCCAGCACTCGCTGCAAGTGGCCAATCTGGCCGAGGCGGCGGTCCGCGCAGTTGGTGGCTATGCGATGCTCACCCGCGTTGGTGCGCTCTATCATGACATTGGTAAGATGGACAATCCGCTCTGTTTCATCGAGAACCAGACGGCCGGCGTCAGTGACGATTACCACAAGGATCTGTCGCCGGAGGTCAGCGCGCACGATATCATCCGCCATGTGGAAGACGGCGTACTGCTTGCCCGCAAGAACGGTCTGCCGTCCATCGTGACAGACTTTATCCGCTCTCACCACGGCCGTGGCCTCGCGCGTTATTTCTATACGCAGTACTGCAATGCCGGCGGCGATCCGGAAAACAAGGCTCCCTTCACCTATGACGGAATGCTGCCCCAGACCAAGGAGCAGGCCATCCTGATGATTGCCGATTCCATTGAAGCGGCCTCCCGTACGCTGAAAAACTACAGCGCCGAGACAATCTCGGCACTGGTAGAGCGGATTATGGCCGGCAAGATGGAAGAGCACCAGTTCGACGAGGCGGATATTTCGCTGCGCGAACTGGGCCTGGTCAAGGAGTCACTTAAGAATTATCTGCTGCAGGTTTACCACGCGCGGATATCTTACCCCAAACAAAAGAAACAAGCACCAGCAGCGCCAAAAGAAGGCTGAGCGGTTTAGCCAGTCGGCCAATCACGTCGCCGTGGATGGTAAAATGGGTCAGGGAGTCGTTCAGATGGACATCTCCCCGCAGAGACTCTTCCTTCCACCAGGAGGTGCGCTGCAGGACATCGCCCCGCTGATTGAAGAAACCGGAAAGGCCCGTATTGGCGGCCTGTACCACATCGCGCCGGTTCTCAATGGCGCGCAGGGCGGCATAGCGGAAGTGCTGCCGGTAACCGGGCGTATCGCCCCACCAGGCGTCGTTGGTCATCACGGCCATGAAATTACCGCCACGCTGGACGCCGCCGCGGGAGTAGTCGCCGTAAACCGATTCGTAGCAGATCATCGGCACCACCTTGTTGCCATCGGTGCCCTCCAGCGCCTCCATTTGCTTCATCCGTCCATAACTGCTGGATGCTCCGCCGAATTTGTCCACGACCTTGCCCAGCCAGGGTGCCTGCTCCAGGAAAGGAATGCACTCCGTACCGGGGACCAGTTTGGATTTGTGGTAGTATCCCAGATTCATCGTGTGGCTGATCAGCATGGCGCTGTTGAAACGGTCGTACCAGAAGGGCCCCGTGCGGCGGGCCGTGGGGGTGGGCTTTCCACCTACGAAATAGTGCTGGTTGGTGAGTGACCCGAAGAGGAGGTTCAGCTGCGGGTATTTGCCCAGAAACTCCCGGTAGCGCTGGAATGAGGGGCTGGTATCCGGCAGGTTGATATCGATTCCGTAGGTTACGGTCTCCGGCGTGATGAGGTAGCGCGTTGCGGGCGTGACCACCTCTTCCGCCATCCGGATCATCTGGGCATCCAGTTCATCCTGCGTGAGGGTGCCATGGCCGTGGCGTTGGAACGGGTCCACGCTGGGCTGAATGATGGCAACTTCAACGGTGTCGCCCTTCTCCCGATAGCTGTAGTAACGAACCAGCGAGCAGATGGTGGGAATCAGCACGATGGTTGCCAGCGCGCCGGCCATCCACCAGGCACTCTTGCGGCGGCCGTCCATCGCTTCGCGCAGGCCAAAAAAGGCCAGAATACTGCAGGTGAGAATCCAGAGCGAGCCGCCGAGCACACCCGTCAGTTCATACCACTGAATCAGTTTATGGGATGTAGCGAAGGCGTAACCCAGGGTGAGCCAGGGCCAGGTCAGGTCGATATTGAAATAAATGTGCTCCCACGCGAGCCAGATGGCCGCGAAGAAGAGGTAGGGAAGCCATTTCCCACCCTTCTTGCAGAGTTTGCGGCTCCAGCGGAAGAGGGCGTAGAGGATAAACATGAAGAGCGAATTGAGCCCCAGCGCGGCAATGGCCCCGGCCGGCGAAACGAACCAGACCCAGAAAGTGGTGGCGATGTTGAAAAGCAGCAGGGCCAGAAAACCATACCAGCCGGCGCCGCGAAGCTTTTCTCTGCGGCAGATCTCATCGATGCAGAAGAGGGGCGTGAAGCATAGCAGGGCGAGCGGACCGCATCCCTTGAAGAGGAACGGCAGGCTGCTCAGCGCAACAAAGAGAAATATCAGGCCCCAAACGGCCCACTTGGCTTTTTTTCTTGAACTAATCATATGAATATCCTGTTTCTGTATATGCAAAGATAGAGAATTTAATTATCTTTGTCCCGCTTAAAATCACCCCGAATGCTTATCGGTTTTATCAAAGCCATTATTATTGGCCTGATGGTCACCATTCCGCTTGGTCCGGTGGGCGTGATGTGCATCCAGAAAACCATAAGCAAAGGGCGCTGGGCCGGTTTCTCTTTTGGACTCGGATCTTCCTTCACCGATTTCATCTATTCCATCGTGGCGCTCTTCTCGATCTCGTTCGTCAGCGAGTTTCTGGACCGCAACCGCATCTGGGTGATCCTGATCGGAGGCGTCATCATCACCTTCTTCGGGGTGCACCTGGCCATTAGCAACCCGGTCAAGCAGTTCCGCCAGCAGAATAAGAAGAAAACCCTGACCATCCCTTCGCGCGAACGGTTCAAGGATGCACTGCAGGGCTTTGCCATGACCATTTCGAATCCCGGTGCGTTGGTGATGATTCTGGGTGCCTTTGCCTTTGCCGGCATCAGTCCCGAGACGGCCACCAATCCGCTTGCCATTGCCTTGATGGTGTTGGGGGTCTGGCTCGGTGCTGCAGTTTGGTGGTACGGCCTCAGTTTCCTCGTGAATTTGTTGCGAAAACACTTCACCCTGCGGGGGATGTTGTTCTTGAATCGCATCTCCGGCGCCATCATCTTTTTCCTGGGTATCGGGACCATTATTCTGGGTGTCAGGGAGTTTCTGATGCTGTAATTTTTTTTCTCATTTTTAGTGCATTGCAAGGGATTATTCCCTACCTTTGTAACAGAATTGTTTTTGTTACAGAAATTTTCGTTGCGATATGGAAATGTTGTTCCCCTTTGACAAACCGGCGTCCGGCAATAAGTTGCTCGGTCGCAAGGAGGAGATCCAGACCGTCATTGACACACTGGTGACCAAGCAGAAAGGGGTGGCAATCTATTCGGCTCCCAAGACCGGCAAGAATACGGTCGTGCGGGAGGCGCTCCATCGCCTCAAATCCTCCGGATGGCCCTTCCGCCTCTGTGAGATCGATTTCTTCAACGTGCGGACCCTTTCGGAATTCATCGACTGCTTCAAGCGCCGCATGCTCGACTGCTACGAGCAGATGAACCGGGACGCCATCCTGCCCTTCACGGTAGAATCGGACAATATACCGGACGCAAAGGTGCTGGATCTGCCGAGCATCATCGCCAAGGAGTCGGGATCGACCCTCGTGGTGTATCTCAAGGAGTTCCAGAATGTGATTTCCATCGACGAAAAAGGCTTCCGCCTGGAGGACCTCGTAAAGACCTGGCTCCGCCAGACCAATGTGCGCTATATCATCACCGGCTCCGCCGTCAATACCATGAAAAGCGTATTTGAGGAGAAGCAAGTGTTCTATTATCTGACCGATGTCATCGAGCTGAAGCCGATTCCGCAGAAATCCGTGGTGGACTATATTACCAGCTCCTTCTTGAACGTGGGACGTGTGATCGAGCGGGAAGATGCGGAGGATATCTGCCGTGTTACAGGCTGTAATATGTGGTATGTCAAGATGATGTGCTCCATCTGCT
>JAEEGL015155614.1_pt1 | contig 15988 bp, 13 predicted proteins | sample 9134231 | NCBI WGS metagenome assembly JAEEGL01 (sample SAMN16246548, study PRJNA631951) | gut metagenome | biome: gut microbiome; feature: rumen; material: fiber-attached | host: Bos | place: Iran: Karaj | collected 2018-10 | reverse complement strand
TGTTGCCAAAGAAGATATTATTCAAATATTTAAGGGATATAAGGCATTTCTATTTATCACCAACTAACACTTCATAAATTCTATCAAAGTCTTTCTTACTTGTAAATTTAATTTCAATTGAACCTTTAGAAGTGTCACCTTTGAAGTTTACGTCTTTTACGCCAAAGAGGTTGCGCAGTTCCTGTTCAAAAAGGGCGATATCAGGATCCTTGCGGGTCTTTCGTTTATCTGTCTTTTTGGCAGCGGCGCGTCCACCGTTGTTGTAGGCGTCGGCGAGGGCTTCACATTCACGAACAGAAAGACCTGAACCAACAATCTTTCCGTAAAGGATTCTCATGTCGGCATCGTTCTTTACCATCAAGAGTGCTCGTGCATGACCTGCGCTTATCTGGCCTGTTGCAAGTGACTTTTGAATATCGGCAGGAAGCTTTAAAAGACGGATTGCATTTGCAACTGTAGAACGGTTTTTGCCTACACGTTTTGCAACTTCGTCCTGAGACAAATCACTCATCTGAATAAGATTATAATAAGCGGTTGCCTCTTCTATTGGGTTTAAGTCGGCACGCTGGATATTTTCAATCAAAGCATATTCAAGCTTCTGTTGTTCATCAAATTTGCGAATCTGTACAGGAACCTTATCAAGTCCTGCCATTTTTGCGGCACGCGAACGGCGTTCACCTGCTATGATATAAAAGGCATTGTCTTTTCCTTCGATTGGTTCAATGATGATTGGCTCTAAGATTCCATTCTGTTTAACTGAATCACAAAGTTCTTCAAGCTGCTTCTGGTTAAAATCCTGACGAGGCTGTTTTGGATTTGGTCTGAGCATAGAAACATCACACCACAAACCACCGTCGGCATCTACTTCGATACAGGCAGGAACATTTGCAGGGCGTCCGCCTTTTGCTACCTGAACATTATGAAGTCCAAGTCCTGTAGAGATTAAAACTTCTTCGCTGGCCCCGGGATTATTTTTAATTAATGCATCAAGGCCTTTTCCTAAACCTTTTTTAGCCACGACGGATTACCTCCTCCGCCAGTTTTTCATAACTCTTAGCGCCTGCACATTCAGGGTCATATTTACAGATTGGAAGTCCGTGCGAAGGAGCTTCGGAAAGACGAACGTTGCGTGGAACAATTGTATTGAAAACAACATCCTTAAAATATGATTTAACCTGAAGAACAACATCCTGAGCAAGACGAGTGCGTGAATCGTACATTGTAAAAAAGATTCCCCCGATTGTAAGGTTTGGATTGATTTCTTTCTGAACCTTCTGAACTGTCTGAAGAAGAAGTGTGATTCCTTCAAGAGCAAAATATTCACACTGCATAGGAACAAGAACTGAATCTGCGGCGGCAAGTCCATTCAAGGTAAGAATACCAAGTGAAGGTGGACAGTCTATAAGAATATAATCATAAATATCTTTGAGAGGTTCAAGTGCATTTTTAAGATAGAATTCGCGGTCTTCCTGATCTGCAAGCTCAATTGCAACACCCGAAAGGTCAATTGAAGCACTGATTGCGTCAAGATTTTCTACTGGGGTTTTCTTTACGGCTTTCTGACCTTCAACCTGTCCGGCAAGAAGCTCGTAAACTGTAGGCTTATCTTTTGAAACTCCTACACCACTAGACATATTGCCCTGTGAGTCAAAATCTACTAAAAGGACTTTTTTTCCGGCGAGTGCGATGTAAGCACCGATATTAATAGCTGAAGTAGTTTTACCAACACCACCCTTCTGGTTTACAAAAACAATACACTTTCCCATATAACACAATGTATCATTTTTTGAATAATTAGTATACTGTTTATTAAACGATACGGAGTCTTAAAAAAATGATACTTAGTGTTACATTGTCAAAACCAGCGGGAGACATCGAAAAGAAGCTTGGCAGGCCATATCAGAAAATTAAGTTTAAACTCGTGAATACGGCGGATGGGGCTTCTTATCAGGGTGAAATGTTCACTAAGACTCAGGTTTTCCACCAGAAAATTAGTGAAGCAGAGCTGGAAAAGTTTCTTTCTGATAATGCGGGCTCAACATTCAAAAATTGTATAAAAAGAACTGAAGATGAAGAGATAACTCTTCTGGCTAATAAAAAAGGTAAGATTACTGAGCTCAGAAAGAAACTGCAGAAGTCAGGGTGTGGTTTCGATACGGCCGGTGCTTGTACACCAGCCTACTCAACCACCAGATTATCGGTATTACCCTCTTCCAGGAAGAAAAATTATCTGATGCCAGAAGGAGTGGCTGTTCCGTTCCTGGTTTTGCTTGGGATTATGAATGATGAAGGAAAAGTGATTTCTTCACGCTATGACAAGTTCCGCCAGATAAATCGCTTTTTGGAATTCATTAATGATATTCTCCCGGAATTTGATGATAAGACAAAAACAGGAGAACCAATCCGCATTGCAGACTTTGGCTGCGGAAAATCATACCTTACTTTTGCCGTTCATTATTTTCTTACAGAAATCCGCCATATTCCATGCGAAATAGAAGGTCTGGACTTAAAAGAAGAAGTCATTTCTTACTGCAATGACATGGCAAAAAAACTGAACTTAAAAAATCTTATTTTCCACACAGGAAATATTGCAGATTATTCAGGTAAAAACAATCCGGATATTGTAATAACACTTCATGCCTGCGATACAGCAACAGACTTCGCACTTCAATATGCGGTAGAGCGAAATGCCCGTGCAATTTTGAGTGTACCATGCTGTCAGCATCAGATTAATACACAACTTCAGATGCGGGGAAAAGCAGGAGGAGCCACAGGAGATGTTCCTGCAGAATTCGAACCACTTTTAAAATGGGGAATCATCAGAGAAAAGTTCAGTTCTCTCGTAACAGACGCCCTTCGCGGTGAATGGCTCGAAACCCAGGGCTACAAAGTTCAAATGCTCGAGTTTATTGATATGGAACATACTCCGAAAAATATTTTGATAAGAGCAATAAAAAAAGGTGGTTTCGATACACCGCTGTCGCGACACTCAACCACCAATGCATATGATCAACCGGCTCTTATGACTTCTTTGGGTGTAAAACCGGAGTTGTTCTAAAAGCTTAGGTGGTTTCGATACGGCTTCGCCTACTCAACCACCGTGGTTACACTACAAGACGTGTTTTTGGATAAAGTCACCTACTCCATCATGATTGTTATCTGAATAAGTAACGTAATCTGCTATTTTCTTGATTTCTTCAAGACCGTTACACATTGCAATTCCATAACCTGCCATGCGAATAAGGCTTTCGTCATTCATGCTGTCTCCAAAGCCCATAACCTTATCCATACCAAAACCAAGTTCATTTGCAAGCCAGCTTACCGCCTCTCCCTTACCGCAATTCGGAGGAAGAATTTCTAGGAAGTATGGTTTACTTGTGAAAATAACGGCACGATTTCCAAACTCAGAACGAAGTTCACTCTGCAGTTCAAGAAGTTCTGAAGGTTCTCCCGGAACAAGCATCTTTGTAAAACCAGTCTTCAGGAATTCATCATAATCATCTACAGCGGCACCCTTCAGTCCGCATAAATCAACATCAAGCTTAGTCCATTTAGTTTCTTCTCTATAATAAATTGTATCAGGTGTATAAACTTCACTGCGAAGGCCACGTGCTTCTGCAACCTGATTTGTACGAAGAAGAATATCAGCTTCTACCTTACGGCAAAAAATCTGCTGACGTTTATGTAAATCAAAAATTGAACAGCCGTTTATTGCAATCAGATAGCGGCCTGCTTCTTTTCCAGCAATCTCAAGACGACGAACAAAAGGAAGAATAGCATCTTCTGCACGGCCTGAACAAAGAACAACGTAAATACCACGATTTACACATTCCCTCAGAGCCTCAACAGTCATATCTGTAATTTCTCGATTATCATTTAAAAGTGTGTCATCAAGATCCAGGGCAATCAGCCGGACATCTAATTTATCATAGGAATTCATGAAAGCGAGTATATCAGATTTTGTCCTCATTAAACAATAAAGAACTTCTCAAAATGTAATTTCTCATGTTATAATGAAATACTCGGAATTTGGGAGAGGAAGGAGAGTTTATCAATTATATGCAGACACAAGATTTCGGCGAACTTAGTTTAAAACCAGTTATTAATGTTGATAAGGACAAATGCTGTAACTGCCATCGCTGTATTGCTGTATGTCCAGTAAAACTTTGTAATGATGGTTCGGGAGATTACGTAACACTTAACCATGACCTTTGTATCGGCTGTGGTGCCTGTATCGAAGCCTGTACTCACGATGCCCGCACTGGTATTGATGACAGTGAAGAATTTTTCGAAGCAGTTAAGAGCGGAACTCCACTTGTTGCTATTGTAGCTCCTGCAGCTGTCGTAAACTTTAAGGGACGCGATCTCGAATTAAACGGCTGGCTTAAGTCTATTGGCGTAAAAGCAATTTTCGATGTTTCTTTTGGTGCCGAGCTTACAACTAAAACTTATGTTGAACAGCTCACAAAAGAAAATCCTTCACTTTTAATTTCGCAGCCTTGTCCAGCCCTTGTCACATTCATTGAAACATACAGACCAAATCTGATTAAATATCTGGCTAAAGGCGACAGTCCTATGGCTCACACCGTAGAATATATCCTCAACTTTCAGCCTCAGTATGCAAATCATAAAATTGCAGTTATTTCACCTTGTTATGCTAAACGTCATGAATTTGATGAAAATGGCCGCGGTGATTATAACGTTACAATGAAATCTCTTACAAAATATTTTGAAGAGAATGATATTAATCTGTCAAAGTACCCTAAGGTTCAATATGATAACCCGCTCGCAGAACGCGGTACTCTTTATTCTACTCCTGGTGGACTTATGCGAACTGCAAAGCGCTTTATTCCTAACCTTTCGAGCATGACCCGTAAGATTGAAGGAAACCCTGCAGTTTTCAATTACCTTGGAAGTCTTGATGATATTCTTGAATCCGGTGGTAAAGCAATTTACAAGCTTGTTGACTGTTTGAACTGTGAAAAAGGCTGTAACTGTGGTGGCGGTACAACAAACCATAACATGTCACTTGATGAGCTTGAAATGTACGTTGAAAAGCGTGCAAAAGAACGCCGCGAAAGCTGGAATACTCTTGATGAACGCAAAAAGAAAAAGGCTGTAAAGAATCTTCATAAAACAATTGATGCATACTGGAAGCCTGGTCTTTACGAACGTGCATATACAGACCGAAGTTCTGTGTTCCATACTCTTTTAAAACTTCCAAATCAGGCTGAGACAAAAGCTATTATGGAGCAGATGGGTAAGTTCTCTAAAGCAGATATTTATAACTGCGGTGCCTGTGGTTACACTTCTTGTGAACAGATGGCTCTTGCAATTTACAACAAAAAGAATAAGCCTTCTAACTGTCACCATTATGTACTTCAGAAACTTCACGAAGATCATAGTGCCGAACTTAACGACGCAATTAAGAAGGTTACCGGGCAGAGTATTTCTCTTCTTGAAGGAGCAAAGGGTAACGTTACTTCTCTTTCTGTTGTAACAGAACAGATGAGTGATAACGTTTCTACATCTTCTTCAGCTATTGAACAGATGCTTAAGAGCATTTCGTCAATCAACAAAATTATTGATAACAACTTCCTTATTGTAAATGAACTTGAAAATGCCACAAACATCGGACGTTCTAACCTTCAGGAAGTCACAAGCCTTGTTGGTGAGATTGAAAAAGAATCTAAACAGCTCGTTGAAATGAGTAAGGTTATTGGACAGATTTCGAGCCAGACTAACTTGCTTGCCATGAACGCCGCAATTGAGGCTGCCCATGCGGGAGACTTTGGTGCCGGATTCAGTGTCGTTGCAGATGAAATCCGTAAACTTGCAGAAGATTCAGGACGCCAGGCTAAGCAGATTGGAGAAGTTCTTAAAACTATCAAACAGATGGTTGATAATGCATACTCAAAGGCTGGTACTGTTCAGGATGAATTCAACTCTGTAGTTTCTCTTGCCGGTCAGGTAAAAGACCAGCAGCTTGAAGTAAAGAATTCTATGGATGAACAGAACGCCGGAAACACACTGCTCTTACAAAGTCTTGCACAGATGAAAGATGGAACTCACGCAGTAGAAGATGCCGCAAATCATCTGAAAGAAGATACTTCGTTAATTATCGAGCAGATTGCAAACATTCATGTTTAGTCTTGCTGTGCGTTCCAGGCATCCAGAAATTCCAGCATAAACTGCTGGATGTCGCTGAACCACTTTTTCTGGAAACGGCAGGCTTCTTTTCCAATATAACGGAAGTGCCAGCATTCCCACATATAACCGGTTACGTCTTCGTAGCCCTGTGGGAAGCTGAGCGACCAACCGTGTTCTGCCGCATGCTCATACACCCACTTACCCATTTTAGTATCACCCCAGTCATCTGTGATTGAACCAAAATCGATTGCTACTCCAAGCTGATGCTGACTTGTTCCCGGGCGTGCACTATAACGCTCTGCAAGTTCAAGCCCATCCTGTTTTACATAACGGTTAAAGAGTCCTTCCTGATATTTATAAGAACGGTAAGTTGAACTTACCATAAGTTTTATTCCATCATTAAGAGCAGCGCGGGAAAGATCTTCGAGCGCCGCATATGCTTCCGGACGAAGCGAAAGATCATTACGGCTAACATTCCACAATTCATTATTTTTTACAGGCATTAAATCCTTTGGTACATAATCAGCACCGATATTGTGTTTTTTATCTATAAGATAATAAAGCGAAATATCGTCTGTTCTGAAATTCTTTTCTACCTCAAGAACCTTATGAAGATCTGCAAGAAATTCTTCAGGATTTCCATTCGGAATGGCAGCCTTACATCTGTCGCTCATAGAAAGAAGAACACGGTTCAGCTTTTCTATTTCTGGATTTACTACAGGAACAGCTTTTGGCTCTTCTGTCTTTGCAACAGCTTTTGATTTTGCACAACCAGCAAAAGCAAATAAAATCAAAGATGAAAACACAAGTACAATTTTTTTATTCATTTTTATTCTCCGGATAAGCTTTTTCTTCAAATTCTGCAACAGGCAGCGGCTTAGAAAAATAAAAGCCCTGTATCAAATCGCAATCCTGCTGCGCAAGGAAATCAACCTGTTCACGAGTTTCAATTCCTTCAGCAACAATCTGCATTCCAAGCTTTTTTGCAAGAGTAATAGTTTCTCCAACAATAAGATTAGAACGGTTTATATCATCAACTCCACGGAAGAACTCAGCATCAAGCTTTATTATATCCAGTGGAAGTTCTTTTAGAGAGTTCAAAGAAGAATAGCCGGCACCAAAATCATCCATAGAAACTTTAAATCCTGCTTCTTTCAACTTACGAACGGTAGTTAGTAACACTGCCTTATCATCAAAGAAGGCACTCTCGGTAAGTTCGAGTTCAATAAATTCATGAGGAACCTTATATTTATCCACAATCGAACAGATATGTTCAGCAAGATTATCTTCTGCAAAATGAGCTCGCGAAACATTTACAGAAATTGGAACAAGTGTCTTTCCCTGAATAAGCCAGTTTGTCTGAAGCCGACAAACTTCTGTGAGCATATAATCATCCAGCTGAAGAATAAATCCGTTTTTTTCAAACAGCGGAATAAACTTTCCCGGTGAAATAAATCCCAGTACAGGATGCACCCATCTTACAAGTGCTTCTGCTGCAGAAAGAACTTCTTCCCTGGTTGAATATTTTGGCTGAAGATAAACCTGGAATTCATGATTCTCAAGAGCCTTTTCCATATCATCTTCAATACGGCGTTCCCAAACCTGCTCTTCCTTCATTGAATCATTAAACCATAGAATTTCATCCTGAAGTTTCTGTGTCTTTGGTACAGAAAGTCCTGCGCAGGTGAGCACAAGATTTATATCATCTGCTTTTGTTTTTACCGGACATATACCGGCAGTAAAGGTAAGATGCTGTCCCGTACAGGCATCCCTCAAAAGATTCATGATATTTCTGATTCTGATATTTAAGGTTTCTTCATTCTGATAAGCAAGTAGCAATGCAAAATCGGATTTTTCAAGATGGGCAATTACTTCATGCCGTATGATTAAATCTTCAAGCTTTGTATTTATTTTTTCAAGAAGATTTTCTCCCTGCTTCAAACCGTAAGCAGTACAATAATTTCTATATTTTTCAAGACGAAGAGTAACAACAGCATATTTTTTTCTTCCGCCTGAAATTTCTTTTCCACCCTTCTGAATAAAATATTCCTTGTTGTAACCGCCAGTTACTGTGTCCATCATTACAAGACGGTTCACTCTTTTCCGCTCATAGGCATGATCAATCATTTTTAATATTTCATAAATACCACTTATTACAATTACAATAAGCAGGAAAAGAAGAACTGCACAAATAAGATTAAACTGGAAGGCATTTATTCTAAGTGTATTCTTAAAGCAAACATTTACATTTGGAATATTTGTACGATAGATTGAAATTATATGCAGTCCCATGCTTTCCTTACCGGCCCATTCAATATAATTACGGTCCTGCAGGGTTCGGAAAACATACATTGACTTAAAGAACTTTTTTGGATTAAGAATGAAATAACTGATATTTGAGCTTGTAGTATAACCAAGCTTTTGAGTATCACTTTTTTTATCCCAGTCTGAAGGAATATTTCCATCTTCCGGTTTTGCAGAAATGCTGAGCAGCAGGTCGTTATTATATTCAGAATCTATAAAATGAACCATTCCTTCTTTTTGAAGAAGTTTCTGTGCAGGTTCTTCGTAAAACTCATGCAGTTTAGGAAATACAGAAAGTATATTATTTTTGTCATCTATGATAATTGCATCAATGTCACTATAAGCATCTAAGAAAGAATCCATGCGCGCATTCAGTTCTTCTCTGGATTCTTTATACCAGTTTTCATTTACAGCCTGAACAACAACACGACAATCTTTTGCAGTATTTATAACGATTGTATTTACAATGCCAAACAAAGCCAGTGCACAAATAAAAACAGTAAGTGTAAGAATTATCAGTTCAGTAATAAACATCTGTACTATTACGGTCCATAATGACATTCGGCGAAGCCGTCTGATTTTTCTATCCTTCCTTTTACTCATATTATTATTATATGACAAGGGCCTGAGAGTTTCTACCTGTTTTTTCAGTTTTAATTCAACTGAAGGCTTCCATCCTGTAAAATTGTACGTGATGTTCCATCATTATAGATGAGTGTAATTGTAGGCTCACGAACCACTCCATCCAGATGAATAAGGCTCGGCGCATCGTTATCGTAATTCTCACCAATTGCAAAATGACAGGTATGGAAAGCTTTTTCATCTTCAAGCATATTTCCGGTAATATTTGCAGCAGGATTCAAACCGATACCAAGTTCACCTATATTACGTGCATTCTTTTTATAAATTGCTGCCTGTCCTTCCGGGAGTTTTCCTTCTTTTTCAAGAACAAATGGTCGCTGTTCTGCCTCGGTAATTGTTTTAAGAAGTCTGCGCGCTTCTGCTCCACCAGTTATATCTGTTACATAACCTTTTTCAACCTTACAAGTAATTGGAGTTTCCAGAATTGAATCCCCGTCACTGAAGGTCATTGAGCCATCATAAACTATTACACCTTCACAGCCATCGCTCTGCTGCTCAAGAACTTTTCCCTCTGCATCCTTAAGCTGGCTTCCTCCAACTACAGGGCTGATAAAAACTTCTCCTGCAGGAATATTTCCGCCGGTTCCAGGTTTTGAGAAATCACCATCATCAAAAAGAAGTCCTCTGCCATTTACAGGGATAAGAAGATTTGTTCCAGCTGGAGCGGTTACTCGTACACTGACAGCATTCTTAAAAAGTTCTGCCAGACGTACACAACGGCTCTGAAGTTCCTGGTAATCAATTGCGGCAGTACGATTCATCATATCTACAGTAATTCCAGGAGTCCAGGCACCACGCATTGTTTTTTTGCCATCAAGAAGATAATCAAAAATATGAGTAAACTTCTGTCCGTCTTCTGTTGTATATGGATTTGCAGTTGCACCAGGATCTTTTCCAAGCTTGATATTTGAAATAGAAAAACAAACTTCCGGCTCAGTAGCAATTGCAGCAAGCACTTCCGGATTTGCATTGTCGAAGCTTGTTTTATCAGGCTGGAACATAAGGGTAGAAAGAGCACCCGCTTCACAGCTTGCAGAATACAGATCCTGAGCAATTTCAGAAGTTGCAGGATTTGCAATGATTAAAACTCGTTCACCCTTTTTAACTTTTACTACATCCTGCACAACAACCTGAGCAGGTGTACGATTTTTATCTTTTTTATTCAGCAGATTCATTTATTACTTCCTTATTACAACCAGATTTCTTTCCGAAGCTTCGAGGCCAGGAACCGAAAGCGGAACCACTTCATATTCTGGAACCAGTGCCTTTATTCCTTCCATTTCTTCTTTTATACTCTCTGCCTTTGCTTTATAAGCACAAAGGAGCCCCCCTTCTTTTACTATTCTAAGAAGGGTTTTTGTCATTTTTTTATCGAGCGGGCGGAAAGCGCGGAAAGTTATAAGATCATATTCACCTTCCGGAACACGCTCTGCTTCGCTGTTAATTACAGTTACATTTTTAAGACCTAAAATTGCTGCACAGTTTTCAAGGAATGAACAGCGTTTTTCCATGCGCTCAACAAGTTCAATACGTAAACCGGAATAATCAGCCACACCACTGGCAGTTACTGCGGCAAAAGCGGCAGCAAGAGGTATACCGGGGAGACCGCCCCCACTTCCAATATCTGCAATGACGATGGTTGAGTTACCCTCAGAGCTTATCGAAACCACCGTATCAGAAATCTTTTTCCAGGCTGCAAGTGAATCAAAAATGTGACGTACAACAAGCTCGTCGCGGTCACTGGTATTTGTAAGATTATAAGCCGAATTAAAAAGAATAATTTCTTTGATATAAGCTTCCATTTTCTGCGCAAGAAGAGGAGCCGCAGCTTCTGGAATCCCACATTTTATTATACCATCTATCATATCAACCACCGGAATTTCTATTTGCTGTCTATATCAAGAAGAAGATCTACCGAAAGAGAATCTCCTGTAAAATGCATTACTACAAGATTTCCAGTTTTTTCTGCCGTAAGATTTTTAACATTCGCAAGTCTGTAAACATACGAATTATCATTTTTAAAATCTTGCACAATACTTGGCTGTACTTTATAGGTTAATGATGAACCGCTCGAACTTAAAGTCTTAAACAGCATATAAAAAGTTTCGGTTCTCGCCTGCTGATTTACAAAATATCTTCTGTCTGCTGTAAGCAAAAAGCTTCCATCAGGTTCTGTATCACTAAAGAAAACTTTTGTAAGTGAATCTGAAATATTGTAGCCGTTAATCTTAAAGCGAAGAATGGAAGGCTCTCTCTGCTTAAAATGTTCTGCATCAGTTTTTACTGCATTCAGTTCATTTTTTTCTCTGGCACTAGCATTCTGCTGTTCTCGTTTTAATTCATTGAGGCTGTTCAAAACCTGCTGCAGAAGTACATTTGTTGAAGTTGAGGTTGTGTAATTTGAAAGGCTTCCTGCCGAATCAAGCGATGAAATATTACTGAAAAGGCCTGAATCATAAAGTGATGAAATATCGTAGGCTGTAAGAGTTGTTCCTTTTGTTAAAGCTGCATTGATTGCACTCTCCGGTGTCAGTGACTCGGTAAGAACAGTTTCCGGTTTTTCTTTAGCTGCATCTGAGGTATCTGACGGCTTTGAACTGTTTGGGCGCGCTGGGAAACTTGGCTTATAAAAGCCGCCCCCCACGGTCGGCATTGATGGCATCTCCGGCATTTCGGGGATGTCTATTGCAGGTGTACTTACCTGTGCAAATGCCATCCCGAATAGGCTGAGCAATGCAACACACGTAAATTTACATATTCGCAAGACTCTCCTCCACATATTCAAGTCGCTGTGTAAGCTGCGCAATTGTTTTTTCAAGTCGTGACTTTTCTTTTTCAAGTTTTGTTTTAGGGTCACTGCCGTTTGCCTGTGCAGATTTCTGCTTCATCATTTCACGTACCGATGAAGGACTTTTTCCACCTGCAAGAAGTTCCTGTTCCATTTCTGCACGGTCATCCTTTTTTCTTACGCTTGCGACAACCTTCATATTTTCAAAACCAATTGCAGGATTGACTTCGACCGCCGCAACCTTGCGTATATCTTTCGCTGCGTTGCGCGGAAGACACAAAACTCTGTCTATATAATCTTCATATCTGATATCAGCTTCCTGACAAAGATCAAAGGCACGTGCAAGTTTTTTACCAAACTCCTGCATAAGCTGTCCGTTCTTTGCAAGATAATTTTCCTTGATATCCTGTGTAAGCGCTTTTAATTCTTCATTGCTTTCCCAGCCGATTGTGTAATAACCTTTCTGTTCCGCAATCGCAATGAGTTCTCCAAACTTTGCCCAGAATTCCTGTGTATGAACCTTGCAGGCCTTTCCGTAGCTTGGATCATTTTCCTGTTTTTCTATAGTACAAATATGATGTGTATATTCATGAACTGCTGTATAAACCAGCATATTATCCGATTTAAAATTTAAATTATGAAGGTATATTTCGTGTGTATCTGGCTTGTAAAAACCGTTTACTCTCTTACTCTCTTTTCCTGTCTGGATAACTGTAAAATCAATCTCACAAGGAGCTATGTCCAGAAGGATTTCTTTAATTCTTTCGTTGTTCAATTCAAAAACCTCTCTACCATTTTAACTGTCTTTTAAAGATTGGAAAAGAGGTTTTAAGATTTTATATTAAATAATCCCGAGTCCAGAAAGAATAATTGAGCCCGCTACTGTCGCTGCAGTTTCGGTACGCATAATACGCTCACCCATGCCGCAGCGGATATAACCGGCCGCTTCAAGAACACTTCGTTCCCTGTCTGTCCAGCCACGTTCACTGCCAATTGCAGCTATTACACGGCCAGGCTTTTTTTCGGCAAGAGCATCTGCAAGCCTCATGGATGGGTTTACATTATCAAGGGCAAACCGCGCACCCTCTTCTTTTATTTCACTAAGGCATTCATCAAGAGTCTTAAACAGAAAAAGCTCAGGAACATGTGTACTTCCTGCCTGAACAGTTCCATCCAGAAGCATTTTATAGGCCGCGCCCTTCTCCACCAGGGTAGACTGCATATAGGACTTTTCGCCAAGATCAGTTCCTGTAAGATAAACACGTCCTACTCCAAGCGCCGCAATATCGCGCAAAAGTCTTTTCAACTGAATTGGGCGTGGAAAGCCAATTATCATATCAAGTTTTGTAAGAGGCTTTCCGTCTCCCATAGGAGTAAAAGTAAAAGAAATTCCTTCGTCATCAATAGCTGTAATACGTGCAGTTCCGCTTTTACCATCAATTATACCAGCAGTAAACTCGTCACCTGGCTTTTTATGCAGAACTTTAATTATATGCTCTGCCCGTTCATCTTTACGTGGCAGAGGTTTTGAGATTTCTTCTTTTGTAAACAAACAGATATTCATAGAATCTATTAAATCAGTACCGCTCGCATAGGCTTGCAGCTTGAGGTATTTTTCGATGAACCTAATTAAACATATTGATTCGTTTCAGAATCTTAACAAGCTCGTCTTTTTCGATTAAATCTACAGGACGGCCGTCTATATATTTATGAGCACTTTCCGAGAAGTTACCCATTGAAATACAAACACCATTATCGCATTTTGTATCTCTGAGTTTACTATGGAAATCGCGGACATTAATATCACCAATTACATTCTGAGTTCTATAGAAACGGAACATCTGTTTTGCTTCCCACTTAGAAGTTTCAATTTCACAGATGATTTCTACACTCTCAGATGCAACCTGTACATCTTCAACCTTTACAAAAGCATCCTTGTAATATGTCGAAATAAACTTACGGCACAAAGCAACAAAATCACTTGTACCAGCCATCAGATAAGTCTGAAGATTCTTATTCTGATTTAATTCAGAGTAACGTGCTACAAGTGCATCAACATCTTTATACTGAGGTTTTGCAGCCTGAATCTGACGAAGATAAGTAAGTCCTTTTGAAATATCGTTCATTGCAATACAGGTATTAGCAAGACGATACTTAATCTGAAGCATAATCTGCTCTGGCACAGAAGGAAGTCTCATAGAGATTTCATAATCTTTCACAGCCGCAGCATAATCTTTTACACGCTCATGCATCTTTCCGGCTTCAAGACAAGCCTGTGGACCAAACTCCGGATCAGGACGTAAGTGCATAAATACCTTAAGCGCCTTATCGCCCATTCCACATTCAGTCATAGCAACGGCCATATCAAAAAGAACTTCTTTATTACCAGGATTTTCATCCAGAACTCTCTTTAAAAATGGAAGAGAATCCCGGTATTTCTGAGACTTAAATAAAGCGGTTCCAAGCAGCATATTGATTTCATTATTTTCAGGCTGCATAACCTTAGCCTTTTTAAAACAATAAACTGCTTTATCAAAGGTATTTGCCTTCATCAAAGCCTTACCAAGATTTAAATTACAATCATAGTTATTAGGGTCTTTTTTGATACAAAGCATGAGTGCACTAATTGCATCTTCATTCTTATCAAGATAGAAGGCAGAAATACCCATTCGGAGAGTACTCTTAACAATATCAATCTCTGGATGTGCTGAAGAAATATCATAAAGGGTTTTATAAACACCCCATACCTTTTCCCAGTTTTTTTCGCTGTAATAAATATCACCAATTAATTCCAGAGCAGGAACATTGTGAGGGTCATGCGCAAGCTTCTTTTCTGCTTCCCTTAAAATAGCAGACTTACCCTTCTTCTGGATTTTTTGAGATACATCTTTTTTATCTTCGTTTCGCTTAAAGTTTTTGATACCTACAATAAGCGAAACAAGAAGAAGTGCTACAATTACAGCAATTAAGATTGAAATAATCATTAACTCTTTCCTTATATATCTTTATTTGCCAGTTTTTTCCTTTACCAGGCAGGCAAGGCGCTCCATAGCAATTTTAATTTTATTGATATCTGTAGCATAACAACAGCGGATAAAGCCTTCACCACCTTCTCCAAAGCAGGTACCCGGAACAACAGCTACATTATATTTTTCAATAGCCTCAGTTGCAAATTCCTCGCTTGTCATACCTGTTGGTCTTATATCAGGGAACATATAGAAGGCTCCTTCCGGCTCAACGCAAGGAAGTCCCATATCTATAAATGCCTTATGCATGATGTTACGGCGCTGCTGATAGCTTACGCGCATTTTTTCAACTTCATCCCAGCCATGACGCAAACCTTCTGCTGCTGCATACTGACTGAAAATCGGCGGACAGATTGAACTGTAAGCATGAAGCTTGCAGCACTGAACCAGTAAATCATGTGGAGCGGCAATATAACCGATACGCCATCCTGTCATAGCAAAAGACTTTGAGAAGCCATTAAAAATTATAGCATAGTCTTTCATTCCAGGAAACTCGCCGATTGAAATATGTTTGCGGTCATCGTATAAAAGCTCGCAGTAAATCTCATCGCTCAAACACCAGATCTGATGTTTTTTTACAACTTCTGCAATCTTCTTAAGTTCATCTGCCGGAATAATACGGCCAGTAGGATTACTTGGAGAACAGAACATAACAGCCTTTGTCTTTTCTGTACATGCAGCTTCAATCTGTTCGGCTGTAGGATAAAAACCGTTCACACTTGTATCAAGGTGAATAACCTTTGCATCGCAAAGTGCAGCAAGCGGCTGGTATGAAACATAACAAGGTTCACAGACAATAATTTCATCGCCAGGATTCAAAATGGAACGGAGCACAAGGTCCAGACCTTCACTCGCACCAATAGTTGGAAGAATCTCAGTTTTTGGATCGTAATAAAGCTTGTAGCGTTCGAGGTACTTTGCAATTTCCTCGCGAAGTTCAATCAAGCCCCAGTTAGAAGTGTAAGAAGTGTGGCCCTTTTCCAGATGATAAAAAGCCTCTTCCCTCATAATCCATGGAGTTGGAAAATCCGGTTCGCCAACACCAAGCGAAATCACATCATCATGTCCTATACAAAGT
>JAEEGL014711013.1_pt1 | contig 15988 bp, 10 predicted proteins | sample 9134231 | NCBI WGS metagenome assembly JAEEGL01 (sample SAMN16246548, study PRJNA631951) | gut metagenome | biome: gut microbiome; feature: rumen; material: fiber-attached | host: Bos | place: Iran: Karaj | collected 2018-10 | reverse complement strand
GCGCTTCGTAGACGACGCAGCCACCACCAATCCCAACGCCTTCATCACCAAGATGGAGCTCGTCCCCGGCGGGGTCGATGTCTCTCTCTCTATGATAGCGCTCGGCAGGGAGCTCACCAAGGAGCTCGGAGACATCTACTGCGCCGAGACCGACGAGTCCTCCAAACTGGTGGGACAGACCCGCGACGGCCAGGACATGTACCGCGTGTCCTACCTGGTCCGCCTGCCCGAGTTCCATCTCGGGGACGTTGTCCGCTACGGCAAGAAGTACTACCTTCTCACCCGCGTCTCCAACTCCGGCGGCAAGATCAAGTCCCTCAACAACTTCGCCGACATGACCGTCAGGCGCCCCAACATGCCCGAGCTCAAGGTCTACGCCAAGTCAACCGAGCTGGAGACCGCCGACGTAATATCGCAGTCATCCGGCGAGATCCAGGTCATGGATCCCACCAACTACTCCGTCAAGGACATCCTGGTCCCCCGCGACGCCGTCATCGGCGACACCGTCAAGGTCGTCAGGATCGACGGGATCCTCTACTATGTGCCCCAGTGAGGTATGAAAATGGTCGTCAAACTTCCCGAACCCAGAGAAAAGATCATCGAGAACCTGCTCCGTCTGGCCAACACCAGGCTGCCCGCCGACATCGGATGGGCCCTGGAAGCCGCCGCGGGCTGGGAGTCCAATCCCGCCGCAGCCACCCAGCTGGCGGCGATCATGGAGAACGTCCGCAAGGCGGAGCACCTCTCCAAGCCCATGTGCCAGGATACCGGAATCCCCATCTTCTACGTCCGGGGCAGGTTCGACAGTTCCATCGTGAAGGACATCCGCGAGGCGGTGGAGAACTCCACCAAGGCCATCCCCATGAGGCCCAACACCGTGGACCCCATCATCCGCACCAACTACGGCAACAACCTGGGCGAGGGCATGCCCTGCATCCACTTCATCCCCACCGACGACGACTTCACCGAGATCTCCCTGCTGCTCAAGGGCGCGGGCTCGGAGAACATGACCCGCCTGAAAATGCTGAACCCCTCCGACGGGATGGAAGGGGTCAAGAAATTCGTCATCGAATCCGTCATCGACGCGGGTGGACGCCCCTGTCCCCCCGGAATCGTCGGCGTGGGCATCGGCGGCACCGCCGACGAGTGCGTGGCCATGGCCAAGCGCGCTCTCCTCGAGCCCCTCGACGAGGAGGACCCGGACCCCGAGATCCAGGCCCTGGAGGAGGAGCTCTTCGTGAAGATCAACCAGAGCGGTCTCGGACCCATGGGCCTCGGCGGAGACACCACCGTCCTGGGCGTCAAGGTCAGGAAGGCCGCCTGCCACACCGCCAGCCTTCCCGTGGCGGTCAACATCGGCTGCTGGGCGACCAGGAGGGCATCCGTCAGGATCACCGACAGCGACGTGGAGTACTCGCAGGGGGCCAGGATATGAAGAACCTGTACTCCCCCCTCGACGAGAAGACCGTCAGGTCCCTCAAGCTAGGGGAGATCGTCAATATCACCGGACCGGTAGTCACCGGACGCGACGAGGTCCACATCCGCGCCCTCGAATACCTCGACGAGGGGAAGGACGTCCCGGTCTGCCTGAACGAGGCCGCGCTCTATCACTGCGGCCCCATCATGAAGCAGAACCAGGACGGTTCCTGGAGCGTCGTGGCCGCCGGTCCGACCACAAGTGCCAGGATGAACGCTCTCGAACCCCGTTTCATCAGGGAGTTCAGGATCAGGGCCATCATCGGCAAGGGAGGCATGTCGAAGGAGGTCGTCGAGGCCATGAAGGAGGTCGGCTGCGTTTATCTGGCAGCGACCGGAGGCGTCGCCGTAACCTATGCGGAGGGACTCGCCAGGGTCACCGGCCACGACTGGGCCGACCTCGGTATGCCCGAGGCCCTGTGGCAGTTCCAGACCAAATCCCTCGGGCCCCTCATCGTGGCCATCGATGCCAGCGGCAACAGCCTTTACGAGAACGTTAAACAAAAGGTAGCCGAGAATCTCGCCAAGATGCAGTGAGCTCAGTCGCTGCTGTCGACACCCTTCCAGGTCCTGGTGCAGAGGACGTAGGCCACGCTGACGAGTACCAGTCCGATGACGATTCCGAAGAGCATCAGGATGTGGTAGAGGGTCATGCCCAGATAGGTGGGCATCTCCTTCTGGACCAGGGTTATGGGGATCTGTCCGGTGGTCTTCGAGATGCTGACGTTGCCCGTGTACATCTCGTATCCGTCGCAGATCACACGGATCTGGTAGTCTCCGACGAGGACCTTGCTGATGGTGCAGACTCCTTCGTAGTTGGTGATTCCCTTGTAGGTGCTGGCGCCGCTGGTGAGGGTGATCTGGGCGTTGAAGAGTCCCTTGTCCCCTGCCCCGGAGACGGTGAATGCCGCGGGGACCCTGGTATCGGAAATCACGATGGCATGGCCGAGATCGTTAGTCTCGACGAGGGTGTAGACCTTCCTGGTGTCCACAGTGGTGGGTGTGAGGCCGGCGAGGCTCAATTCCAGTTTCTTGGTGGTCTCGTTCTCGGAGATCGAAGCCGGATAGTAGAATGCGGAGTATCCCTCCTTGGAGAAAGTGCATTCGATGACGCGTGCGGTGTCGATTCCATCCATGTCCACGGAGAATTCTCCCGTAGCGGACGTGGTCGATTCACCCGTGATCGCAGGATCGCCGGGCGTCAGGGACTCCTGTTTCAATGTGACCTTGACATCCTTGACCGCAATGGGCCCGGATTCTCCGCTTTCGACGATGATCCCTTTGATGGTGACGTCCTGCGTAGCTGCATCCGAGGAATCGTTCATGGCGAACGGTACAGCCATAGCTGAAAAGAACACGGCGAGTGCGAGCGCTACGGCGATTCCGTTCCTCATTGCGCCCTAATCCTGTTTTAGCGTTTTATTTTTTGCGTGTTCCCGTTCGCGCACGCGGCTGCGCGCACAACCCTAAAATATGACCGTTGGTTAGCGTATACGATTCCATATTTGGCTGGTGAAGCATGGAGAAGGTAAGCAAGGTATATTCCACCGAAGAGGTGCTAGGATTGATGGAACCACTGGTATCCATGTGGTTCAAGGAACGTTTCACATCCCTGACTGAACCCCAGTCCATGGCGATCCCTGTCATCCACGACAGGAAGAACGTGCTGATCTCCTCCCCTACCGGTTCCGGAAAGACCCTCACCGCCTTCACCAGCATCCTGAACCAGCTCATCAAGTACTCCGACGAGGGGACCCTGGAGGAGAAGATCTACTGCATCTACATCTCCCCGCTGAAGGCCCTCGCCAACGACGTCAAGAGGAACCTCAGCGACCCCCTGGAGCAGATGAGGGAGCTGGCCGCCCGCAAGGGCATGAAGGTGCCGGAGATCCGCGTGGCCGTCCGTTCGGGAGACACCCCCCAGAACGAGAGGCAGAAGATGGTCAGGCATCCTCCGCACATCCTCATCACCACCCCCGAGTCCATGGCCCTCATCCTGGCCTCCCCCAAGTTCAAGGAGAAGCTGATGGGCGCCGAGTGGCTCATCCTCGACGAGATCCACGACATCTGCGATTCCAAGAGGGGCGCCTTCCTCTCCCTGACCATCGAGATGCTCAGGAACTACTGCGAGCACGATTTCACCCGCATCGGCCTGTCCGCGACCGTGGCCCCCATCGAGGAGGTCGCCAGATACCTGGTGGGATTCAACCCCGACGGCAGCGACAGGGACGTCATCCTCATCCAGTCGAGTTCCAAGAAGGTCCTCGACCTGAAGGTCATCTGCCCCACCGAGGACATGACCGCCCTGCCCACCGACGTGGTCAGCTCAATGATGTACGACCGCCTCAAGGAGCTGGTCGACCAGCACGAGACCACCCTGATCTTCACCAACACCCGTTCCGGTGCCGAGGCGGTGGTCTACAAGCTCAAGGAGAGGGGACTCGAGAACATCGAGGTCCACCACAGCTCCCTCGGCAAGGACACCCGTCTCGACGTCGAGGAGCGCCTCAAGAAGGGAGAGATCAAGTGCGTCGTCTCCTCCACTTCTCTGGAGTTAGGTATCGACATCGGTTCCGTCGACCTCGTTTGTCAGATCGGCTCCCCCAAATCCGTTGCGAAGGGACTGCAGAGGATCGGGCGCAGCGGACACAGCTTCGGCAAGATCGCCAAGGGAAGGCTCATCGTCTTCGACCCCGACGACCTCTCCGAGTGCGCCGTCATGTGCAGGGCCGCCCACCGCCACGACATCGACCGCGTAGGCATCCCCGAGAACTGCTTGGACGTGCTGTCCCAGGCAGTTGTCGGAATGAGTCTCGACCGCAGGTGGGACGTAGAAGATGCCTACAATCTCGTGAGGTCCTCCTACTGCTATCACAACCTCTCCCGCGAGAAGTTCATGAACGTCCTCGGCTACCTCGGCAGCAAGGAGGAGCACGAGGGCGTGTACTCCAAAATCTGGTACGACACCGAGAGCAACCAGTTCGGGAAGAAGAAGGGCGCCCGCATGATCTACTTCATGAACCTGGGAACCATCCCGGAGGAGGCCAACTACCGCGTCATCACCAGCTACGGTTCCGTGGCCGGAGAGCTGTCCGAGAAGTTCGTCGAGAGGCTTTCCCCTGGAGACGTCTTCGTCCTGGGAGGGCGCAGCCTCGAGTTCGTCCGCTCCAAGGGCATGACCGCCTTCGTCAAGGAGGCCAACGGCAGGAAGCCCACCGTGCCCTCGTGGGCGGGGGAGATGCTGCCTCGTTCCTTCGACCTTTCCATGGACGTGGCCCGCTTCAGGAAGGAGATGTCCGAGCTCATCGCCGGCTCCCGTCCCGACAAGATCGACTTCCTCTGCAGGGAGTTCGACATCGACGACGGTTCCGCCCGTTCCCTGATCTCATATTTCAGCGAACAGGCCGCCACCGCCGGATTCGTCCCCGACATCGACAGGCTCGCCATCGAGGAGTACATCGACCCCTCCGGCAACCAGAGGCTGATCTTCCACTATCCATTCGGCAGGCGCGTGAACGACGCCCTCTCCAGGGGTTACGCGTACCGCATCACCACCCTCACCGGCGCCAACGTCTCGGTGACCATCACCGACGACAACTTCATGATCGGGACCACGCACAGGATCGACATTACCCAGGTGCCCGGAATGCTCGACACCGCGGACCTCGAGCCGGTGCTCAGGAAGGCGGTCAAGGACTCCGAGATCTTCAAGCTCCGCTTCAGGCACACCGCCTCCCGCAGCTTCATGATCCTCCGCAACTACATGGGCCGCTCCATCTCGGTCAACCGTCAGCAGATCCGCTCCACCTACCTGCTGGAGATGCTGAGGGACATGGAGAACGAGCCCGTCATCGAGGAGACCTACAGGGAGATCCTCGAGGACGACATGGACATCAACAACGCCCGCGTGGTCCTCGGAATGATAGAGTCCGGGAAGATGGGCGTCACCACCATCCCCTTCGACGGGACCCCCTCGCCCTTCGCCCACAGCGTTATCCTCTCCGGATTCTCCGACATCGTCCTCATGGAGGACCGTACCGCGCTTCTCAAGGAGCTCCACAGGAAGGTCCTCGAGAGGGCCCTCGGCGACAACATAAAGGAGTTCGAGTTCGACGCCGACAAGGTCACCCAGTACTTCAGGCAGAAGATCGGCAGGGTCACGTCCAAGGACGACATCCCCGGCCTGCTCATGCGCACCGGCCCCTTGCAGGCCTTCAGGGAGCGCGGCAGGAGCATCTATCCCTACTGCGACCCCGACAAGAAGACCGTCGACGGATGGATCCGCGAGCTCATCCGCGAAGGCAGGATCGGAACAGTCTTCCTGGACGAGGTGCACATCATGGCGAAGTCCGAGGTGCCGGTCTATGCCGCGGCCACCGTCCGCGACCGTACCCTCAACGAGATCGACCAGCAGGTCTACGGCCTCATCGGCCAGGACACCCTGCTGAGCGACGTCCATTCCCAGGTGGAGGTCTCCGAGGACATCGTCTTCAGGTCCGTCAGGAAGCTGGAGTCCATGTACCTCATCACCCGTACAGGCATCACCGAGAACAACCGCTGGTACTTCTCCAGGTGCACCCCTCCCGAGGGCACCGACCCCGCGGCGGTGGACGCCGTCATCATGAGGCACCTCGGGTGCTTCGCGCCTGTCACCGTTGAGGAGACGGCCTTCGCCCTCAACATCCCGGACGACTCCGTCTCGGCATCCCTGGAATCGCTCGTCGCCAGCGGCGAGGTGGCCAAGGGGAGGTTCCTGATCTCCGAGAACGACCAGTACATGCTCGCCTCCGACCGCAAGAAGCTGCGCACCGGCAAGAGCAACGTCTACGACTTCGAGACCGTCGAGAGCTACCGCCTCACCAAGGGGGAGAGCTTCGACTCGATAGAGGACTTCTTCAAATTCTACGTCACCGCCGGCAGCGAGATCGACGTGTACAACAGGGTGAAGGATTTCGACCTTGAGGAGTGGCAGCAGATGCGCCGCGACGGAAGGATTCTCCTCGGCAGGTTCTGCCGCGGTAGGGTGCGCTTCATCCTCGCCGAGGACGCCGCCAAGTACGCCTACTTCAGGGTGGATTCCACAGAGTCCCAGGATGCCGAACTTCTGCGCAGGATCGAGGGCAGCGGGAACGGCATAACCCTCAGGGAGCTGGTGGCCGCCACCGGCATGGACAAGGACCGCGCCAAGGAGGCCGTCATGCGTCTCGACAGGTCCCTCAAGGTCATCCGCGCCTTCGGCGACAGGGAGGACTGGGGTACCGAGAACTACTATGTGAGCTACGAGCCCGAGCTCCCGGAGGAGAACCCCTGCGACGAGATAGTGGAGAAGGCGATCCGCGCCTTCGGCCCCGTCCCCACCATGGCGGTGAGGTATCTCGTCAGCATCCCCGACGAGGAAATCGCCGCCGCCGTGAGGAGAATCGGCGCGGTGCAGATCCTGGTGGGCCCGGGACAGGCCCCCATGTACATGATGCCCGACGAGCTGCCCGCTCTCGAATCCCTTTCCGAGCCCCCCTCCGAGGTCCGCGTGCTTTCGCTCTTCGATCCCGACCTGGGTTCGAAGTGGGCCGAGATCTCCGCCAGGTACGGCGACAGGTGGATCTACCCCGTCACCAGGGGTTCCCGCATCATCGGCGCCATGGAGATATGGGAGATGTCCGGCTGCGTGGAGGTCAGGTCGGTCGACCTGGACTCCCCCGAGATGCTCTCCGACGTCCTCACCGCGCTCGACAAGTTCATGGACTTCTACCGCCAGAAGGGTATCGAGATCATCAGGATCCGCGAGATCCTGTCGGTGGACGCCGCCGACCTGGACGGTTCCGTGAAGGATACCCTTTCGCAATTCGGATACGTGTTCATCAACGGATTCTACGCCAAGGGAAGGTTCGTCACCAGGGTCATGACCCACGACGAGGCCCTGAGCTACATCTTCCGCAAGCAGAGGCTGGAGAAGACCTCCCGCTTCGGCACCTTCGACGAGCTCATCGCCGAGAGGGGATACGTCCGCAGCGACCAGGAGCTGCCCTGCCGCGTGGCGGGACGCACCAGCCTCAAGAAGCAGATGGAGCTCGGCACCGTGGTGAAGTCCATCCTCTGCCCCACCTACGTGGGCTACATCGACCCCGCCCGCCTGCCCGTGCTCCGCACCGCCAAGAAGGTACCGCTCACCGGCGAGCAGGTCGCCCTGCAGAAGATCGTGGCCGCCAAGCAGCCCATCAGCAAGAAGAATCTCATGTTCCAGTCGCCCTATTCATACAAGGTCACCACCGAGACCATCTCCGAGATGACCCGTCTGTCGCTGATCTACCAGGACGGGGACTCCGCATACTGTCTGGCGGAACCCGCCGACATGACGCAGGAGGAGGCCCTGAAGCAGATCGCACGTTGGCATTTCAAGGACTTCGGCATCTTCTCGGCGGAGCGTCTGGCACAGTTCCTCAACAGCAGGATGGCCGTGACCAGGAAGATCCTCGCCGAGCTGGAGGACGAGGGATACATCTCCAAGGGATTCCTCCTCGAGGGCGATCCCTCCCTGTACTGGATGCTCTCCGAGGATGTGAACTCCAAGGTCCGCCCCTTCACCGGCATGTTCCTCCTGAACACGCAGGACAACCTCAGTCTGTACCTGAGGGATCTCATCAAGAAGGAGTGCGGTTCGAGCGTCTCCGTGATATTCTCCGGCACCAAGATAATCGGTCACTTCAAGGGCAAGGTCACCCCCACCGCCGCCAAGATGGAGGAGTTCGAGGGTTCGGACCTCGCCCGCAAGTATCTGGAGGACACTGCACGCATCTTCGGTGTGTCCCTGAGCAAGGGTTCCGACCAGGCGGACGACGATTGGGACGCGTCAGAATTCTACTGCAAGACCAATCCTGGCCTGTGATTGTTAGTTTACCGGTCATCAATTGTGCGGAATGGATGAACGATTATTCAAACCATTCAATTTTATCAAAATGCCTGTCAAACACACCTTAAAGATGGATATACATATGTCTATAATCATATTGATTGAATCATCAAATGAATTAAGAAGAATGTAAAGTTTTATTAATAATATCGATGATGCTTATGCATGAAGACCCCGTGCGAGATTGTGGTGTGGTACGTTCTTCCCACAATTAGGAGAGAACTCGCTAAGGAGCTTGTCGACACCTACCACATGAAACAGGCGGACGTGGGTCGTCTTTTCGGAGTGACTGACGCGGCAATCTCCCAGTACCTCAAGAAAAAGAGAGGCGGAAGCGCACTCATCGAGAACAGCCCCCACTACCCTCCCTTCATCAGTGAGATCAAGAAGAGTGCCAAGGCGATACACGAGAAGCAGGGCGAGACCGTCCTCGAACTCTGCCGCATCTGCTCCTTTGTCCGTCAGTGCGGACTGCTGGCCGACATCTACGCCCAGACCACCGGCTACGAAGTCCCCAACTGCGTTCTCGGTTCCAACGTCGAGTTCAGATGAACTCCGCGTGGTAAAGGAATTCCTGTGCATATCCAGCGTAAGCGCCGAATCTCTCCATGCCAAAGCGGGATACCTTCTCGTAGCTCCCCGTCACGCCGTAGATGTTCTCCACGACCTTCTGGATGCGCACGTCCACGGGGAACGCTTCGAGCCTTCCGAAACCGAAGAGGGCCACGCAGTCGGCCACCTTGGGTCCCACCCCTTTGATGCCCTGGAGTTCCGACACCAGTCCGGAGTAATCGAGCTCCTTCATGCGCTCGAGGTCGATATCGCCTGATTCCATCCTCTCGGCGAGCTCGATGAAGCGGGATTCCCTGAACCCCAGCCTGCATTCGCCGATGCACTCCCTGCGGTCGAGGATCTGCTTCGGGGTGGGGAACGCCCTCCTCTCGCCGAGGTCGGTGCCGAAGTGGTCGCATACCGATTCCACCATCTTCGCTATGCGCTTGACGTTGACGTTGGTCGCCAGGAGGTAGGTTCCGAGGCACTCCCACTCAGGCTGTTTGAGGATGCGGAGGCCGGGACATTTCGACGACAGTTCCGCCACGTAAGGGTCGGCCCTGCTGATGCATCTTATGATCTCACGGAGGTCGTCGTCCGCCCGGAGATACTCCCCGACAGCGGCCGGATCGCCTCCTTCGAAGGACACTCCGTCGGATGTCTGGCACATGGTGACCACGCTGTTCCCGATGACCCCCTGCCACGAGCCGTCTGCCTGCTTTCTCCAGCGGTGGGCCTGCCCGCATCCGAGGGTGGGATCCAGTGCGATCTCCATCTTGAGTTCCATGCGTTCTCGATTGCTCGAGAATACAAAAATCTTTCAACGTACGTCTAAAATAACTGCGAGTCCATCTCCCCGGCATGAGATTCGGCCCGGCAGGATATCCCGCAGTAGGAACCAAGAGCGACCCGGAGAAATCACTCCAGTACACCCGCGATCTGGGGCTCGACGCCCTCGAGGTGGAGTTCGTGCGCGGAGCACGCATCACCGAGGAGCGTGCCAGGAAGATCGGCGAGTGCGCCAAATCCCTGGATATCCGTCTCAGCTGCCATGCACCGTATTTCATCAGTTTCAACTCCGAGACCCCCGAGACCATCGAGAAGAGCGTCGAGTGGGTGATGGACACCGTGAAAGCGGCCCACAACCTAGGGGCATATCTCATCGTGATCCATGCGGCGTCCTACGGGAAGCATCCCGAGACCGCCACCGAGAACGTCATCAAGGGGCTGACCGAATGCAGGAACAGGATGGACGACCTCGGGATCAAGGACGTCATCCTCGGGGTGGAGACCATGGGCAAGAAGGGCCAGTTCGGCACTCTGAAGGAGATCGCGCAGGTCATGGATTCGGTGGACGGGGTCAGACCCGTCCTCGATGTCGCCCACGTCCATGCCAGGGGGGTCGGTTGCCTGAAGACCAAGCAGGACATGCAGGACCTCATCGACGAGTACTTCGGATTGGTCGGACCGATAGCCCACTTCCATATCAGCTGCATCAAGTACGGGGACAAGGGAGAGATCTCCCACCTGCCTCTCTCGGAGAAGGAGCCAGACATGCAGTATTTGGCCGATATCCTGAACGATTCCAAGCAGGACTGCACGTTCATCTGCGAGTCGCCGCTCATTGAGAAGGATGCCGTGGTGTTCAGGGATATGTTTCCCGCGTACCGTAGGACCTAAATCTTATAGGCTCTATAACGAATTGTGTGGAAATCGATTGGTTGATTGAGTTGTCTTTTGGTCAATCAGATTTCAGTTTCGGTCACTTTCGGTACTTTCGGCGACCTCCCCCTGTGAACTTTATATACTCCTTAACAACGTATGAAAAACGATGCCATATCGTACCGTGAAGATCCAGCTCTTCCCTAAACCTGAACAGGAGAAGAGGATGTTACTGACCCTGCACGCCTGCAGGGCCACCTACAACGATCTCAACGAGTACTGCAGGGACTTCACTAAAAGATACGATGAATGGCGCGAGAACATGGGCGTTGAGGAAGGAGAAGATGCTTCGCTTTACGAAACGGATACCAACCCTCTTCCGAGGTTCCCTTCGGAATTCGAATTGACCGCAAAAGCGGGAGAGTTCAGGGAGATCAACCTCTGGAGACGGGATGCTTACGGCACTGCAGTCAGAGAAGTCGGATGCAGGATATATAAGGCATACCAGCGTTGGTTCGATTCTCTGGTCGATGATTCTTCCGCAGGTCTGCCTAGATTTAGATCGGAAGGAAAGTACGATTCGTTCACCTATACTGCTTATGAACAATACCGCTTGGATACCCAAGGCTTGTTCAGGGGCAAGAAGCCCCGTATGTTCCTCGGCGGCATCGGTTGGGTCAGGGCTTCCGATAACGGAATCATCAGGAGATATCCGGTCAGCTGCATGAAACAGGCTGTGGTATCCAGAAAGAAAATGGGTAAGAGCAACAAATGGTACATCACGATCTTCTGCGAATGTCTCGAGATGCCCGATAACCGTACCTGGTACATGGATGCAGAAACTCCCGATCCCGTTGGTCTTGACCTCGGGGCCAGGAGGGTGGCCACACTCACCGACGGCATGGTGGTGGAGAACCACCGTACCATGAGGAAGAATGAGAAGAAACTTGCCAGAATCCAACGCAAGATATCGAAGACGGAGAAGGGTTCGGAAGAACGCAGGAAGTATCTGGGTCATCTCAGGCATCTCCTGAAGAGGATCGAAGACAGCAAGAACGATCTTCTGCAGAAAGCCACGAGATCGATAGCTCAGGATCGCACGAAGATCTTCGTGGAGGACCTTTCCGTCAGAGATCTCCTCGATCTCCAAGACAACAAAGAATCAAGGAAACTGTTCCGCGATGCGAGCGCGGGGACGTTCATGAGACTGCTCAGATACAAGGGGGAGGAAACCGGGTCTGAGATAGTTCCAGTGAATCCCGCCTACACGAGCAGGATCTGCACCAAATGCGGAAAGCTGAACGATCCGTTCAGCGAAGAGACCTTCCGTTGCAGATTCTGCGGTTTCACCAAACACCGTGACGACAACGCATGCGTGAACGTCTTAAGACGCGGGATGGGGTTCGACATCCTCGGCACGTCATCAATTGCCGGAATTACCGAGGCGGAAGCCGAAGTGCGAAAAAATGTGACTGGTGTGTGAATTCGTTTCCACACACTTCGTTATAGAACCATCTTATAACTAAAACCTATTACCTGGTAACAAAGCCACTGTGGCTCAGCGGTAGAGCATCGGTTTCGTAAACCGGTGGCCGGGGGTTCGAATCCCTCCAGTGGCTCCACTTTCTTTCCACTATCCAAGCAAGGATTAGAGACAGAGTTTATCTATCTGGAACATCAGCAGTCGTGCTTCTTATCGGGGTCGGCGATGTCCCCTTCTTTGATCAGGTACTGGTTGACGATCTTCACCGCGCAGAGATCGCCGCACATGGAGCAGCCGTCCTTCTCCTCGGTGCAGCCGCGGGCGCGGTACCTCCTGGCGGTCTCCTCGTCGAGGCAGACGTCGTACATCTCGTCCCAGTCCAGTGCCTTCCTGGCCCTGGCCATGCGGTCGTCCAGCTCCTTGCCCCTTCCCTTGGCCAGGTCGGCGGCGTGGGCGGCGATCTTGGATGCGATGACTCCCTGTTTCACATCCTCCTCGTCTGGGAGGGAGAGGTGCTCGGCAGGGGTCACGTAGCAGAGGAAGTCGGCTCCGTTCTGGGCGGCGATGGCCCCTCCGATGGCGCTGGTGATGTGGTCGTAGCCCGGCGCGATGTCGGTCACGAGGGGGCCGAGAACGTAGAAGGGAGCCCCGTCGCAGAGGGTCTTCTGCATCTTCATGTTGGCGGCGATCTCGTCCATCTTCATGTGTCCGGGACCCTCGACCATGGCCTGAACACCTGCCTCGCGGGCCCTCTTTACGAGATGACCCAGAGTCATCAATTCGGAGATCTGTGCCTGGTCGGATGCGTCGTTGATGCAGCCCGGTCTGAAGCCGTCCCCGAGGGACAGGGTGAACTCGTACTTCTTGGCGAGCTCGAGCAGGTAGTCGTAGTTCCTGAAGAGCGGGTTCTCCTCGTCGTTGTGGAGGATCCATGCCGTCAGGAATGATCCTCCCCTGGAGACGACGTCCATGAGCCTGTCGGATTTCTTGATCCACCTGACGGTCTCCTTGGTGATGCCGCAGTGGACGGTCATGAAGTCCATACCGTCCTTGGCGTGCATCTCGATGCCCTTGAAGATGTCGTCCTCGGTGAGCTCCACGATGGCGTTCTTCCTCGCCGCGGTGAGTCCCGTCTCGTAGATGGGCACGGAGCCCATCATGCGGTCGCAGCGGGAGAGGAGGGTCTTCCTGATGGCGTCGATGTCCCCGCCGGTGCTGAGGTCCATGATGGCGTCGGCGCCGTACTTCAGGGCGATGTCCATCTTGCGGATCTCCGGCTCGATGTCGGGCATGTCGCGGGAGGTGCCGATATTGGCGTTGATCTTCACGGAGAGGCCCTCGCCGATGGCGGTGGGGACGGGATCGTGCACGGGGTTGCAGGGCATGCAGATGCGTCCCGATGCGATACCGTCGCGTACGAACCTCTCGGTGACGCCTTCGGTCTCCGCGATCTTCCTGAACCTCTCGTCCGAGTCCCCTCTCCTGGCCAGCTCCATGATGGTGCTCATATCAATCGTTATAGTATCGCCGTTCCGTATTTCATCCTTATCTAAACGGACGCGGGCTTCTCGCGTGCGAGCGCACGCGTGCGCGCGTATGCGTTATATAAGAGTATTGCATACCCGGAAACAGTAATTTTTCGGAAGGGAAGTTATGGGAAGCGAAGAAGAATACAGGAAGACTGAGGTCTACGATGCGGACAGCATCAAGGCCCTCAAGGGTCTCGAAGCGGTACGCAAGAGGCCCGGTATGTACATCGGGAGCACGGATACCCGCGGTCTCCACCACCTCGTGTACGAGGTCGTGGACAACTCCATCGACGAGGTCATGGCCGGTTTCGCCACCAAGATCAACGTCACCGTCAACAGCGACGGTTCTATCTCCGTGGTCGACGACGGAAGGGGTATCCCCACCGGTGTCCCCAAGGGAGAGACCAAATCCGCCATGGAGCTCTGTCTGACCGACCTGCACGCCGGAGGTAAGTTCGACCAGAACGCCTACAAGGTCTCCGGAGGTCTGCACGGAGTCGGAGTGTCCGTGGTCAACGCTCTCTCCGAGTGGCTCGTCGCCACCGTCAAGAGGGAGGGCAAGATCCACAGGCAGAGCTACAAGTTCGGAGTGCCCGACGGACCCATCGAGGTCATCGGCGAGACGCAGGAGACCGGTACCACCATCACCTTCCTGCCCGACAAGACCATGTTCGAGACCGTGGTCTTCGACTTCGACACCCTGCAGAACAGGTTCAGGAACCAGGCCTTCCTCAACACCAAGGTCACCATCGACTTCGAGGACGCCCGTGTCGGAAAGAAGGAGGTCTACCACTACGACGGAGGAGTCAGCGCTTTCGTGAAGTTCCTCAACAAGTCCAAGACCCCTCTCCACCCCGAGCCCATCGTCATCCAGGGAATGAAGACCTTCGCCGATCTCAAGGGCAAGCCCGTGGCGGTCGACGTGGACATCGCCATGCAGTACACCGACGGATACTCCGAGGCCGTCGACTCCTTCGTGAACACCGTCTCCACCCCCGACGGAGGAACCCATCTCACCGGATTCAGGACCGCGCTCACCAAGACCCTCAACGACTACGGAAAGGAGAACAACCTCCTGAAGGACATCGTCCTCGAGGGAAGCGATACCCGTGAGGGACTGACCGCCATCATCAGCATCAGGATGCCCGACCCCCAGTTCGAGAGTCAGACCAAGGAGAAACTGGGAAGCAGCGTCGCACAGAACGCAGTCTCCACTGTCGTCAGCGAGAAGCTCAAGCAGTTCCTCGAGGAGAACCCCGCCGTGGCCAAGACCATCCTCGCCAAGGCGGTGCAGTCCTATCAGGGCCGTGAGGCCGCCAGGAAGGCCAGGGACGCCACCAGGAGGAAGTCCCTCCTGGAGAGCACCAGTCTGCCCGGAAAGCTCGCGGACTGCTCCGAGAAGGATCCCACCAAGTGCGAGCTGTACATCGTCGAGGGAGAGTCCGCAGGAGGAAGCGCCAAGATGGGAAGGGACCGTGCCTTCCAGGCCATCCTGCCCCTCAGGGGAAAGATCCTCAACGTCGAGAAGGCCCGTACCGACAAGCTCCTCGACCACGACGAGATCAGGAACCTGACCATCGCCATCGGCGGAGGTATCGGCAAGGAGTTCGACATCTCCAAGATCCGTTACCACAAGATCGTCATCATGACCGATGCCGATGTGGACGGAGCCCACATCGCCACCCTGCTCCTCACCCTGTTCTACAGGCAGATGAAGCCCCTGGTGGACGAGGGATACGTGTACCTCGCCATGCCTCCCCTCTACAGGGTGTACAAGGGCAAGACCCAGAAGTACGCCTACAACGACGAGGAGATGCAGAAGTACCTGGCGGAGATGCCCGGTGCCAACGTCAGCAGGTACAAGGGTCTGGGAGAGATGAACCCCCAGCAGCTCTGGGAGACCACCATGGACCCCGACCAGAGGATGATGAAGAGAATCCAGATCGCCGACGCGATCATGGCCGACCAGCTGTTCTCCACCCTGATGGGCGACGATGTCGAGCCCAGGAGGGAGTTCATCATCGAGCATGCGAACGAAGTCGTGAACCTGGATGTGTGATAGCATGGAAGGAGAAGAGAGAATCATCAACCAGACAGTCGAGAAGGAGATGCAGCGCTCCTACATCGACTACTCCATGTCCGTCATCGTCAGCAGGGCGCTCCCCGATGTCCGCGACGGTCTGAAGCCCGTACACAGGAAGATCATGTTCGCCATGAGCGAACTCGGCCTCAACTACAACAGGCCCCACAAGAAGTCCGCCACCGTGGTCGGAGAGGTGCTCGGTAAGTACCACCCTCACGGAGACTATGCAGCCTACGACGCCATGGTGAGGATGGGACAGTCCTTCTCGCTGAGGTACCCCCTCGTCGACGGACAGG
>JAEEGL011088928.1_pt1 | contig 15988 bp, 12 predicted proteins | sample 9134231 | NCBI WGS metagenome assembly JAEEGL01 (sample SAMN16246548, study PRJNA631951) | gut metagenome | biome: gut microbiome; feature: rumen; material: fiber-attached | host: Bos | place: Iran: Karaj | collected 2018-10 | reverse complement strand
GTGGCAAAAAAGTCTGCAAATATAAAAACAATAAGGCTGAAAAAGCCTCCCGATATAACTGCAAAAAGCAGAGCGCCTTTGAATACTTTCTGCATCTTTTTATACTGCCCTCTGCTCTGCCTCTGTGCAATTAATTTACTTACAGCCGAAGGTAAACTGTAGGACGATAAAATAAGGATTATCGAATAAAATTCGTAAGCTCCGGCATAATAGCCGTTTCCCGTATCGCCTATGATATTGGTCAAAGGAATTCTTCTTGCGATACCGATAACTCTGCAGAGAATTCCGGCAATCGCTAATATTGAACCCTGAACCACCAGACCTTTGGCAATTTTCTTTTTGTCTGACATTTCTCGTTCTTTTCCTTATTTATGATAAGGTTCGTTATTTAAAATTTTAAAAGCTCTGTATATCTGTTCGGATAAAATGACCCTCATTAGCTGATGAGGAAAAGTCATATCGGAAAAAGATATCTTTTCATTTGACATGGCTTTGATTTTATCGGAAAGTCCCAGGGAACCTCCGATAACGAAACATATACTGCTGTTTCCGTTTACGCAAAGCGTATTGATCCTTTTTGCAAACGAAACTGAATCGTATTTTCTGCCGTCTATCTCAAGCGTGATAAGATATGAATTGGAAGGGATCTTCTTTATGATCCTTTCGGCTTCTTTATCTTTTATGTTTTCTTCTTCCTTGGCGCTTGCATTGGCGGGGGTTTCTTCGTCATCGACTTCAAAAACCGATATTTTGGCGAATTTGGAGAGTCTTTTCACATATTCCTCCAAAGCATCGCGAAAATACTTTTCCTTGATCTTACCGACGCAGACAATACTTATATTCATTCAAAGATTTCCTCATAAACTTTATCGATAAAAGAATCAAGGTAATCTTCGTCCATATCGGGGTATTCCTGAGCGATAAAGTATCTGATCTTGGCATTTCTTAGGAAATAATTGTTCTGTTCATCTTCAGTGATCGCAAGATCGCTGTCAACAAACTCTTTGGTGAACTTATTTCTGAACCACTCTTCAAATTCCTTATTTTCTTCGCTTTCTGCAGATGCTTCCTTTTTAACCTTGGAATATCTGAAGAAACTGTTGATTCCGAAATAAATGAATGAAGCAAAGAAAAGCGCTAATATACCGTCAATGATATAACTTACAAGACCTCTTACCTTAAAAGGAAATACTCCGAGCATTAAAAGTACAATAAATGTAACTCCGAGTATACCGAGTATGGTAAGCATAAATCCGGAAGATAAAAGTTCCGAAGCCTTTTCATCCTTGGAAACATATTCCTTGGAAGGTTTGTAAGCGATTCTTCTTACAGCTTCTGCTTTTATCTTCTCTGCTTCTTCCTCAGTAGGCTCATCTTCGGGTGTTAAATCAAGAGTTTCCTCTTCATCTTCATCGGAAACCAGTTTTAAGTTACTGAAATCCTTTTCGGATACGCTAACAGCTTCGGAAAGAGCGGAATCTCCGAATACTTCTTCGTCAACCGAGTATGAACTTTCGCTTATTTCTTTAATATCAGCTTTCTCGAGTGAGCTGACCAGAGGGATTTTACAATCAGCACAGATTGTAAAACCGTCTCTGTATTCTGTTTTACATTTAGGACAAAAAGGCATTATCAGTTTCCTTTCGATGAAAGAAATTCATCAATTCCCTTTGCAGCGGCACGACCTGCGCCCATTGCAAGAATAACCGTAGCAGCACCCGTAACGGCATCTCCGCCGGCAAATACGCCTTCTTTTGATGTCTGACCTGTAGTCTCATCCGTTACGATACATTTTCTTCTGTTGATCTCAAGACCTTTTGTTGTTGATGAGATCAAAGGATTGGGAGAAGTTCCGAGTGACATGATCACTACATCACATTCGATTTCGAATTCCGATCCCGGAATTTCAACGGGACTTCTTCTTCCGCTTTCGTCGGGTTCACCGAGTTCCATCTTAATGCAGCGGATTCCTCTTACCCATCCGTTCTCGTCTGAGAGGATTTCTGTAGGATTGGTCAGAAGATTGAAGATGATTCCTTCTTCTTTTGCGTGATGTACTTCTTCAACTCTTGCGGGAAGTTCTTCTTCACTTCTTCTGTATACTACATGAACTTCGCTTCCGAGTCTTAAAGCAGTTCTTGCGGCATCCATTGCAACGTTTCCGCCGCCTACTACAACAACTTTCTTTCCGACCATAATGGGTGTTTCGGATTCTCTGAAAGCTTTCATGAGGTTCGAACGTGTAAGATATTCATTAGCAGAGAAAACTCCGTTTGCATTTTCTCCGGGAATTCCCATGAACTTGGGAAGTCCTGCACCGGATCCGATATAAACGGCTTCAAATCCGTATTTATCCATTAATTCATCAATGGTAAATGATTTACCGATGATAGTATTCTTCTCGAATTTAACGCCGAGAGCCTTTACATTTTCGATTTCCTTCTTAACAACCTTTTCTTTGGGAAGTCTGAATTCGGGGATACCGTATACCAGAACGCCTCCGAGTTCATGAAGAGCTTCGAATACCGTTACGTCGTAACCCATCTTTGCAAGGTCTCCTGCACATGATAAACCGGAAGGACCGGAACCGATAACTGCAACTTTTTTACCTTTCTTATCTGCTTTTACAGAAGGTTTGATATTGTTTTCAAAAGCCCAGTCGGCAACGAATCTTTCAAGTTTACCGATTGAGATCGCTTCACCTTTGATACCTCTGATACATTTACCTTCACACTGGCTTTCCTGAGGACAAACACGTCCGCATACAGCGGGAAGAGATGAAGACTGAGCGATAACATTATAAGCTTCCTCGAAATTTCCTTCCTTTACTTCTTTGATGAAATCGGGAATGGAAATCGAAACGGGACATCCTTTAACGCACTGAGCATTCTTACAGTTAAGACATCTGGATGCTTCAGCCATTGCTTCATCTTTGTTATAACCTAAACAAACTTCTTCAAAATTATGCGCTCTTTCCTGAGCGTCCTGTTCTCTTACAGGTACTTTCTTTAATACATCCATTATTTGTCACCTCCGCAATGTCCGCATCCGCCATGATGCGTATCGCCTTCTTTAGCTTTAAGATATGCTCTTCCTTCAGCGGTTTTATAAATCTGCTGTCTCTTCATGGCTTCGTCGAAATTAACGAGATGACCGTCAAATTCAGGACCGTCAACACAGGCAAATTTAACACTGTCTCCTACCGTAAGACGGCAAGCGCCGCACATACCGGTTCCGTCAACCATAATAGGGTTCATGGAAACGATAGTTTTAAGATTGAATTTCTTAGTAAGGAGACAAACGAATTTCATCATGATCATGGGACCGATAGTTACGCAAAGGTCATATTCCTTACCTTCGGCATAAAGATCCTCGATAACCTTTGTAACCATACCGCTTCTCTGATAACTTCCGTCGTCGGTTGTTATATAAAGGTTTCCCGCAACAGCTTTCATTTCTTCTTCCATGATCAGAAGACTCTTCGTCTTTGCACCGACGATAACATCAGCATCAACGCCGTGCTCGTGCAGCCATTTAACCTGAGGATAAACGGGAGCAGTACCCAATCCGCCTGCCACAAATAAAATCTTCATCTTCTTTAATTCATCAATCGGAGTATCGATCAATTCGGAAGGTCTTCCCAAAGGTCCGACAAAATCGCAGAATGCATCACCGGCTTTGAGATCTTTCATGTAATATGTTCCCGCACCGATGATCTGAACAACTATTGTTACAGTTCCTTTTTCTCTGTCGTAATCACAGATCGTTAAAGGAATTCTTTCGGCTTCTTCGTTTGTACGAACAATTACAAATTGTCCGGGTTGACAATTGGCTGAAACATTGGGAGCTTCAACCACGAATTCATAAATCGAATCCGTAAGTTCTTTGGCTTCTAAAATTGAGTACATCGTTTTACCTTTCCGTAAATCCCTAGTATTCGGAATTTACACTTCTTTCTTTAATAATATAATAATCGCCCTTTGCATTTAGTTCCAATGTGCCGTAATCATTGGAATCATTTATGTTTACTGCGAATCTTAAACCTGTCAGGGTACGTTTATTGCCGTTTGCATAATCAACATAGTATTCGTTGATTACGTAATAAATCGTATTTTTGATATTTACAGCATCTTCGATAATGAATTCAAAACGTCCTTTTGCCGTAGATACATTGCCGTCCGTATCCTGCATTCCGCCGAGTGAATATCTGTATACTGTTGCGATATTGGCCGCTTCTTCTTTGCTTACCGTAGCATCGGGAATGGTTATGTTGTATTTTCTGGTAATAACCGTACTCGGAATTCCTTCTTCATTATAGGAAATAAATCTGAATTCCGAAGCTCCCATGGGCATGATAAGCGGATATTCATAAAGTGTCGAATTCTTATCGGGATCGACTCTGTCTTCAGCTTTTACGTCCGGTCTGTATTCAACGTAATATGTTTCACAGTTGATATCAGTTTCAACTTTTATAACAATAGGTACGTTATAACTTCCGGATTCGATCGAAACCTGAGGAGCAAGAGGTATTTTGATCTTAATGTTATATTCTGCTTCATTCATTTCACTGATAACGCCAAGCTGTGAGACAAATACAGCCTTAACATCATATTCACCGGAAGCAAGCAATATGGGTTCGGTGTAGAGGAATGAATTTTCGTCAGGTTCAGAACCGTCAAGCGTGTAATAAATGAAACCGTTTACATCGTTTGTAAGTTCAAGAGTCATTTCCTCTTCATATTCTCCGGGTTTAAGACTGAACTCGGGTTTCTTGCACAGATAATCCTTGAATCTGTTAACGATCGTTTCATTGCTGCATCCTAAAAGAAAATCGTTAATACCGTTATAATCTTCATTCTCGGAATAAATGTTAAAAATACGCTCGTATGCATCTTCTTCAAGGGCGGGATTGTCATTTGCGATCTCCTGAAGAATGAATATCGCATTTTTATCCTGACCTGCCATGATATAACAGTTCGAAATTGCGTATTTTATCTTAACATTATCGGGATCTTTTTCGATCGCTTTTTCGTAAAGGTCGATCGCATTCTCATAATCTTTGTTATCATATGAGTACTCTGCCTGTTCTACAAGATAATCGATCGACTGTTTATCGGATATCTTCTTTATCATAAATCCGAACGTAGTAATAACACCCGCGATAAGAAGGATCGTAAAAACAATAACGATTTTCGAGAAAATACTCTTGTTCCAGTAATCGACAAGGGATAAAATGATGTCTTTTATAGCCAAAACTTCATTGGTTTCGTCATCATCCCAGTCAGAATCGTCGTCATCGATCATTTTTCTCTTTGAAGTACGTCTGTTCCTATCTTCGTAATCTTCTTCGTTACGGGTAATCTTCTTTTTTCTTTTTACTTCATATGTATCGAGTTCCCTTGTTTTGTCAAAAACACCTTCGATATCAACCGAAAGGTCGGTATCGGGGTCGTAGTTCGGTACAATATGTATTTCTTCACCGCACTTTTCACAGAAAAGATTGCCGTCTGTCAAAGGTGCTCCGCAATTTGGACACTTCATATCCGTTTCCTTTTAAAAAACAAATTATATATAAAATATAACTATTCTGCAGAATTTACAAGATTATTCATAAGCATTGCTATGGTCATGGGGCCTACACCGCCGGGTACGGGCGTGATTTTTGAAGCGATTTTCTCAACACTTTCAAAATCCACATCGCCGCAAAGCTTCTTGCTGTCGGGATCCGGTCTGTGAATTCCGACATCGATCACAACTGCACCTTCTTTTACATAAGAAGCATCGATCATCTTGGGTTTTCCGATAGCAACGATAAGGATATCAGCTCTCCTGGTAACTTCTTTAAGATCTTTTGTTCTGGAATGACAGACAGTTACTGTTGCGTTTTCTCTTAACATAAGCATTGCCATTGGCTTGCCTACGATATTGCTTCGTCCGATAACAACGCATTCCTTGCCTTCAATGGAAACATTGCTTCTTTTTAAAAGCTCAATGATTCCGGCAGGCGTACAGGAAACAAAGCCTTTTTCGCCAATTGAAAGTCTTCCGACATTAATGGGATGGAAGCCGTCAACATCTTTATCGGGATTGATCCTTCTTATTACTTCATCTTCGTCAAATGTTTTGGGAAGAGGAAGCTGAACGAGAATGCCGTTAACTTTATCATCGGAATTAAGTTTGTCAATGAGCTCAAGAAGTTCTTCCTGAGTTGCACTTTCTTCAAGATGATATGAAAGCGATGTTGCTCCGATGTATTCGCAGGCTTTTTTCTTATTTCCTACGTATACACTGCTTGCGGGATCGTCTCCGACCTGAATTACGGCAAGCGCAACTTCTTTTCCTTCACTTTTTAATTTTTCGATTCTTGCTTTACATTCATCTTTAATGATCGATGAAATAAGCTTTCCGTCAATTAATTCTGCCATTTTTATCTCCTTAGAAAAGTCCGGTTATTTTTCCGTCAACAACATCAATCGAAAGTGCTGCGGGAGCCTTGGGAAGTCCGGGCATTGTCATGATCTGACCTGTGATAACAACTACGAATCCCGCACCTGCGGAAACATAGCACTCTCTTACTTCAATATTGAAATTCGAAGGACGTCCCAAAAGTGTGGGATCGTCTGATAAAGAATATTGTGTTTTTGCTACGCAGACAGGCATATTGCCGAATCCGAGTTTTGTAAGTTTTTCAAGCTGTTTCTTGGCACTCTGTGAATAATTTACACCATCGGCACCGTAAATCTCTTTAGCGATCGTCTCAATCTTTTCTTCTAAAGACAATTCATCTTTGTAAAGAGGATGATAATGACTTTCTTTACTCTCAAGAGTTTTAAGAAGTGTTTCTGCCAAAGCAACACCGCCTTCTCCACCCTTTTCCCAAACTTGTGAAAGAGCAAAGTCACAACCTCTCTTTATGCAGAAATCTTTAACGAAATTTGTTTCGTTTTCGGTATCCGTAATGAATGAGTTAAGAGTAACAACAACGGGAACATCGTATTTCTGGAGGTTTTCGATATGCTTCTCAAGGTTTACGATACCTTTCTTTAAAGCATCAAGATTTTCTGCAGATAAATCTTCTTTCTTAACTCCGCCGTTATATTTAAGCGCTCTGACCGTTGCGACCAAAACGATAGCATCGGGTTTAAGTCCGGCCATTCTGCACTTGATATCAAGGAACTTCTCAGCACCGAGATCCGCACCGAATCCTGCTTCGGTAATGCAGTAATCTGCAAGTTTTAATGCAGTCTTTGTTGCTCTTACGGAGTTACAGCCGTGAGCAATATTTGCAAAAGGTCCGCCGTGCACAATTGCGGGTGTATTTTCAAGTGTCTGGATAAGATTGGGCTTTAACGCATCTTTTAAAAGTGCTGCCATTGATCCGACTGCACCTAAATCTCCTGCCGTAACGGGATCGCCTGCAAAATTATAAGCAACAACTATCTTTGAAAGACGTTTCTTTAAATCTTCCATATCATCGGCAAGACAGAGAATAGCCATGATCTCGGAAGCAACGGTAATAACGAAATGATCTTCTCTTACTACACCGTCAGCTTTTGCGCCGAGTCCTACAACTATATTTCTTAAAGCTCTGTCATTCATATCTAGGCATCTTTTCCATACAACGCTTCTTGTATCAATGCCTAGCTGATTGCCCTGCTGGATATGATTGTCAAGTAATGCCGCAAGAAGGTTATTTGCACTTGTAATCGCATGAAAATCGCCGGTAAAATGAAGATTTAAATCTTCCATGGGAACAACCTGAGCATTTCCGCCGCCTGCAGCACCGCCCTTGATCCCGAAGCAGGGTCCGAGTGAAGGTTCTCTTAATGCGATCACGGATTTCTTTCCCATAAGGCCCAAAGCCTGTCCGAGGCCTACGGTAGTAGTTGTTTTTCCTTCTCCTGCAGGAGTGGGATTTATTGCTGTAACCAGAACAAGTTTACCGTTGGGGTTGTTCTGAATCGAATTGATATATTCGTCTGAAATTTTAGCCTTGTATTTACCGTATAATTCAAGTTCATCTTCCGGAATGTTAAGAAGTTTTGCAACTTCCGTAATCGGTTTCATTGTAGCGCTTTGAGCGATCTCGATGTCAGATTTCATTATCATTCTCCTTTTATGAAAATTTAAAAGATTAATTAAAGATCCTGAGTCATATTGGTAAATTCGGATTCGTCCATAATGATCTTACGGGGTTTGGTTCCTTCTTCGGGTCCTACAACTCCTTTGGTTTCAAGCTGATCCATAATCCTTGCGGCACGGTTAAAACCTATCTTAAAAGCTCTCTGAAGCGCGCCGATCGAAGCCTTTTCCTTGCCTATGATAAAGAGTCCTGCCTGTACAAATAATTCATCAAGTTCTTCCTGAGAAGAAAGCGTTGCACTTGAAGGATTCTTAACAGTTTCCATTATCCTCTCATCATAACCCACTATGTTCTGATTCTTGATAAAATCCACAACATTCGATACTTCCTCATCCGAAACGAAGCATCCCTGAACTCTGGAAGGCTTGTTCATACCCTGAGGGAAGAAAAGCATATCGCCTTTACCGAGAAGTTTCTCGGCTCCGTTTGAATCAAGAATTGTTCTTGAATCTATACCACTGGATACAGAAAATGCTATTCGGCTTGGCATGTTTGCTTTAATAAGACCTGTAATAACATCAACGGAAGGTCTTTGAGTTGCTATGATAAGATGAATTCCGGCCGCTCTTGCGAGCTGGGCAAGACGACATATCGATTCTTCTACTTCCTTGCCTGCAACCATCATCAGGTCGGCAAGTTCATCAACTATGATAACGATCTGGGGAAGTTTCTTTGCGGAAGGATCTTCCGATACTTTTTCGTTATAACCTTTTAGATCTCTTACGCCCAGATCGGCGAATTTCTTGTATCTGTCTTCCATCTCACTGACACCCCAGTGAAGAGACGATGAAGCCTGTTTAGGGTCTGTAACAACAGGAAGCAAAAGATGCGGGATTCCGTTATATACACTTAATTCTACTACTTTAGGATCGATAAGAATCAGTTTAACATCATCGGGATGAGCCTTATAAAGAATACTCATGATGATGGTATTTATACATACGGATTTACCTGAACCTGTTGCGCCGGCGATAAGCAGATGAGGCATCTTTGCAATATCCGCAATCACAACATCGCCTGCTAAATCCTTACCGACCGCAAAAGATATTTTTGATTTTGATTCCGTAAAATCTTTTGATTCTATAAGATCCCTGAAAGGAACCGCACTGCTTTCGGAATTGGGAACTTCTATACCTACGGCACTCTTTCCGGGAATAGGGGCTTCAATTCTTATATCAGCAGCTCCGAGACTTAATTTGATATCATCGGAAAGCGAAACGATCCTGCTTACCTTTACTCCGGGAGCCGGGGTAAGTTCATATCTTGTAACGGCAGGTCCTTTTGAACAGTTTGCGGGATCGATAGAAACTTCTACGCCGAATGTCTGAAGAGTTTCTTTTAATTTTTCAGCGGTTTCTATTATATCATCTCCGCCTTTGCCATTCCTTCTGTCACTCTTTTTAAGAAGTGAAACTGAAGGAAACTGATAGGGTTTCGAAGGTTTTGCGGGTTTTGATTTATACGAATCAAGAACCGGATCCTCAGAAAACGAAGGCTTTGCGACAACTATTTCATTATTTTCGGGTGCCGGAATAAGTTTAGGCGCAGCTACGGGTTTTTGAGCTATTTCAACTTCCTTAACTTCTTCTTTTAATGCTTCTTTATGTTTGTAATTATCTGAATAAACATTAACAGGTCTAATATCGTCCGTATCAATGTTGGTTTTATTCTTTTTATATTCGACCTGATGAATATCGTTGGATTCTTTTTTATCTTCGATCTTTGCCTGCTTATCCTCTTTAGGTTCTTTTTCGAAGAAAGGTTTGATCTCGGAAGGCGAAACATCTATTATGTTTTCTTTATTCTTCTTTATATCCGTTTCTTCTTCGGTATCCGAAATCTTATAAGAAAGGCTTTTCTTGTTGGATGCAGCTTCTTCTTTTTCGCGCATTTTGCGGATCTCTCTTGCCGTATACTGTCTTTCGCTGTCATCCGGACCGTCATCGAGATCATTGTATTTCTCATAAAGGATCTTTGCATAACGTACAATGTATTTACCGAACCACACAACGATCGATGCAATGATAAGCACGATGGAAATTACATATACAAGAGCTTTTCCGCAGCTTTTATCAATAAGATAAGCGAGTGTTCCGAATATTACTCCGCCGCCTTTTCCGTCATGATAAAAGACTTTAACAGCCTCGAGATATGCATTTTCGCTGATCAGTTTATAATAAATCGCATGAAAAAGCATTCCGATGGAAATTACAAACAAACCGCCGGAAATGAAATTAAAAACTGTCTTCTTTGTAATATCTCTGAAAAGAATATAGATGCATAAACCGATTCCGACAATGGGAATCACAAATGCATCAAAACCAAACAAACCTCTTACAAGATTTGTTAAGAACATACCAAAACCACCTTCGAATATTCCGAGGGCAAAAAGAAACATGATTATTAAAACAGCAAAAACACCAATATAGATCAGTGCCTTTACATAGTCGAATTCGAGTTCTTCGTTTTGGTTCTTTTTAGAAGAAGAATTACGTCTTGTCGTACTATATTTTTTACCCGAATTAGAACTTCTTGACGAAGTTCTGGAACGGGAACCTGATTTATTTGAACTGCCGGAAGATTTTCTTCCTCTGCGATTATCAGATGTCATAATAATCTTTGCCCTTCAAATCTGTAATATCGAAATCCAGTTCATCGTCCTTCAGGTCATAATCAAAAGTAAGTTCTTTTGCAATATGAGGCTTGGGTCCGGGAAGAGGATTTTTAATCATGGGAGAAGCCTTAAGCGCGGCATCTTGGTTGTTAACATTTTTGTCTGTTTCAGCCATCTTGATGTCATGCTGTTTCTCTTCTTCGGCATTATTGTAAACATGAGCGGTTTTGTAATCTCTTCTTGAGGGAATTACCTTACTCTGTTTTGCCGGCTCAGGCTGAGTAGTAATATCGGGATAAACGGGTTTTGTATTAAACATACCGAAATTATCATAAGTTTCAGACTGTTCAGCATTTTCTTCTGTTTCAGGTTTCTGCATTTCAAATACAGGTGATCCCGAAGATTCGCCATTTTCTGTCTTATACTCATCAATATTGGTATCCGTAACGGTTGCATCCGAAATGCTGGCAGCAAAAACGGGAGTTTCTGCAGAGGCGTTTTCACCTGAAGCAGTCTCAGGTACGAAAGTTTCAGTAACTTTAACTTCTTCGGTATGAGTTTCGATAACTACATTCTTTTCAGTATCATTTTCTGATTCTTCAATAACCGTTCCGACAGGCTTATTGGTGTTTTTAACGACTCTCTTCTTATCGTATCCGATGGATATGGGAGGTCTCTGTCTTAAATGGCTCGGAATTTCGGGAGCAGCAGCAACTTCTTTAGACTTTTCAGTAACTTCGACGGAAGGTTCTTTATTGCCCATGTAATCAGAATTATTAAGTGATAATCCTGCATTTCCGGATGCAAGTTCCTTTTCGAATTCCTTTTTTCTCTTCTTTTCTTCTCTCTTGCGCTTCTCCATTTCTCTTTCGTATTCTTCTTCGGGAGAAATGATAAATGAGGAAACAGAGAAAAATCCGATTACGCAGATGAGAATAAAAACATAATTTACAAGGAATCCGTAAGATATCCTGTTAAAGTTTACAAACGTAAAAGCAACTGCAAAATCAGCCACTATGCAGTATACAAGGCCTTTATCGTTTTCATTTCGGATAAAAGCAAATATAGCGATCGCAACAAAAATAAATAGTACAAGTCCCTCGATCCGGCCTTCCATCGCAGGCGTAAAAGATAAAGAAAGTCCATCGGGAACAAACGAATAAATGTAATTAAAAACATTTTCGAAGTTCTTCATTCCGTTATTTGAAATAACATAAAGGAATCCGAATAAAGATGCCGCATAAGAAACAAAGAAAACCAGAACCTGAATAAAGCGGTTCTGAACTTTGTTCCAGGGATCGGGATTATGTATAAGCAGTAACGCACTTACCGAAACGAACAGGAGCGAAACGCCAATAATATCAAGACTTGAGATAAAACCTGCCGCTACACCAAGTCCCACAAAGAAAAGAAGGTGATACGTCTCGGCGATCTTCTGCTTAATATTTAATTCGTTTACGCGTACAAGGAAATAAAAGTATGCAACAAACAAAAAAGTTATAAGAATATCGGGTTTTATTTCTTCAGCCGAAGAAAGCATTTTCGGCATAAAAGCTATAAGAAGAGAAGAAAGGATCGCATATCTCATTCTTAATGCCCTTTTTACCATGTAGTAAGAAAGGATAACTATACCGATATGAACAAGTGTTGAGAAAATATAAAGCGGATACACCGAAGGATGTATCTTAAGCAGTAATCTGCATATTAATGCATAAAGGTAAGATGCAAATGTGCTATCCGGAAGTTTGGTTGTGTTTCCGAGTCCGTATTCGTAAAAAATATTATTAACATCTGCTCCGAGTTTGGATGTGATGATCATGATTCTTAAAAAGATCATGACAAGAACCACCAAAACAAGACCCACTATTTCGAATACCTTGGGAATGGCGGGAATCTGAAAAGAAGTGATTTTTTCAGGTAGTTTGGGAAACAGGATCTTATATAAAAGAATGATTAAAGCGGCAACTATGAATACGATGGCGTATTTTATAAGCACAGAAAGCATAACACTTCCGCCGGTCGAATCAGTGAGGCTGACAGAGTGTAAACCTATGCTGCAAAAAAATATCAAAGCAAATATCACATATATAGCATAATGATAAATGTTTTTCTTAGTTACCATCGACAATTAACCTTCCAGCAAAACTACGAAATGTACTTTTCAACATTATATCTGGGTCTTCTTTTGACCTCCATGTAGATCTTACCGATGTATTCTCCGATAAGTCCGACAGATATAAGCTGAACACCACCGAGGAACCAGATACTTACTATCAAAGAAGTCCATCCGGGTTCAACGGTAAACACGAAATAAGAAACCAGAGCATAAACAAATGCGACAAAGCTTAAAATCACGCTGATAAAACCAAGCAGCATAATGAATCTTATAGGCTTTACGCTAAATGAAGTGATGCCTTCGATAGCAAGTGCAAGCATCTTCTTTAAAGGATATTTGCTCTCGCCTGCCACTCTTACTTTTCTGTCGTAATATACGCAGGCTGTTTTATATCCGATAAGAGGAACTATGCCTCTTAAGAAAAGATTTTCTTCGCTGTACTGAGAGAACTGCTCGAGAGATCTTTTAGACATCAGTCTGAAATCAGCATGATTGTAAATCGTTTTGGCACCGCAGAAATTCATGACTTTGTAAAAAGACTGAGCCGTGAAACGTTTAAAAAACGTATCGGTTTTTCTCTTGTTTCTTACACCGTACACGATATCATTTCCTTCGTGATACAGATCTACCATCTGATCGAAAACTTCAATGTCATCCTGCAGATCCGCATCGATGGAAATTGATATATCGGATATATCCTTTGCACAGATAAGGCCTGCGGTTAAAGCGAACTGATGTCCTACATTTCCCGCAAGTTTTAATCCGCGTACCATAGGATTCTTTTTATTCTCTTCTTCTATGAGTTCCCAAGTTTTGTCTTTACTTCCGTCATCGACGAAAAGCATGAATGAATCGGGCGAAATCTTCTGTTTATCAATCAAATCCTTAAGTTTAGCGCCCAAGCTTTCGAAAGTTATCGGAAGCATTTCTTCTTCGTTATAACAAGGTACAACTATTGAAAGAATGTCCATTTAATACTCCTAAATGTTCTTAAAAGCCTGCTCAAGGTCAGCAATGATATCATCTGCATTCTCAATACCGACAGAGAATCTGATGAGATCCGGCTTAACGCCTGCTTCAAGAAGCTGCTCATCGGTCATCTGTCTGTGAGTATGTGAAGCGGGATGAAGAACACATGAACGCGTATCTGCAACATGTGTTACGATAGCGATCATCTTTAGTGAATCCATGAACTTAATGCTAGCTTCTCTTCCGCCTTTGATACCGAAAGTAAGAACACCGCATGTTCCGTCAGGCATATATTTTTTTGCTCTCTCATAGTAAAAATCGCCTTCAAGGCCGGGATAATTAACCCATGCAACCTTATCGTTTGCCTTAAGCCATTTTGCAACCTTAAGTGCATTCTCACAGTGTCTCTGCATGCGAAGGTGTAATGTTTCAAGACCTAAATTTACGTAAAATGCATTCTGAGGAGACTGAATGGAACCTAAGTCTCTCATAAGTGTGGCTGTTGCTTTTACTATAAATGCGGCTTTTCCGAACTGCTCCGTATAGTTTGTTCCGTGATAAGATTCATCGGGGTAACAGAGTCCGGGGAATTTATCGGGATATTTGGTCCAGTCAAAATTACCTGAATCAACAATACATCCGCCTACGGATACTGCATGACCGTCCATATATTTGGTTGTTGAATGAGTTACGATATCAACTCCGAATTCAAAAGGTCTGCAGTTAACGGGTGTGGGAAACGTATTATCTACGATAAGAGGCACACCTGCTTCATGAGCTGCGGTTGCAAATTTATCAAAATCAAGTACAACCAGCGAAGGATTGGAAATAGATTCGGCAAGTATACATTTGGTGTTGGGCTTAAATTCTTTTTTAAGATCTTCAAGTGAGATCTCAGGATCGACTACGGTTGTTTCAATGCCCATCTTTGCTATTGTGGTTGTCAAAAGATTAAATGTACCGCCGTACAAAGCGGAACTGATGATGATATGATCTCCTGCTTCTGCAAGGTTGAATACCGCATAAAAGTTTGCAGCCTGTCCCGAAGAAGTAAGCATTGCTGCGGCTCCGCCTTCCATATCACAGATCTTGGCTGCCACATAATCGTTTGTGGGGTTCTGAAGTCTTGTGTAGAAATAGCCGGAAGCCTTCAGATCAAACAGATCTCCCATCTGTTCAGATGTATCGTATTTAAAAGTTGTAGACTGATAAATGGGGAGAATTCTGGCCTCTCCTTTTGAGGGAGTCCAACCTGACTGTATACATTTTGTTTCAATTTTGTAATCGCTCATTTTTGTACCTTCTTCTTAAGTAAAATTATTTTAGTTTATTCTTCGTCCCAGTTCGTGTAAACGTCCTGCACGTCATCATCTTCATCAAGCAGATCGAGAGTTCTCTGAAGATTCTTAATGGCTGTTTCATCATCAAGTTTGATGTAATTCTGAGGAAGCATTGTTACTTCAGCCTGAGCCATTTTGATATTATTTTCTTCCAAAACCTTGATAACATCTGTTAAAGCATCGGGAGCCGTAATGATCTCAAAGCTGTCTTCCTCATCAGAGAAATCGTCAGCACCTGCATCAAGTGCGATCATCATGAGTTCGTCAGCATCCATATCACATTCTTCTTTGTCGATAATTATCTGACCGCACTCATCGAACATGTATGATACACAACCCTGTGTTCCGATATTGCCCTGTCCTTTTGTAAAGGCTGAACGAACGTTGCTGGCCGTTCTGTTTTTATTGTCTGTAAGGCATTTAACGATGATCGCGATACCGTTGGGGCCGTAACCTTCGTAAGTACACTGTTCGTAAACTACATTGCTTCCTTCACCTGCGGCCTTCTTGATACCTCTGTCGATCGTATCGTTGGGCATGTTATTGGCTTTTGCTTTTGCGATAACGGCTGCAAGTTTATAATTGTTTGCCGGATCGGGTCCGCCTTCTTTAACCGCTACTGCGATCTCACGACCGATGATAGTGAAAATCTTACCCTTAGCGGCATCATTTTTCTCTTTTTTGTGTTTAATGTTTGCAAATTTAGAATGTCCGGACATAATTTCCTCCTACTACATAAAATCAACAAGTTATTATAGCATTTTTACGAGTTGTTTTCAACCTTTGAAACGCTTTATTCTTCGCTG
>JAEEGL010993246.1_pt1 | contig 15988 bp, 19 predicted proteins | sample 9134231 | NCBI WGS metagenome assembly JAEEGL01 (sample SAMN16246548, study PRJNA631951) | gut metagenome | biome: gut microbiome; feature: rumen; material: fiber-attached | host: Bos | place: Iran: Karaj | collected 2018-10 | reverse complement strand
TCCCTGTATCACGCCTGTAATACCCCGTTTCAGCTCAAAACGCTTCTTCAGTGCATACTTGGCTCCTCGGGCATAGTCACCCCAGTGTCGCTCCCTCACTTGCGATGGTGCGTCGATTTCAAAGTCCACCACCCCTTCAAAAGTCCTCGACTCCAGATGTACATGCCCTTCGCCGTACACTCCCCCTAAACTGGGGGAGCCGGAGGGGGTCCACCACAAATCCACGCCTTTGTTAATGGCAAATCCCGTCACCAGTCCATGCTGATGATCCACGTGAGCACCCAATGGGCACACACGGTAAGGGCTAAATATATGATACTGATATTCCATATTACTGACAAAGCTAATCTTTCCTTAGCGCCTCCTGCTGAACAAGCCTCGGTCCATGAGCCAGCGGAGCGTCCGCCAGAGGCGACCCTTCTCACGGTGGCTCAACGCACCCAGCTTGCACATCCAGTGCCAGAGCACAGTGCCCTGCGGATAACCCTCATCGTCGATGGCACCGCCATTCTGCTGGGCTTTCATCAGCTTGTAGAAGACGAACGTCACCAGCACACTCAGCGCCAGTACCACATACGTCTGCACATCGATGGAGGCACCCAGCTGCCACGACACGAGCCATGCCAGCACCACCACCAGATTCAGTGTCAGGATCGAAGCCGCAGCACCCAGGTGCGAGAAACCCATGTCGATGAACAGATGGTGCATGTGCGTCTTGTCGGGCTTGAACGGTGAATTTCCCCTGAAAATACGCATGAACATCACACGCATCGTGTCGAACCAAGGGATACACACAATGGCCAAACCCAAGGCAATCAGCCCCACCCCGTCGGCCTCCAGAGTCACACAGCGGCTCTTCGACGACAGGCTGTAGAACACGAACAGCGTCATCAGCATGCCCAGCATCAGTGTGCCGCCATCGCCAATGAACATCTTCGAACGAATGCCAAACACATTATGCATGAAGAACGGCAGCAGCGCACCCGCCACGATCATAGCCATGCTCACCATCACAGGGCTCCACACGCTCCAGAACAATAAGGCGAAACACACGCATGCTATCATTCCATAGCCACTCGAATAGCCGTCGACGCCGTCGATCAGGTTCATCACGTTGATCAGTCCGACCCCCACCACCACGCTCAGTGGGATGGCCACCCAGGGCTCTAACGCATGGATGCCCCACAGGCCGTGGAAGTCGTCAATATAAATGCCCGTCTGCCACATGAACACCGATACCAGCACCAGCTCCAGGAGGAAGCGGAAAGAGGCCGACAGCGACTTCATGTCGTCCCACATGCCGAGCACCAGCATGATCGACATGCCCGTCAGGCCCCACTGTACCAAAGGCTCGTTCATAAATGCCTGGAGCACCAGACCACCGCAGAGGATGCCCACGTAGACCACCAGTCCCCCCATTACCGGGACAGGCATACGCTGCAGCTTTCGGGCGTTCGGGTTGTCCACGATGTCATGCGACTTGGCAAACCTCAGCACCCCCGGGTACACCAACGTCGACACCGCCATCGACACCACAAACACCAATATTGCAATTCCAAAATTACTCATCTCCATAAACTGTTATAACCTACTTCACAATCTTCTCTTCCCAACGCTTATACCCGGCATCGCCGACCTTCTGGCGCATACGGAACCTGTAGTACGCCTTCTGCGCATGCTCCACCTTTGTCAGTCCCTGCCGCAGATAGAGCACATTAGCCCTACTCAACAGCGCGGCCGGTTTCCCTATCATCGGAGAGAAAGAGATGATCGGGTTGGTCACCATGTCGGCATAGTAGGCCGACAGCCCGAAAGCCACATACATGCCCACCATGTCATCATAATACAGATGGATTGTCTGTCCATCGTTCGCAGCCTCCTGCTGCATGATCAATTCTTTGTCCATTATCTTTCTTTATTTAAATTCTGCCGCAAAGATACGATTAAACGGGCAGCCCCCTTTGCCGCTAAAACAAATCAGAATGGGTGTTGTATTTACCTTGCAACTTGAGGTAGATACTTTTCGGGAATAAGGCTATCCGAGGATTTGTTTGATTAAATCCTCCGAGTTCTTGGCGTGGAACACGTTTCCTTTACGTATATCCTCCAAGCCCTTTTCTATTCCCGTTTTACGATGACGCCTCATAGTCCATCCCATCTTCTTCGACAATGTACGAAGAAAACTGAGATCCGTATTAGGTAAAGACAATGTAACGTCTTCAGATACTGCTACTGTTGCCATAATCTTCAATCTTTATCGTTTCACCGCTGCAAAGATACAATTAAGCGAGCAAATAACCAAAGGAAAAATCATTTTTCTTTGTTATTTCGAACCGAAAAAGCAGTGAGAGCCTATAAACACCCCATCGCGTGTCCCGCGATACCAATACGGAAGAAAAATGGCGGTTTCTGCATTTTTCTGTGTTAAGACACCCCATATAGGGGGTGGTTTGGTAGGGGGTGGATGTCTCTTGGTTCGTTCTCTGCGCCAGAGAATGAATGAAATAAATTATTTCACCTCCACTGATTCTTCCTCTTATATTGCTCGCTTAACGCCAACAGTTCCTTAAACATACTCAGCCGAGGCTCTTTCAGTTCCCCAGCATTCATCAGCTTCCTTTGTTGCTTCTCCCAGTTGAGAAGGGCTCGTTCAGAACCCACATATTTCGACGGATTGCGCTTATTCCTCTCTATGAAGCTCTTCACCTCCTGATACCGTACATTCCACCTCTCTTCTTGTGTCATCGCGTCTCTCTCTTCTTTTTCAGTTTGTCGCTATGCCATAGCGCCCTTCGTCCTGTGCTCGGCGGTTCCGCCGTCGAACTCCGCCACCACGCCCAGCGGTTTCTCATCAGGGCTCATCCATCGCTTTCCCAATCCTGTTTTCTACTTCCTTTTCCATCGTTTTAAAGTACTCCTCCAAATAATCCTCATATTCCTCATTTGGATCTTGTAGTTTCCGAAAGTAACCGTAAATAGGCTTCATCACATCCAAGATATGGAATCCATACACACAAACATGAGGAACATCATCATCCATTTCAAACACCTTTGACGGATTATTCGGCACTGGGTATCTAGCTGCCCAACGGATATTATCCGTCAGATGTTGTAGCACATTCTTTACCAGTTTCCTATCTGAATCGTATTTAAACAGATTAAGATTCTTATCTAGTATTCCTGCGCGATTTGCCAAAGAGTAGAGATCATGATTCTTACTAGCCTTTCCGCCGATATCAAGTAAGACAACATCATTCTCTACTATTACAAAATTGATCAACTCTGGCTGATTCTTTACAATCACGCCCTTAAGTCCGTTTTCAATACCTATACCATAGTGAAACAAAACATTCGCCCATAAGCCAGAGAATTTCGTAAAATCTTTTTTTGCCTTCTGATTACTTATAAATCCCCTATTCAGAATAACATCCGCCAAAATCTTGTCTGCGACAAACTTTTGTTCAAAGGACATCCTAAACCAAGTATTTGGGTCTTTCAGCGTCTTCAAATATTCATCGACTATTATACCTTGCATCTCATCCATCTTTCTATATGACCTCCTTACACCATTTTTTAAGAAACTTACGTCATGCATCACATTTCCATCATATTTCCCCTCCATATAGTAATTGTACCGACACCAAACAATAACCCAAAGTATACCACTCCCGCACGGCTAAAATTCGTTATCCCACTAATCTTACGTATGGAAGTACAAAGAAAGCCAGCCTCTCGGCCAGCTTTCATCATTAGACGCTTATACCTTACCTCATCGCTGTGTTAGGAATGTCCCCTGACACACCTTTAATTTTGGGGTCTTGGGTTCGAGCCCCAAACGGATCATGGGACCGATTGGAGCCCTTTTTCAGTTCCAGAACTAAACAGATTTGACCGTTTTTAGTGAGGGGACATACTCTGTTCTATTTAATTAAGATAGAGTTATTGCAATAATTATGAACTCATCAGCCCCCCAAAACTCTTTCCTATCTTTGTATCCTAATAGACATGAAATTAACCATACTACTGATAATTCTTACAGTATTATAGAACATTTCTATCAAGAAATAGCTAATAAAGAACCTGGCTGCAACTACCAATAACAGTTTCAAGAACAAAAATATTGAGGGGAGTGTAATCTCAACAAACGAATAGTCTTCCAAACTAACACTAAAGAAATTGTAATACATGACATATGTACATATCAATGCCAAGGCCCATATACCAACTATCACATTCTTTCCGACCAGCACATTAAACTTTTTGACATAATAAAGAGACTGTTTCTGCCATAGTTTTTCCTGTGCATTCTCATATACAATTTCTTCAACAGATATCTCTATACTACGAGTCCGGTCATTTTCTGTTGTCTCCAATCGATAATCACCATCCTTTTTCTTAGGTGGAATATAAAATTTGTCTAGAGCAAATACTAATGCTGTAAGGAAAAGCCCTATTAAGATTGCAAGTATCGACGCTCCCAATTGAAGGAATTCATTATTATATCCAGCAGGAAGTGTTAACAATACGGTAAAAGACAGTGAATAAGATATTAAAAACCTACCATTCCTACGAAAGAATGGTTTTCTTCGATTATTAATATCCAAAGTCTCACTTTCACGTGCTTTGGAATAAACAAAACATATGAACGAGCTATGTTTATCTGGACTCATGGTCTTACACGAATAAATCTGGTCTTATCTCTGGCAACACTTCATCCTGAAAGAGATTTTGGCACAACGTATTTAGTTCATTAAATTCAGGAGTGTCATCATCATTATAATTATTAATTCGTCCTTCAAGATACACAACAGGTATTACATTCAGATTCTCATCATCAAAATCAAATGTTCTATCAGTCTTTGAGAATGGACTGCTTAATGTCATTTTCTTAGATTCAAAGGTTGTCAGTCGTTCCGTTTCATTCTTTTGACGAAGAAAACCCAGTTGCTCCAAAAGGTTTCCCATTCGAGACTTGGCATTTAATGAAACATCACAGTCTTTAGGTTTAATCTCAATTTTAACATCATATAATTGCTTATACGAACTCATGCCTTTCTCTGTAAACACTTCGTCCAGATAAGTATTACTAAATTCTATAGACTTGATGATAGCCACATCTTGGAACTCTTTTTGAAATGATTTCGGACAGAACATATTGATTGCTGGACGTTGAAAATCTCCTCCTCTAAAAAGCCGTCCCATATATATTTTGAATATGTCTGTAATCGTTTCTTCCTTGCTATTTGAATGTATGATAAAACACCCCTCATTATGGTCTAATGGCAAATATAGAAGGAAATAGTAATATCGGAGAATGGTTTTGTTCTTACCAAAGGCACTTGCATCTTCAGTATCTACTGACGAGTCACTCATCATACCATCTCTACCGAATCTGCCACCATTAATAACACCATAAATGATATTCTTCTTTACATCGACAACTGGTTTATGTTCTAAATGCTTATTCGAAGAGGTTTTTATTAGCTTCAACTGTTTCTTGATGCTTCTATCTTTAGCCTTCTCCGTTACCAGTTGGCTCATAAAATGGTCATATAGCTTATTCATTATTTGAGCATCAGTACTTGGTCTTCGCTGATACAATTCTTGTATTGCGAAATCACGAAAAGTTCTATACTCCAGATCTTTAGAAACCAATCTTAAACTATAAAATTCTAATTTAGGTCTTAAAGCCATTCTCTTTTTGATTTATTATTGTAATTCTCCGTCACCATTCCCTGCCGTTTGAATGGTGAGCTCCGTCGAACCACCGCAGGGTCTATCTTCTTTGTCCAGTGTGCTGCGATATCATCGCTGCCCTTTTTCTCTTTTACAGTGCTCGTCGCTTCCACCGTCGAAATTCCCGTTCTCGTATGTTACGACACGGTCACTACCTTATCTGTTCTCAGCAGTTCCCCTACGAAAGCGCGATCCTATCCTTGAGAGATATAATATTCAGCCTCCATCACTTCATAGCATCCGAGTCTTCTTCTAAGCACACCTTTTTATATATATCTTCGATGTAGCCAGAACTGATATAATTATCAAGACCAATTGCTTCCTCCTCCCTGTCATAACATGAGAACCGTTGATCCGTTGCACATTTAATCTTCTCGCATGCGACCACGGGGTCTGCGTTTCTTTTTTCCATATTATACAAGAAAGTTCCGAAGCAAATATGCATATCTGCAGAAGACAAGCTCTGCCGGGGGCCTAAAACATACGAGATATGCGAGCAATAATAAAACAGAGTATATGCAACCTGCATCAAGCCACCTCTACAACAAGAAAGCATCAATATGCAATCATCATTCATGCATCCCGTAGCACAAAGCTTAGTTGCGAAATCAGCCCACGTCATATTAACCTCATTATCTTCGCTACCAAAAGAATCAGCACAGCCATGTGCACTCAAATAGATATAATCAAATGTCCCATTTGAAGAAAGGATACTCTCCAAATCTTCATTACTCTTCACGTCTTTGCATACAGCTTCAATTCCATAAAGCGTCGACTGTTCGCAAATACCATTACATTCATGAGGTTCATCAGAACTACCACAAGCTTTTAGTATCAAAATCCTTTTCATTGTTTAATTATATTGTAAAATCTTTCACAAGTCCGTTGGCAGAAATAGTCTTGCCGCAAAGTGCAGCCATATCGTCACCACCAAAAGTATCGGTGATATACACATCAGCACTATCAAACTAATCAAAAGTTAAAAAATGCTTGTGCATAAATTCTATATTAGTCTCATTATTACACTGGCGATGACAAAATGGAAATTGTGATAACGACCGTTTCTATCCTTAGTCATCATTCTGTCATACGTCTGTTCAAGTTCAGCAGGGGTGAGCATAGTGCCTGTTTCATCATATAGCGTGTGCAGAATCTCATCACTCCGCTCCTGCGTCAGATATGGACTGTCCAAACGAAGCTTGGTGATGGTATCTTGTGCATCGGCATCGCCTGTAGCAGAACTGATTCCACCAAATTCATCATAAAAGAAGCTTCCCTCGCAATCATCCGATGGCTTTATTGGAATCTCCTTGTGTCCTTTTGAAGCATCACAATGTGCTGGGAAGTATGTCCTAGTATATAAAGGAGTGCCAGAAGCATCCTTCGGTATATCTCTGCCTCCCTCACATGAAATCATCAAGTTCGAGTATTCACCTACCAGTTCTCTATGAGTACTCTTTGGCTGCACATGCTCTATTGTAATATTATCCTCTTCTACAGAATGTCCACAATAGCAACAAACATAGCCCTGTTCGCGAATTAGCGTATGACGGAACAAATCAAATCCCGTGGTATGCTTCACTCGTTTGAACAAATGCCCTCCATCTAAAGTAGGGTGACTACCGGCAAGTATACTGTTCCTGTCAAGCTGTCTGCCTTTCAGATTCTTCACATAAACCCCTGGCGCTTTGTCTACAGTCTTATCTATGTGCTTCATCTGCCAATCATTTCTATGCGTTCTATGGTGGAGCGCAATCTGTTCATTTCAATTTCACTGATGCTAAATTGTTCCAAATCTACCAGTTTATTCTTAGCATCCTCTATACGGCGTTCTTTTATATCCTCGCGTATACTATGCAACAGCAATTCTGCCTCTTCGCTCCTTGGTGCTGTGTTCATCGCAAACTGATTGATGCTGTTGGTGTCCAGTCCGTATGTATTCCGCCCAAAAGGTATCAGTTTCCCGTTTACCATCACAAACAACTCACTCCCTTGTTTCACTGACGAAACCATCAGAGCAGAATGTGTAGTAATGATGGCTTGGCTTCGCTCCAAGTTCTGTAGTACCTCCGACAGGAACTCCGACTGCCATTTAGGATGCAGGAATGTGTCTGGCTCATCAAGGAGGAATAAGCAGTTTTCTTTGTCCCAGAATTCTACCAAAGCCGATGTCATAACAACCTGTTTTTCGCCCTCGCTTAAATACTTACAACTGATTGGGGCTGCCGTCATCTCATCGCCTTGTCTGTTCCACCTCACATCTACCCAGTCAAGCAGACCATTGTTATACAAGAGATCGAATATTTGGAACAAGAAAACCCCTTTGTTCGTTATGCCTACCTCATCAAGGAAATCCTGTAGGTTCAACGCACTGATTTCTACCTCAATGTAATCTTCTGCTGATGTGGGTCTAATAGAATGTTCAATTAACCCCATCAGAAAGTCATTAAACAATTGACTGTTGTTACCCCAGAAGTCTGCACTACCTGCTGTTGCCCAATGTGGTTTCTTCAGGCGGATGGTATAAACTACCGACTCTATTCGAATATTGAGTTTCTCTATAGTTTCACTTTCGGCATTCTGAGCCATCAGACTCATGAGTGCAATGGGCAGGTGGCGCAAGTCGCTATAAATGAAAGGTGTGTCTGCCGGCAGGGATAAAGGTGTTAATGTATACTTGTTTCCGCTCTTTCTGACTGCATCCAATCTCTCATTGATGAAGTAATTACAGATACTCATCACGCGCTCGGTGTCACCAGCATAATAGGCGATGATATTGGCGGGCAAATATGCTTTCAACCTCTCTCCATTATCTCCTTTAATAAAGTAAGCATCTCCATCAATAAGAATCTTCAATTCACCGGGATTGCCCCCTTCAAGATAGCCCGATTCAAAAACCACCGTATGCACTATTCCGTCAGCCTCATCGGTCTGATATTCTAGATAAAAGCCATCCACCTCGCAAGTGGCTTTCGGGTCTTTCAGTCTCTTATACACCAGTTCAAAAACGGTAAGTATTAGTTCTATCAATGTTGACTTGCCGCTCCCGTTCTCTCCGATGATAACAGCACACTTTGATCGGAACTCCGCCTGGGGATTCTCCAAAATGCGCCAGTTCTTAATATCAACTTTTGTAATTCTCATTGTTCAAAAAGCTCTTTAGAAAAAAGATTTATGCCATCAGCCCATTTCTTCTCTAGTTTGCTGATACGTTGCTGTATTTTTTGTAAATTGCCTACAATTTTTCGTTGTTCCTCAATCTCTGGCATGGGAATCGTAAGACCTAGCAGGTCACGTGTCCTTATATAACTCCTTTCGGTAATACCCCTACTAATGACGCGTAGCATATTTTTATATCGTTCAGAGGTTAGTACCATCAGTAAATAGAATGGATCTATTTCACTGCTCACGATCTCCAGCACGAGAAAATTATCACTTACTATTGAGCCATCCAACTCCTTGGGCACGATTCCAATTGCACCGTCTTTAGCACCAATTCTCGAAATCACCAGTTGGCCAGTTCCAATTACGGTAAATCGTTTGTTTTTTTCTCGCAGTTGTTTAGCCGTTATCTTCTCCCTAAAAACAATATCACGTTTGTATTTCCTGACAGTTACAAGATTATATACGTCTTTGGGATATTCCACTAGTTTGGTGTCTATGACCCTAACCAAATCAGCTAACCTGTATCTAGGATATTTTGAGAAAAGACAATAATCCTCCTTTGCAAATTCTGCTTGGATGTCCCAACTATCAAGATACGCTATCCTCATGAAAAAAGCATTCTCATTACTTTCCTGCTGTCCATCATGTAGCCACGACATCATCACCGGCTCTAACTTCTTGAAGTCGTTCTTATCTGATGGCAAACCTATAGCTGATACACCCATATCCTCCACTTTTGCCATCATCACATCTCTGTCGTATGGATGGGGATAACCAGCCTTAAGTATCAGGACACTCGATTTCAAGGGCTTTCCTCCTATGCGGATTGCATTAGCTGGTAACATCACCATGCCCATCACTGTTGCCCTTTCTACGAGTTCTCGCCTTACATCGCAAAACCTGTCCCCTTGTAAAAAGTCATCGGGGGTTATCAAGGCCACCAAGCCACCTTGAACAGCAAGGTTTAACGTATTAATCACATTGTCTCTGTCATTTTGGTAATAATCAGATTTTGAGTGATTTAAATACGATATAACAAAATCATATTTTTGACGACTGCTATTTCTTTCTGCACTCCCAAAGGATATACCGGCATCTTTATTACCGCACATCAACAAATTCATCTTTGCGGTTTGAGCCATTAATCTGTCATCTGCAAATCCTCTAAGCTCCCCTTTATGTCCCATCGGCAACTGTGTAGCAACTGCAGACAAGAGGCCACCATATCCACAAAAAGGATCTATCACTTTATCATTTGGCTTTATTTTGAGAACATCAACAATAAATTCCGATATTTGACTTGGAACGGTAATAGTATTATCAATACCTCGCATCACCTTTTGAGAGAACTCCTCGTATGCCCTATCCATCGCTGGACATGCATAAGCAAAATCGAAAAAACTTAAGACGTCTATTATCTCGCCACATGTCGCTGGCTTAGCCAAGATATGGTCAGCATAATCAAACAGACATTCCTTATCAAACACCTTCTTTACCTCATCAAACAAGTGCTCAAATCTTTGATCTGTATATATCTGTCCGTCACCTTTTAGGAAAGACTTCATTTCCTCACGCTCATCAGGGATTTTTTCCGTAATATATTTAATATATAACAGTTTTGTCAATTCCCTAAAAGCACTCTCTGATGTCATTTTCTCCTGGCTGCGCAGCATATTATGACACCATGACAGACTCCTTGAAAGCCCCTCAGTCATTTCCTTCATCTCAATTGAATTTATGTATTCTCTCATTTCTTCCATTGCTCTTTAGTAAGTCCCATGTGTTGCAATATTATCGCGACCTCTTTCTCCTTCACCTCACTGTCGTTTTCGGCAGGGCCATTTCTTGTCCTGTCTGTTCAAATATTATCATAACTTCTCTACTGTGTTCTGCGGTTTCCTCGTTGACCTACTGGCACTCCAACAGTTATACATATATCTTTCAGATACGCTGCAATGTCGTCAGTAAATCCTTAATTTCAATATTATCATTTACGCATCTAAATGAACGGCTTTCCTCAGAACTCTAGGTAGTTCTTCCCATTCTTCAATCCAGATTATTCTGATTCCAAGATGCGCAACTGATGACTCATACCATTTTTTCAGAGCTGCATTATCTGGAATCTTTTCTATCCAATAATGCGAAGTGCTGTCAACCTTCTTGCCCATTTTCTCTAATGATTCCATCTTACACGCATGAATCCATGACAACCATCTTCTAATATTTGGATCAGTAAAAGAAAGGCCAACAAAGAACACAGTATTTGTTGTAAGAATATTAAAGAAAGAATTTGATTGCCAAGCAAAAGAACTATTTGCTAATTGTAGGTATTCATTTTCTGAAAATACCAGTTTGTCATATACATTAAACCTTCTTTGTGCGGCAACGGGCGAAAAAGGTACTTGAACAACTCCGTGACAAAATATATACTGCAATCGATCTTTATATCTACTTGTAATAGGTTCTGTCACATAATCCATAAACTTAAGATGTTCACCTAAGTCTACATGGGCATGGGCATTTATTAGAGAACATAAGAGTAGTTCTGCGTTAAAACTAAGAATAGCCTCCGGACCTGCGTTGTTAAAGAAAGATTCTGTAACGATCTTTGCCAGTTCATTAGAAGTAGAATATCCAAATGAGGTTACCCGATCAATATGCGCCCCCCAATCAAGGTTGTTAACTGGTGTTTGCTCTGAGACACATCGTGCCAACTCCTTCTTTTCTTGATTTGATAACCCTTCAAAGAATTTCTCATATAATTCATTCCCCAACAGAACGGCAAATTCTTTCGAGCTTAATTTACTCTTCTCAAAGACTGATTGAATTATTACATCTGGTGAAAACTTTTTTGCGAGTAATTCGCAGACATTATCTGTTGCTCCAAACCTTTTTGCAAGGCTCGCAGCCAAATCATTCCATGAAGGGAATATTGGCCATGAGCAACCAGCCCCAATACACAAAGACCATGGCTTTCCAGATATGACCAATGAAGTATTCATCTTATCGTATGTAAGTCCCTCTTTTGCCATTTCTATAACTATTAAATATTCAAGCCTCAATCATCTTCTTAACCTTGCCCTTCATCCTTCCCATGACACTTGTCCCAATTCTTACCGCTACCGCATGGACACTTACGATTCCCGTGAGCAATCCATGCCTGATGGATTTTTCGATACTTATTCATGAGATTTATCTCTTCCACATAATCCGTATCATGAGAGGACGGTATTTGGAAAGTAAATTTACTGTCACCGTTCTTATTGGTAATACACAAGTCACCCTCCATAATCATATCCATTCCAATCAACATATCAGCCCCTCCTATCGGAGTACAGGCCACAGGAATATACGTAAAGCCTACACCATTTGGCAGACCTATATTGATATTATATACATCTGCGATGTTCTCGCCATTCGCAGTACTGATTTTCCTCTTTCCAATAGGAATAAGGTGCAGGGCATCTACTACATTCTGCGTGATACACGAGCCTGTTGCCCCTGTATCCCAAATGGCATTCACCTGCAACATCTTTGGCCGTGCAGGACTGTTCATCACCTCAGGCGACGTGGCAACACAGACTTCACACGTAGAACGCAAATCACGCTGTCTTCCCTTTGCTGTGCCCGTAAATGCTCTATACGTTTTCATAGACTACACGAGAATGAAATACTGTTGTATATGAAGATGCGTCAGCAGAACACTCTTGTATGAGGAATTCGCCAAGCTTATAACTTTTAAGCGACTCCTCATATGCATCCTCATTAGTATCATAAGCACCTACGACACACTCACCTACAATGACAATATATTTGCCATCGTACTTCGAAGCCAGCTCCTGTTGGTGCTCCAAATAATATTGGAATTCCTTATCAAGCATAAAAAATATTTAACAAATTCTCTTTATTACTTTTTCTTATCGAATCAAGAGCCATTTCAACCCTTCACCATTAACCATGACCCCTTCACCATAATAGACTAGTTTAAAGAAAAGTTTACACAAATCTTCGGACACAGATATATCACTTCTACAACTCAATGCTTAATGAAGAAGTTAAGTGGAAGAGATCCTTGCTAATGACCTTATCGATCTCTTGTTCTGCCATAAAAAGGAATCGCTTACCATAAAAATCGATGATGGCATACTGACCGGGACTTTCAAAAAACGGTGTCATATCCACAATTTTAGTATCCCCACTTGCAACAATTCCTTCCAAATCTATATGTTCAAGCAATACCTGTTTAAACTTTTCTTCCGAATACAGCTCTGCATACACATTGACACAGACTCCTCCTAAATTCATCGTACCAGGAAAGTTGTTTTTGAACACAAGGGTATTTCCAACTCGTTCCATGTCGTATGAATAAGAAGGGCCCTTATCTATCGAGGTCTTGTCACCCAGTTCCAATACTCCGAGCATCATTAGTCTCGCCGTTAATCGATAGGTGTTCAGATATGGATTTCTCTCATAGACCGCCTTGGTAACATTTTCTGACGAGAGACTAGTCCATTTTATATTGTGAGAATTTACAATCCCCGCATAAATATTATGAACCACATCGAAAGCCATTTCATTTTTGCTCTCTAACCAATATCCCCGTTTGCGAGCATATCCATTTATGCAAGGAGGATTTCCCGTATTATCCAAATCTCCGTCACATGCACCCTGTTTAGCTTTACCCGTGCAACATCCAAGATAGACAGTCTTAGTTTTCTTTCCCTTACCTCTGCTTACCTTCTCGTTACATTCGCTCTTTTCAAAGCCATGATATAAATACTCAAAATGTTGGAGCATATAGTACTCGAAGCAACGGCTTGAAAAAACAAGATTGAGCCTATTATCTTTAGCCCTAGCTTTGAGAAACTCTTCAAAAGCATCTTTCGCTGCAGGATGACCGTCTTTGTCAAAAGCAATCCAGACCTCGTTAAAAGTTCCAGAAAGAGCAATACCCATCTTTACCCATTTCAGTGGCAGAGGAACACCCTTGTACTCATCCACATCAGTTTCTGCAGAACCTTTCAGATCCAACGTTCCGCTATTTCTACCCACCTCATCTTTGTCGCTATCCTCGTCATCCACAGGTGGAGGAACTGTCTGCATTGTGTATGGCAAATCCGGATTACAATTCTTCTCATATTTATATAGCTTATTGAAGAAATTATTCTCTGACTTCTCTCCCTCACTAACAATGCAGATGGAATAACGTAAAGGCAGACTATTACTTCGACGAGACATAAGGATCAAATTTTAGATTATCAATATCGGGCAGTCCACCAAAACGGTTAGCCAGATACCACTTCTCTATTTCAGTATTTTCATTCACTCCTTTATAGTCGGATACAGAAAGAAGTGTTGAGCCTTCCTCTTCATTCTTTTTTTCCACTATCCAAATCTGGTCAAGACGCATGAACTTCTCATCCATCAGTTTCAAGTCATGGCTGGTAAGAATGAGTTGTGCATGATATTTATTGAATTTCTCACTATGAAACAGACTTAGCAGGTATTTAGTGACAGTGCTGTGGAAAGAAGAATCCAGTTCATCAATAAAGAACGGATACCCAAGTCGCAAGGCTTCAATAATCTTTATACCAAACACGAACAATGTTTTCGTACCCTGAGACTCCAGGTGTATTGGCATTTTTATGGCATCTTGTGAGTCTTTCACTTTATGAACAAACACAATATCCCTCAACTTCACATCATCTCCATCAGGCACCAAAATATCAGCAAACGAGACATCAATACTATGGAGCAAATCCTTTACAATCTGAAGGTATGATTTATCTTTCCTTAACAAGTCCAGATCCGCACGCCATACGTTTTCAAGGACGTCATTATCATCGCTCCTCACCACGACAATCAAGTTGCAAAGGAACTTTGCCGCGTCGCTAATCTTGTCATGTTGGAGCGTTACATAGCGGTTTAGTACAGAAAGATTCTTTTTGATGGTTTCGCCAGTTTCCTTTCCCTCGACCAAATACCTATCCTGCTTCTCACCTACGATGCGAGAAAACAGCTCTTGACCATCCAGCAAAAGAGTCTCCTCAAGGATGCTCTTTTTGTCAAACTTCAACTTATATGTATACAGATTAGGCAGAGAGTCCAAGAAGAATCTGATTTCAAACTTGCTTGGCCCCACAAAAGTTTTTTTATCATATGCAAAAGGAAGGTAGATTGGTACACGATCCTCTTGCAACCAATTGAAGTTTCCCCGAAGATAAGTCACGAAATGACCCAAAAAACGAAGCAAATTTGTTTTTCCAGACGCATTCGGACCATATATAACTGCAGTCTTAAGGCACTTACCATAGTCACCAAGGCGCACAAAATTATGTTCCTTAACATTGGTCTCGATACCTTCCATAGAGAACGTAGCCTCATTTCTATATGATAAAATATTCTCTAACTTAATGTCGTATATCATAATTCAACAATATAAATCTTCTCAAGATGTTTTGCAAAATTAACGAATTCCTTTCGTTCAAATTGTAAGCGTCCAATTTTCACATCCGTTCTCCAGAGATGCCGATAAACAGGGACATCTAGCGATGCTCCAAAATCAGACTGGACTAAAATTTTAATTATTTAACTGGTTGGCATAGCAGCATAGGGGTCAGATTCTTGCGTCCCGTTGGTAGCAAGCGAGACAAGCTCGAGCGCTCATAATCTGTACGTCCATTAACACATGCCGTGAAAAATTGCTTCAGATATTCACACACCGAAACTGCCTGTGCTTTGCACGTGGCTATAATGGTGTGATAGACTGCAGAGATTTCTACACCTTCATGACTACCAAAAGATTTCGAGTTGGATCTTTCTATCGTCATCGGCCTGATGTTGCGTTCTGCCTCTGAGTTGTCTAGATATAAGCCTTCTTGTATTTGTCCATTATCTTGACGCGGCACCATGTCTCGTCACAGTGCACGATGGAATCCTTCTCCAGGGCAAGCTGACTGCTGATAGCATCGAGCGTAGCCTGTAGCTTGTCAAAACGATCCATCTGAGCATCGAGCTTAGCATGCAGAGCCTCGTTCTGAGCCTCTCGCTCCTTAAGCTGGCCATATATAAAGTTGATGAAGTCATT
>JAEEGL017190181.1_pt1 | contig 15989 bp, 11 predicted proteins | sample 9134231 | NCBI WGS metagenome assembly JAEEGL01 (sample SAMN16246548, study PRJNA631951) | gut metagenome | biome: gut microbiome; feature: rumen; material: fiber-attached | host: Bos | place: Iran: Karaj | collected 2018-10 | reverse complement strand
TATTCACAGCCGAATCGCGCACTTGCTGCGCGATTACGGGCCACAACTTATGGCTTGAGATGGGTTTTGCCCATCGCCGAAGGCGATTTTTAATGGCAAAACCCGTTACTATCACAGCCCAAAAGGCTGTGAATAGTAACATTACCGGATTATTCCGCGTCTCGCGCTGACCACTCTGTCGTGACCCGAATAGTCCTTTGTCACGCACACATCACAAAAGCCCGCCTCCTTAAGCAGCTCTGTCACAGCCCTTGCCTGATCGTAACCGATCTCAAGATAAAGAAGGCCGGAAAGCTTAAGGCGTTTAAAGGACTCGCCGGCTATCCTTCTGTAAAAATACAGACCGTCTTCATGACCGTCAAGGGCTATGTACGGGTCGTGATCCCTGACCTCCGGGGCAAGCTCCTCTATCACGGAGGTCCTTATATACGGAGGATTGGACAGGATCGCGTCAAAGCTTTCATCCTCGGGGATGGAATCAAAAAGGTCACTTTTTATGATGGTGACGCTGTCTGTAAGCCCGTGCCTTTCCGCGTTCATCCTTAATACCCGAAGGGCAGCATCGGAAATATCGGAGGCATAGCCTTCTATCCCGTTCTTGTATTTCATCAGGCTTATGAGGATACATCCGCTTCCGCTGCACAGATCCAGCACCTTCATCCCGTCCGATATCCCGATCATGGCCTCCTCCACCAGAAACTCCGTATCCTGCCTCGGGATAAGGACATTCTCATCCACGTAGAAGTCAAGCCCCATAAAGGATTGTTCATTGGTCAGATGCTGAAGGGGAAAATGCTCTTCTCTCTTAGCCGCAAGCTCCCAAAAGCGGGAGAGCTTTTCTTCATCGGTCACTTCTTCATCGCCGTGTCCGTATATGTAACCTCTGTCACAGCCGAAAACAAATTCCATTAAAAGCCCCGCATCCGTCCGGGCTTCCCGGTCGTCTATCCCGGCCTCCGACAGTTTCTTTACGGCAGTATTATACAGAGAGATCAGGTCAGGCATAGTAATCCTTTTCTTCCTCGTAGGGGATCTCAATGCCGAATTCCGAAAGCAGGTATGCTCTCCAGTCAAAAACGGCTTCTACGGAAGCGATGGCGACAGCTGCCATGTCCGCGTCAGGCTCTCTTGTGGTAAGCTTCTGCAAAAGCATCCCCGGGGCGGAGATCATACGCACGAAGATGTTGTTGCTTCGTCCCGCAAGCCTTATTATCTCGTAGGAGATTCCGGCGATAACGGGGATCAGAAGCAGCCTTATCACCACCCGCATGACAGGCTCCTCCACCCTTATGAACATGAAGAGGATGATACTCACAAAAACAACCAGGAACATGAAGCTGGTCCCGCAGCGTTTATGCTGTCTGGAGGAAGCCAGAACGTTGTCCACATTGAGGGCGTGACCGGTTTCGATGCAGTTTATGCACTTATGCTCGGCCCCGTGATACATAAAGGTTCTTTTTATGTCCTCCATGAGCGAGATCAGCAGAAGGTAGCCGATAAAGATCAGTATCCTGAGAATGCCTTCGGCTGCGGATATTACCATTTCCGAGACTATCCATCTTCTGAGAAGGGTCGACAGATAATAAGGCAGCAGCATAAAGATGGCTATCGCCAGCACGATGGAGAAGCCTACGGTAAGCCCTGAAACCACCTTCTCGGCATTGTCGCCGAACAGCCTGTCGATAAAGCCCTTTTTCTGCCTCTTTTTCTGCTTTATATCCTCCTCCTCATAGAAAGAAGCCGAATAATTCAGGGTTCTGATGCCGATGATAAGGGAATCGATAAAAGCAAAAACGCCGCGGATAAAGGGGAGCTTTGCGAGCCTGCTGCCCTGTCCGAAGGATTCGTATTGCTCTATGGAGATATTGATGTCATTATCCGGCGTTCTCACGGCAACGGCATATCTGTCGCTGTTTTTCATCATAACGCCTTCGATGACGGCCTGACCCCCGATCCCGCTGTAGTGCGTCCGGCAGGCCTTTTCTTTTTTTATCCGTTTAACTTTTTTCATTTTCTCCATGACCCGTGAATGGTAACCTTAAATTACAAAAAAGGGGTGATATCCTCACCCCCTCTGTCAATCCTTTTATTTACTTTCCACGCCGTATTTTCTATTGAACTTCTCAATACGTCCGTCTACTCTCGCTGATTTCTGCTGGCCTGTATAGAACGAATGGCATTTGGAGCAGATCTCGACGTGTATCTCGGGCTTCGTGGAACCTACGACAAAGGTATTACCGCAGTTACAACTCACATTTGCCTGATAATATTTCGGATGTATTCCTTCCTTCACAGCTTTCACCTCCTCTGTTGGAATGGGTTTCGTTCCCTATTTAAAGGGGTTCTGACCCCCGCAATTCTGATTTTTATACTGCCCGGATGAACAGCTTTCATATTGTAACACAGCTTATTATTCTATGCAAGAAAAAAATAAAGAAAAAAACTTTCTGCCTAATACGTATCCTTCAGCGTCCTTATCACCAGCTGCTGCTCAAGCTCCACTCCGTTCTGGATATGGATGGCGCCGGCGGTCAGATAGCGGATATCGCTCTTCTTAAGGGTTATGGCCTTTTCCCGCTTCGAGGTTAAGTGGAAATAGTTTTCCGAAAAGATCGCGTCCGCATTCTTCAGATCCAGCTCCACAAAGGCCGCAAAGCCGCCGGACATCATTCTTATCACGTATTCGTCCACCAGCTCGATCACCGAATAGGAGATCGAAGAGGTCTCGAGATTAAGCCTCTTATATGGAACAAAGACCTCTATCTCCGAGGACACCACCTGATCGTCCTCGTCGATGAAGACGGCCTCAACAAAGATCCGGTCTTCGATCCCCTGGATAAACGGGGCATAATCCATGGAACAGACCATCTCAACGCTCAGGGGCTTCAGCTCTATCTCGTATTCCATCTCATGCAGCAGCCTGAAATCGAAGGTCTGAAGGCTGATCTTGACCCTTCTCAGCTCTATGTCCCTGGTCTCGTTGTGAATATAAACGGAGATCACGCTTCCCTCCCTGACGATCTGTCCGGCGATCGGGGCAAAGAAGTTTCTTGCCATATACTGAAGAGCCTTATATCTTCCGAAATAATCGATGCTTGACCAGGAAGCCACGGGCCAGTTGTCGTTAAGCTGCCAGTACAGGGCCCCCATGCACTCTCCCCTGCGGCGCCTGAAGCTTTCGACCCCGTATTTTATGGCGATGGCCTGAAGTATCTGGGAGAGATACAGAAGGCTGTCAAAATCCTTGGGGAAGAGGAAATTCTGGGACAGATAGTAGATTATCCTTCCGTTTGCGTCTCCGTTTTTCTGGTGGCTCTCCATGACCTCCGAGAAGATATTGCGATCCTCCTCCCTGGTAAAGGTCTTTATCGTCTTAAGACAGGGGAAGGACTGGAAGCCGAATTCCGAGCAGAAACGCATATGATGCTCGGCATAGGCCGTAAAGGGCTCCTGTCTGTGCCATACTCCCCAGTAATGGCAGTCACCGGTCTTTTCACTGTCCGGATCCTCAAAGCCGCCTCCCGAGGAAGGGGAGGATGGCCAGTAGAAGGTGGAGCGGGCATATTTGGCCACAATATCCGGAAGGATTTTTTCGAACAGCTCGAGATAGTCTGCCTTAAGCTCGGCGGAATGGTCGCTGAAGCCCTCCCAGTGATCCCAGGCCGACTCGATCTCGTTATTTCCGCAGAACAGCCCGAGACAGGCGTGATGCCTGAGCCTCTTGACATTGTCGATGGCCTCTCCGATGACGCTATTCTTAAAATCGGTAGTAAGCTCGTAAACATTGCAGGCAAACATGAAATCCTGCCATACTATAAGCCCCAGCTCGTCGCAGAGGTCATAGAAGGTATCGCTTGGGTAGTAACCGCCTCCCCAGACCCTTATGGTATTGAAGTTGCTCTTCTTTGCGGAGCGCAGCAGATAGGATATCTTCTCCCTTGTGATGAAGGAATAGATGGTATCCTCGGGAATATAGTCCGCCCCCATGGCAAAGATCTTTATGCCGTTTACCTTGAAACAGAATTCGTTTCCGTAGCTGTCCGCCTCTCTTGATACCGTGATCTCCCGAAGGCCGATCCTGTAGGTCTTTGAATCCCACTGGTTTCCGTTCATATCCAGGGCATAGACGGTGATGGTGTAAAGTGGCTGATCCCCGTAGCCGTTGGGCCACCATATCCTCGGGCTTTCCACTGCCATCTCAAGGGTGGCATGTCCGTCCTCCAGAGTACTGGTGACCGCTGAGGGCACTCCGTCGGGAGTCACGAGCTCTGCCTGGATTATATAGGTATCGGGGCGAATAAGCTCGGCATCCACGTTTATCTCAAGCACCACTCTCTTTTTCTCGTGATGCTGTATTATCTCTACCTCGTCAAGCCTTATGAGGCTGTAGCCTATGAGATCGATGCTGCGCCAGATGCCGCAGTCAGGCAGCTGGGCGCCCCAGTCCCAGCCGAACATGCAGTGGGCCTTCCTGAGATACTGATTACCCTTCATGCATCCGACGGGAGTATAGTGGATTTCCCTGTTAAAGCCGGGAGTGACGCTCTCAATATAATTTATGGGAGATTCGATCTCTATCGTGATGGTATTTCCCTGAAGACGCAGATAGTCCCTGACGTTGAAATACCAGGTTCTGTGCATATTGTCGGTGCGCCCGATGGGCATGTCGTTTATGTATATCTTTGAAAGGGTATCGATCCCCTTGCAGCACAGATAGATGTTTTCCTGGCTCATGAGCTCGGGCTCCACATCGAATCTGCGGGTAAAATAGAAGTCGTTTCGAAAGATCTCTCTCGCGGCGTACTCGTTTGTCCCGAAATAAGGATCCTGCATCCTGTGCTGAATAAGCAGCGCAGACAAAACAGAGCCCGGAACATTGCCTTCGACATAGCTCTCCGAACCCTTTTCATTGATCAACCATCTTCCGTTTAATGTCTGATATATCATTTGCTCCCCTGCCCCTTCCGATCCCTTATATTCCGATGCCTGTGCGGTACACAGGACTATTAACGTGTTTACAATACAATGATAAAGAAAAAGTTTCTCCTTTGCAATGTATTTTTGACATCTTGATCATTTTGAATTGCAATAGCAGGATTTTTGTTGTATCATACCTACAGAATACAGTGTGCTTGATTCAAATAACTGATCATTCATATCCGATAATATATCCCCGAATTATGGTCGTTTTCGGTAATAGTTCGCCCTTCATCCCCGCAGGTCGCCGTGCGGTCAGGGGTTTCGCACCCGGCGGACATGCTGCGAAGGGCGTGTATTTAAAGAATATTAAAATGATGTCAGGGCCAAAACCCCAACATCATTAAAAATCCCTTTACAACAGAGGAGGAAAATATTATGAAGCCTTACAGTGAGTTATCCCGCAGTGAGCTGTTAAGCCTCAGAGAGGAGCTTAACGGTGCTTATGAGGCCGTTAAACGAAAAGGTCTCAGTCTTAACATGGCAAGGGGTAAGCCTTCGCCTGACCAGCTTGATCTTTCCATGGGAATGCTCGATGTTATAAATTCGGAAACGGTGGCAGTGGCCGAAAACGGGCTGGATTGCAGAAATTACGGTGAACTGGACGGAATATATGAGGCAAAGAAGCTTCTGGGGGATATGATCGGGGCCGCACCCGAAAACATGATCGTCTGCGGCAACGGTTCCCTTCCGCTTATGTACGATTCAGTCTCGAGGTCGATGATCTTCGGCGTCAACGGCGAAACACCCTGGCATAAGCTTAAAAAGGTTAAGTTCCTCTGCCCGGTTCCCGGTTATGACAGGCATTTTTCCATAACCGAGCGCTTCGGGATCGAGATGATCAATATACCGATGGATGAAAACGGGCCCGATATGGAGCTTGTAAAAAAACATGTCGAAAATGACGAGGCCGTAAAGGGCATCTGGTGCGTGCCCAAGTACTCCAACCCTTCCGGAGTGACCTACTCCGATGATACGGTCAGGGCTTTTGCCTCATTAAAGCCTGCCGCGAAGGATTTCAGGATCTACTGGGATAACGCCTACGCCGTTCACGATCTCTATGATGACGGCGGGGAGGAGCTTCTGAATATCCTGGAGGAAGCAAAGAAGGCCGGAAACGAAGACATTGTGTATGAATTCTGCTCCACAAGCAAGATAACCTTTGCAGGCGCCGGCATAGCGGGAATAGCCTCCTCTGCCGAAAACCTTGAATGGATCAGAAAATCCATGGCCATCAGGACCATCGGCTACGATAAGATAAACCAGTTAAGACATGTCCGTCATTTTAAGGATCTGGATGGGATCAAAAAGAGGATGAAGGAACACGCGGCCATCATGCGGCCCAAGTTTGAGGCGATCTATGACTGCTTTGACAGGGAGCTTGCCGGGCTTGGCATCGGGAGCTGGACAAAGCCCAGAGGCGGTTATTTCATATCCTTTGATGCCATGAGCGGATGCGCAAAGGACATCGTAAGAAGATGCAGGGAGGCCGGTATGGTAACAACCGCCGCAGGAGCTTCTTTTCCTTATAAAAAAGACCCTGCGGATTCCAATATCAGGATAGCCCCCACCTATCCTTCGCTTGAGGATATTAAGACTGCCGCGGAGGTATTTGCCCTCTGCGTAAAGCTGTCCTGTGTTGAAAAGCTTCTCGGAGAATGACCGGGGTGCGAGGTTGGATTGTTATCATCTGATACGGAAGGGAAAGAATGGAAAGGGAAAAATACGAATCACTAAGCCTTGCGGCGCTGAGGGACATAGCCAAGGCCAGAGGCCTTAAAAATGTATCCACCATGAAAAAGAGCATGCTCATCGACAGCATGATGAGCCTTGACGAGGAAGAGGCAGCCAGGCCTAAGACCGCAGAGGTTCATGAGGCTGCTGTGGAAAAGGAAAAGACAAAGGCAGAGCCGAAGAAAAAGGCCGTGCCGGAACCGGAGGCTGTCATTGAAGCTATGCCGCCGCAGGAGATCCAGTCCGTAAAGGAGACCGTCCTTAAGGAGAACGGCGCAAATGATATTTCCGAGGAAAAAAAGATCCTCGACAGCGGCATTGAGGTAAAGGGTATTCTTGAAGTTTTAAGCGACGGCTACGGCTTTATCAGAAGCGACAATTATATGCCCGGGGAGGATGACGTATACGTGGCGCCGAGCCAGATAAGGAGATTCTCCTTAAAGACCGGCGATATAGTATCCGGGAACATGCGCATCCGCTCCTCCAACGATAAGTTCGGGGCGCTCCTGTTTGTTAAATCCGTTAACGGCATAAAGCCGGAAAATATGGGAAGAAGGGTCAATTTTGAAGATCTTACCCCGATCTTTCCGGACGAGAGGCTGAGGCTTGAGACCCCCAGGGGCCCGGTTTCAATGAGGATAATGGATCTGATGTCTCCCGTGGGAAAGGGACAGAGAGGAATGATCGTTTCCCCCCCCAAGGCAGGAAAAACGACGCTGCTTAAGGATGTTGCAAGATCGATCACCCAGAACAACCCGGAGATGCACCTCATCATCCTTCTTATAGATGAGAGGCCCGAGGAGGTTACCGATATCAAGGAAGCCATCGAGGGCGATCAGGTTGAGGTCATCTATTCCACCTTTGACGAGCTTCCGGAGCATCATAAGAGGGTTTCGGAGATGGTTATAGAGCGGGCAAAAAGGCTTGTGGAATACGGAAAGGACGTCACCATCCTGCTTGACAGCATAACAAGGCTCACCAGGGCCTATAACCTCACCGTTCCCCCCAGCGGAAGAACTCTTTCGGGAGGCCTTGATCCCGCGGCGCTGCATATGCCCAAGCGCTTTTTCGGAGCTGCCAGGAACATGAGAGAGGGCGGCAGCCTTACGATCTTAGCTACGGCGCTTATCGATACCGGAAGCAAGATGGACGATGTGGTCTATGAGGAATTCAAGGGTACGGGAAACATGGAGATGGTGCTTGACCGCAAGCTTTCGGAAAAGAGGATCTTTCCTGCCATAGACATCCCTAAATCCAGTACCAGAAGAGAGGATCTTCTGCTTACGCCGACCGAGCTTGAAGCAACCAATATAATAAGGAAGGCATTAAACGGGCTCAAGGCCGATGAAGCGGTGGAGAAGGTTCTGGACATCTTTGCCCATACCAACAGCAACCGTGAGTTTGTCGAAGTGGTAAGAAAGAGGTTCATAGTATAGAAAGCGGTCGTGACTGTTCTCCGGAAGGTGAACTGTTGCAAACGGTCGCAGAGTATGAGAAAACACATGATCGGAGGGTAATGACAATGCTGCAGGATCTGAAATACAAGCTCGCCAGGTTCATGACCGGCAGATACGGAATGGATCAGTTCGGCCGTTTTCTTGCGGGCGTTACCTTTGTGATGCTCGTTCTTGGTTTCTTCTCCAAAAAAGCAATATTTACATATATAGTCCTTGCCCTGATCGGCTATATGTACTTCAGGATACTTTCAAAGGATACTGCAAAGAGATATGCCGAGAATCAGAAATTCCTTGCTCTTTATTCAAAGGCGGCGCTGCAGGTCGGCAAAACGAAGCACCGTCTTATTGATATGAAAACTCACCATATCTATAAATGTCCGTCCTGCGGTCAGAAGATCCGTATCCCCCGGGGAAAGGGAAAGATAGAGATCTCCTGTCCAAAGTGTGCGACGAAATTCATTAAGAATTCCTGATTTTCGGTTATCATTCACGGGTCACTCCACCCACATTCGCAAAACCCGTGCTTAAAAATCATTCTCAAAGTAGTGTTCGGGGTATGAGGTGCTCAGGTCGTAGAACATTATCACGGCGTCGGGCTGAAATTCATTTATAAGCTCCTCATCTATATGCATCTCCACCGACTTTACCCTCCCGAAGGAAATGTCCATAAACGGACAGACCGCCTTGCCGAAGGAATCGGAGGATATTAAGATATGCTTGTCATTGCGGGAATTAAGATTTATATAATCCCCCTGTGACTGTTCAAGCACCATATCATAGGTGGAACGGTTGTTTATATCCTTTATGACCATATTGAGATCCTTCTTTTCCAGTGAGGAGGTGTTGATCAGCAGTCCCCTGTACTCTCCCTCCTCCTCTCCGTCCGCGGACATCAGATGGGTTTCAAAATCGGGTGTGATAAGCTCAAAATCATCCACCCCTCCGAAGAACCGCCCGGTCCTCTGTCCCCGTGAGCCCAGATGCCATTTCGGATAATTTTCTATCGTATAATTGCTCAGATCCCGTACCCTGGGGTCTATCTCACACTTCAGATCCTGTTCCAGTATATCCGCAAACTTGCTGTAGGTATAAAACCCCATTCTGGTATTCCAGTGATGGTCGGTTCTGTACATCATGTCATAGGCATCTATACCGTCCGCCTCAAGCTCATCCCTTAAGTCGATCACCCTTACGCCTCCGTCCTTCAGAGCAGAGGCTATCCTGTCAAAGTTCTCGTTTCCGTAGTCATATACCCCCACCGGAAGCTCGGGATCGTATTTTGACGAGGTATTGGGAGTAATGGCGTAGATAAAGGGTATCCCCCTCTTTTCAAGATAATCCTTAAGGCGGATAACATAGCCCGTATTCCTTTGCAGAAGCTCCTCGTCAAAATAGTCACAGGGCTGGAACAGATAACCGTTTTCAAGCTTTATGACCTTATTCATCTCCCTTTCGCCAAGCAGGTTTCTCATCAGGCCGTTAAGATCGATAAATGACGATTTAGCGAAAAATGAGGCGGAATAATCCGACTCGAACCTGTTCCCGAGCTCTGCGGTCCACTCTATGGTATCAGGAAGGTCATTTATGTAAAAATCCATAAGCTTTAAAAAGCTTACTCCTCCCAAAAGCACCACAAACAGGATAAAGCCGGTCAGATATATGATAAAGGATATTTTTCTTTCGTCCTTCATAGATAGCTCCTGTATTATTTTACATTGACAAAACCCGTTGCTGTCACGATCCAAAGGGCCGCAAACAGTAACGATACGGCCGGCCGGAACCACGTTACAACACCTCAGAAATTAAAATAAATAAAGGGATTGTGAGAACCAAGTATCAGGAAGGAGACAGACCACAGGAAAATGAACAGACAGCCTGCGGGAATGATCACCGCCCCTGCAAGCCTTCGCTTTTCCGTCTTTTTAAGCCATTCCTCCGGATACTTCATAACGGGTGTACAGAACAGTATCCCCAGAACAATGAAGACACCGTACTCCCTGAGGCTTCTTCTGAGACCGTCAGTCAGCACAAAGCTGTTTCCGTACAGCCCGAACATCCCTTTTATGAAATTGAGCCCCTTCTTAAGATTGGGACTGTTAAATATCACCCAGCCGAGGTTAACGAAAAAGAGGGTCACGATCCTGTAAAAGGCCGAAAACAGCCGGCTTTTTCCGGCATCCGGCCTGATCAGGTATTTTTCGATCACAAGCAGTACAAAGTACATAAGCCCCCATACCAGAAAGGTAACATTGGCGCCGTGCCATATTCCGGTCAAAAGCCACACTATTAACAGATTAAGGATATTACGCGGGATCGAAACCCTGGAGCCTCCCAGAGGGATATAGACATAGTCCCGAAACCATCTGCCCAGCGAGATATGCCATCTTCTCCAGAACTCGGTTACGGAAACCGAGGTATAGGGATGATCAAAGTTCTCCTCAAAGTGAAAGCCGAATATCCTTCCGAGGCCTATGGCCATGTCAGAGTAGCCCGAAAAATCATAGAGGATCTGAAGACTGAAGCAGATCGAGCCAAGCCATAAAACGGCAGCAGAAGCATTGGCCGCCTTTGCCCCCCAGGCCATATCGGCCACCAGGGACAGGTTATTTGCCAGTATGACCTTTTTTCCAAACCCGATCAGGAAACGCTTAAGCCCCTCCGCAAAGTCCTCCTCAGAGGTGCTTCTGTTTGTTATCTGCTCCTCTATCGAGGAATATCTTACTATGGGACCCGCTATGAGCTGTGGAAAAAAAGAGATATAAAGGGCGACATAGAGAGGGTTCTTCTGAACCCTGACCTTCCCCCTGTAAACATCGATGCAATAGGAAAGGGCCTGAAACGTAAAGAACGAGATCCCTATGGGAAGAGCGATATCCGGTACTTCGATGTCGCTCCCAAAGCCCTCATTGATCAGCACTATCGTATAATTCAGATATTTGTATACAAAAAGAAGGGCAAGATTGATAAAAACATCAAGTACCAGAAAAATCGTGGCCCTCGTATCGGTCCGACCCGCTTCTCCTAACCGGTGCATTTCCTCTGTACCGGTCTGCCCCCTCTGCCTTCCTATCAGGAAAGCAAAGCCGTAGTTTACGGCGATGGATAAGATCATCACAAATACAAACTTCGGCTCTCCGTAGGCATAGAAGATCAGGCTTGCCGCAAGCAGAATATAGTTTCTGTACTTATCCTTTGCGATAAAATACAGACAGACTGTCAGCGGTAAGAATAAAAATGTAAAGATAAGGCTCGAAAATACCATCTGTGTTCCTCGCTACTGCCTTCTAAGACCCCGGGGATAGTGATTTTTCATTATCCCGTTTGAAAGCTTCCCCCAGCCAAGGCTGAAACAGTCGGCACAGATCAGATGCCACCCGTTTTCACCGCCTGCCGGAAAGGTCAGTCCCTTAAGATAATCCTCCGTCATTCTTCCGGGCTCAGCTGTAGTACAGACCGCCCCGTCACCCAAAAGCCCCCCTGTTAAATATGTCCTAAGCTTTAATGCCCTGTTTACGTCCTCCGGCCTTAGGGCAAGCGCAAGGGCATGGGAGGGAACAAATCTGTTCTTTAAGCCTGTCCCCAGCTGCAGTCCCGGCCTCAGAACCCTGATCCCCTTGAGAGAAGGCGTTCCCTCAGGCGCCAGGTAAAGATTGTCTCCAAAGCGCAAAAAAACGCGGTCTTTTGCATCCCCGTCCCAAAGCTTCAGAGAGTTGTCTTCCTTCAGAGCCTCTTTTGCAAACCCGTAAAAATCCATTACTTCTTTCCGGGGTAAGGATCTCTGCAGGCCGTTCTTCACAAATCCCGTTCCTTCACTGCCGGAATATGCCTTCTTTTCAAGCGCTGCCGCAAAATGCCCCTCGCACATTTCCCTGTGAGGGTACAGCCGTCTCTGTTCCTTAAGCTCATAATCCGGATGCTTTTTAAGAAAGGCCTCAATAACCTCCTCGTTTTCCTCCTCCGAAAAGGTACAGGTAGAATAGACAAGCCTCCCTCCGGGCTTTAACATACCTTCGGCGTACTCTAATATCTCCTTCTGCCTCTCTGCGCAGAGCCTTACGTTTTCGACGCTCCACTGTGCTATCGCTTCAGGATTCTTTCTAAACATCCCTTCACCCGAGCAGGGCGCATCGACAAGTATCCTGTCAAAACAGCCGGAAAAGCATTCCGCAAGGTGCTTCGGGGTCTCGTTCAGAACCACCGCGTTCCTTACTCCCATTCTTTCGATGTTTCCGGAAAGTATCCCGGCCCTTGCGGGATGGATCTCGTTTGCTATAAGGATCCCTTTTCCTTCCATTTTCGCGGCTATCTGCGTGCTCTTTCCTCCGGGCGCCGCACAAAGATCCAGAATCCTCTGATCATCGGGGGAAACCTCAAGAAGATTTACCGGAAACTGGGCACTGGGTTCCTGGATATAATAAACCCCGGCATCATGATAGGCAGATCTGCCGGGCTCGTCCTCTCTTTCAAAATAAAAGCCGCATTCCTCCCAGTCAACCCTTTTCAAATGAAAAAAAGAAGCTAATTCCGTGCCTTGACCAAACAAGTCAATCAGCTTCTTTTTTTCGTACTTCAAAGGGTTAAGCCGAAGCGCCTGCAGGCTTTCGCGTAAGCAGCTGTCCATGAAGGCATCAGACTCCGCCCCGAGAAGCCTTTTCATTCTGGCCTTAAAGGCCTCAGGCAGCGGGCAGCTCTCACTTTTGAACCTTCCCTGCTTTGGGATATTTCCTAGCTCCATATGAGATGGTACCATCTCTCCAGCTCCTCAACCGTAAGGAAGCCCTGGCTGGTTCCCATATGCCCGATCTTATAGGAAGCAAACAGAAGGGCGTTCTTGATAGAATGGACCGCATCGCCGCTTTCGACGAAGCAGTGCAGGAAGCATGAGAACAGCGAATTGCCCGCTCCCACGGTATTTACGATCTCAGTGGTCTTTACGGGCTTGTAATGAGCCAGAAGATCATCCTTTCTTGAATAGATGGTAAGCCCCCTGGCGCCCTGACCGAGGATTATGATGCCGGCACTGGTATTGTCCGCTACCTTCCTGACAAAGTCATCGGGCTCCGTAACTATATTGTCATCGCTTAAATATATGATATCCGCAAGCTCCATCAGATCCCTGTTATACTCATATTTGTCCTCGGTAAAGCCCCTGAAATTAATGGCCAGGATCTTTCCCGCCTCTTTGGCAGCCTTAGCCAGAGGCCTGCAGAAATTGGCATTTGCAAGAACAACACAGTCAACATCCTCGATATTCTTCCTGAAGGGCTCGATAGGGTATACTATATTCCTGACGTCCTTGATATCCTCAAATATCTGCTGGCGTCTGTTGGTATCATAGAGGATCACGGCAGAGGGATTGGCGGAAAGAGCGGGAAACACATAATCCGCTCCGCTCACCAGCTTGTCCTTTACGATTATGTTCGTATTGTCCGATCCGGTCACGGTAAAAAACCTGACATCATTTCCCAGAGCCCGGAGCGCCAGACATTCATTATAGGCGTCTCCTCCCACATTCGTAAAAATCGTGTCCGGCCTGGTTATCACCGGACTGTACTCTATGGGGATACTGTCCACCTTTACTATAGTTTCCACCTGGACGATTCCCGCTACCGCAAATTTCTTCATTCAACCCTCCTCCCGCTGCGCTTAGGCTCATTAATATTTTATATCATAATAATTCGGTGCTTCATAGTTTCCCATCTGTGAAGCAAGCTCCGGATCGTACTCCGGAAGGGTGGGAGCCGGCCCCATGGCGCTCAGATCCTGCTCCATTCCCATATAGCCCTGTTCTTTAACAGGCTGTTGATAGACAGGCTCGGGATCTGCCTGATCCGTATTCAAAGGAGCATCATCATAACTGCCCTGATCCTGCCGGTTGTCCTGATCCTCTTCGGTATCCGGCGTTTTTTTCCCGAACAGCCCTGAGAAGAAGGATTTTCTCTTTGCTTTCTTACCTTTTTTACCCGCAGCGCCTTCCGCTTTCTGTCCTTCGTCGTCTGAACTCTCTTTCGAAAGCTCCCTGCTTATATACTCGTTCGTAAAGGCATTTCTGTAGGCAAGTACCTCGTTTATGGGCATCTCCTGTGTAGCCCCGTTGACATCATAATTATTCACGGAATTATAGAGCTGGGCGTAGGCGGCGGAGTCATCCTCATACATATCCTCGGAGTAGAGGTTCCCCATATCCATGAACATCTGCTCGGTTCCGTTCATGTAAACCCCGTCCGCGTAATCTCCGAAAGGATAATACTGTTCTCCGGAGCCATAGGACTGCATATCGCCATCCTGATATGCATACATGCCTTCCTGCCCGTCCTGCATGCTGTTCCCGTCATTAACGGGCTGTACGGGGCCTGCCTGCATATTCTGCATAAAGGGATCGTTCTGCGGTCCCTGCATTCCCTGATAGACATCCTCCTGAATGAGCATCCCGCCTTCTGCGGCAGGGCCTCCTTCCATGCCTATCCCCAGATCCTCAAAGGCCTCTTCCATCCTCTTTGAATAAAGAGCGCTCAGATCGATCATATCCGAATCACTGTCTTCGTTCTCCATGGAGGTCAGACCCGTACCGAATCCGGCAGCGGCCTCCGGGGCCGGATCAAACGCTTCCGCAGGCTTATCCTGAGCGTTCGAAATCTCCTTTACCGCCTCATCCGCGGTTACGGCCTCAGCAGCTGTCTTTTCCACTGCCTCGCCCATGGCCTTAAGTTCCTCTGTCTCAGCTACAGATGTCTCCTGTTCAACCTTCTGCGGGCTCTCCTGTATATTCTCCTGTGCTGTCTCTGCTGCAGGCTGCGCAGCTTTGTTTTCCTCCAAAGCAGCGATCTGCTCCGGCTGTTTCTTATTCTCTGCGGCCGCGGCCTGCTTCTGCTCTGTCTTTTCTTCCTTGACCTTTGTGTCTTCCTTCTTTACGGGCTCGGCTTTCTTTACAGGCTCAGGCTTCTTCTCCTCCTTGGGAGGTATGGGCACACCGAATATGGAGGTATCCCTTCTTGCCAGCCTTTCCTCAAAGGAAAGCTCTGCGGCGCTTTTAGCCTGCTTCTGGGACGAGGCCTTGTTTAACTGCCTTGCCAGCTGGCTCAGTGAGGAAGACCTGCCCTCCGCGGACCTGCTCTCCTTCTCCGGTTTCTTTTCACTCATACTGTCGAGGACGATACGGGAACGGTTCTCTGTTTCACTGAGGGGTTTGATGAAGGTATTGCGCCTCATTCCGGGCTTGTAGAGATGATCTCTTAACATAATGAGATATCTGGAAAACTCCTCGTTCATCTCATCAAGATCCGGTTCCCTGCTCTCCCTGAACCCATCCCTTATGAAGCCCTCGGACATCCAGTTTATCATATTGATGACGCGGTTTATGTCCACAAAATCATCGAATCTGGACATATCCGCCTGTGCGTAGATAGAGCCGTAGGTATCCTTTAAAACATCCCTGTCCTCTCCTATCACGTCAAGGGCGTCGGGATGCTCCTCATACTTAACGCTGTTCAAAAACTGCTGCATGTAAGGATAATTTCTCATCACCCTGGTCTTGACTCCCTCGATGGTCCTCTGGATCTCGAAAAAGTCACGCTCTGTTTTTCTGACTGACTGAGTTAACTCAAGCATCATATACTTTACGCTGTAATCGTATATGAATTCGTAGGCACCCTTTTTCGATTCAAAATAGTGAAATAACAGACCCTTTGATATTCCGGCCGTTTTGACAATGACATCGGTGCTGGCCTTTTTATACCCGTTTTCGGCAAACACCTTAAGGCAGGCGTTTATGATAGCGTCCTGCTTCTCTTTTTTTACATCAAAAAACTTCGGATTCATCCC
>JAEEGL014496017.1_pt1 | contig 15989 bp, 13 predicted proteins | sample 9134231 | NCBI WGS metagenome assembly JAEEGL01 (sample SAMN16246548, study PRJNA631951) | gut metagenome | biome: gut microbiome; feature: rumen; material: fiber-attached | host: Bos | place: Iran: Karaj | collected 2018-10 | reverse complement strand
CAGAAGCTGAAATGGCGGCAGCCGGGACGGAAGATAATGCAAATTCTGAGATGACAGCAGCTGAGACAGAACCCGATGCAGGATCTGAGGCTGATGCCGCGATGGCAGAATCGGCTGAAGCGACAGACTCTGCTGAACAGTCAGCTGAGGCAGTATCGGAATCTGTAGCGAATGAAACGGAGGCCGGCGCAGAACCGGTAATTGGTGCAGGATCTGAAGCTGAGGCAGAAATGACAGAATCAGCCGGAGTGCCGGCAGAGCAGACAGAAGAAGCACCGGAAGCCGGTGCAGAAACCGAGACGAATGAAACTGAATCGGATACAGAGATACCTTCAGAATCTGAACTCTCCGAAACAGATACAGACGCTGAAACCTCAGATGGATCTGAGATGAATGATGCAGAATCATCTGACGGATCCGAAACAACGGATGAAGAAGTAAATGCAGAAACAGCGGCCGAAGGCGAGGAGCCGGAAGGTGACGGACGCATCCGCACCGCAGACGGAGAGCTGGACATTGACGCCATGTTCGCATCCTTAGAGCAGCAGGGCAAGGTTCCGGCAGAGGAAGACAGCGGTATGGATAACCGTGCGCGAACCGCGGACGGTGAATTGGATATTGAGGCATTGTTTGCACAGCTGCAGCAAAGCGGCGGGGCCACCGAGGATGTGGAGCTGACGGCGGAAGATCTTGTGGTTGAGCCTATGCCCGGAGATGAAGTACCCCCTGTGGAAGAGGTGGAAGAAGAACCGGATGATCCGGCTGAAGCAGCTTACTCACCTTTCCGGTTTGCGAAAAAACTTCGGATCGTATCTATTCCGAGACAGATTCTGGTACTGGCAATAGCACCTCTTTTCCTGGCCCTTCTGATCATGATGATTGTCGGCACCGGATTGATGAAGGGAAATCTGAAGTCTGAGGTGCGCAGGAATCTTGAAGTTTTTGCGAAATCAGTAGAACTGGATTATGAATGCCGGTATCCCGGTGACTATGTTGCCGGCAAGGGCAGGCAGGCCAAGAAGGGCGATTACATCATCAAGGAAGATGAGGAATACTTCAAGTCACTGAAGGCAGCCACCGGATATGACACGACAATCTTTTTCGTGATCGACGGCGTGCCCACAAGACTCCTTTCCACTATGACAGACAGGAAGAACCGTTCGCTGGAAGAAACCCAGATGGACGAGAAAGTCTGGAAAAAGATCAGTGCAGATAAGGACGTATATTTAGCAAAGACGGAGCTCGGCGAAAAATCCTATCATGCTTATTATCAGCCGATCAAAGACGGAGCAGGGCAGGTCATTGGCGCTATCGGAGTCGGAAAGAAAACAAGCAAGACGACGGCAGCGCTTGCAAAAAGCAATAGCGTATATGTGATCGTTTCTATTATCCTGATGGTACTTTTCGGCGCATTGATCCTGTATCATTCACGGTTCATGATCAATGCCATGAAGCAGACCATGCTGTTTTTAAACAAGCTCGCGGAAGGCGATCTTTCCAGAAGCGATATGCCTGAGCATGAAAAACTGATCCAGCGAAATGATGAGATCGGAGATATGTACAGACTCGGCTTGCAGCTGCGGCTGCAGATCCGAGAGATGCTGAAGCGGATCCGTTATTCGTCGAAGAAACTGACGGCGCAGGCAAAGCATTTTTCAGGCATGGCAGTCAGCACCGGACGTACAGTTGAGGCAGTGCACGGTTCCATGGATGAAGTGGCACAGTCGGCTGTCTCCCAAGCACAACAGGCCAATAATACGAAAGGAAATGTGGAGGAGATCAGCGAACAGATTTCCGGTATCCGTGATGAGATCGACGGGCTGATCATGAATTCCGAAAAAATGTCCGATGCACAGTCACAGGAAGAGGTGATCATCGGCCAGCTGAACCATTCCAACGAAGAAACCATCAGCGTTGTATTGAAGGTATCGGATCAGATCACCGCTTTGAATAAATCCGTTCAGTCTATCCGCAAGGCGACGGGGGTGATCCAGGATATAGCGGACGAAACAGAGCTTTTGAGCCTGAATGCATCCATTGAAGCGGCCAGGGCAGGAGATGCGGGACGCGGATTTGCGGTTGTTGCGCAGCAGATCAATAAGCTGGCAGATCAGTCCAATGAATCAGCGAAACAGATCGAGAATGTTATCGATATGCTCCAGAAGGATTCTGCCAAGATGGTCGAAACCGTATTGGAGGTACGCGAAGCCATTGATCATCAGCAGGGTAAACTAACGGAAACAATGAACAAGAGCACCGAGGTTGCAGATGGCGTCGCAGATTCGCTGACAAGTGTAGAGACCATCCGGCAAAAGACGGCCCTGCTGGATGCTTCGGCTGAGACCATCGCCGCTGTAGTCAATGACCTGACACAGATTTCAGCCCAGAATGAATATGCCACCAGAACGAATATGTCAAGTGCGCAAAGCATGACAGCTACCATGAACCGGTTAGAGACATCTGCCGAGGCACTTGAAAATCTGGCAAATGAACTCGAAAAGACGATGGCAGTATTTCAACTGGATTAATGATCCGTAGAAGGATGCAGATCCTTTTGCAATATTAATTTAAAAAAAGTATAAAGCCCAGTATGGATATTTTGGGCCGAAATACTAATAATCAATTAAAAGGAGGAATATCATGAAAACAAGAAACAGTAATCTCTTGAAACTGACTGTCCTTGCCATGCTGACGGCTTTGTTTGTGATCGCCGGTTTTGCGGACAAGGCGCAGGCAGCAGAGCCCAAGACCCACACCTATGTTGTGGACAAGAAGACCGGGATCGAGTATCCGACGGCCATCAGGATCTATGCAAGGTCGACAACCAATGACAGCATTTCGGTTTATCTGCCGAAGGCAGGTTATAAGGTGAGTGCGAAGGCCTCTTCCAATCTGATCACAAAGGTGACCAGAGTTTCTACCATCTCGAGAGAGAATTCCTGGTTCAACGGCCATGAGTATTCTGAGGACGCTACCAAATATAAGAGAACAGCAGGTATTGCGGTCTATGGTGAAAAGGAAGGAACCGGTACGGTTACCCTTACCGTAAAGGATGAAAAGGGAAAAACCATTTTTTCCAAAAAGATCAAAGTATTTGTGGGATATTCAAATAGAGTAGAAAAAGTAACCTTTAACGGAAAAGAGTTCAATTATAACAGCATCCTGACCAAAAAGGGTTCCGGTAAATTTGCGATCAAGCTCGGAAAAGATTTTTCGCTGAAAAAGATCGAGTACGGGAACTATGATGCAAATGGCAATATAACATATAAGACCATTAAGAACAAAGGGAAGGTAGCCCTGACAAGCGTTGCCAAGTTTACGGAAGAAGATTATAACAGCATCACGGACGAAGACAGTTATGGTTCCGCATCGGGAACAGAGTATGATTATATCTATCCCATGACAGAGATCAAGGTAACGATCTACGATAAGAAACTGAAGACCGTGGAAACCGCATACTATTATGTATTCAAACAGAACTGATGACAGATCAGACAGGAATAAAGGAGGAAAACAGATGCGTACTAAGATTAAAATACAATCTTTGATGATCGCTGTACTTGCTATCGTGGCTGTCATTGGCATGCCGCGGTCTGCTGCAGCAGAATACGTACAGGACAGCGCGAACGGCGTGAACTATGATGATATTATGTACTGCCAGGTCGGCAATGCCGAAAGATATTACTGCGGCGGCGGCGCTCATTCTTATATTTATCTGCAAAATGACGGTGATACAGTGCAGAATGTAAAAGCGTCCAGTTCGAATCTGATCGCTAAGGTCACAGAAAGACGTTATAATAAATACAAAGAGCGTGTTAGCGGTTATACTTATGACGATAATGGAAATTACATTCCGCCGAAGTATGAGATCAAGACTGATTACAGCAGTATCTATATTTCCTGTTTCGCCAAGAAAAAGGGAAGTTATAAAGTGACCTTTGATGTTGTAAAGGCTGATGGCACTGTTCGCTGCACAAAGACGATCAAGGTGAAGACCACCTATCCGGAAACGAAATCACCTGTTAAGAAGATTACTTATGCAGGAAAGAACATCTATGATATTTATCCTTATACAAAGACGACCAGCGGAAAACTGTCCGTAACGATGAATAAGGGATTCAAACTGAAAAAGATCGAAGTGATCACAACCGGCAAGGATGGGAAATCGGTGATCAAAACCGTAAAGAACAACAAGACCATTAAACTGGCCAAGCAGGAAAAGTATACTTCGGACAATTACAGTTCAAAGTCAGAGTACAACAGGCTTTTCCCGTGTACGGATATCCGCATCACCTATGTAGAAAAGAAAACGGGCGATGAGAGCGAGACCTATTATTATCTGTATACGATGAACAGGAAATGATATAAGCTCTGTTCAGAAATGAAATAAGAGAAAAAGTAATTTAGAAAAATGCAATGAAGAAAACGGGTAGGGGAAATGCGTTTCCCCTACTCGCTTTGTGCGTATTTGCAAGATGATTTGCGAGGCTGTAAATCGTTATGATAAGCAGAAAAACACTGCTTCGTTCTGAGGGGAATTCATGAAGGAAGACGCAAAAAAAAGAAGGCATATGGGAGGTTTCGTTATGCAGGCGGGGATCCTGGCAGTCGCAGGGATCATCGTCCGTATCATCGGCATCTTATACCGTGCGCCCCTGACCCAGATCATCGGGGACGAGGGCAACGGTTACTATACCCATGCTTATAATATCTATACCATCATACTTTTGATTTCTTCCTACAGCATACCGTCTGCCATGTCCAAGGTGGTATCCGGTTATCTGGCTGTGGGGGAAAACAAAAATGCCATGCGCATCGTCCAGTGCAGCCTGTATTATGTGCTGGTGGTGGGCGGACTGGCCAGTGTGCTGACGTATTTCGCTGCACCGTTTTTGGTTGAGGGGAGTTCAGTTCCGGTGCTTCGGATCTTTGTGCCGACAATCTTTCTGTCGGGGATCCTGGGCGTGAGCAGAGGTTTTTTCCAGTCCTTTAAGACCATGCTCCCGACTTCGATCTCGCAGATCTTAGAACAGATCTTAAATGCTGTTGTCAGTATCGGCGCGGCCTGGCTTTTGATCCACTTTGCAACCGGCTCGGATGCGACAACTGTTGCCATGCGCGGTGCCATGGGAAGTGCCCTCGGAACCGGCAGCGGCGTGCTGCTCGCGTTGATCTTCACCACGACCATCTTTTTCCGGCATCGCAGTGAGATCGTGGAAGCTATGGGACCGGGGAAAGCGGATGAACGGCTTATGAGCATGAAGGAATGCTTTTCCGTGATCCTTCATGTGGTGACGCCCTTTATCCTGAGTACCTTTATTTACAATTTTTCAACGTCCTTAAACCAGACCATTTATTCCAAGGTCATGAAGCATATGTACCGGCTGTCAGCGTCACAGATCGCCATCAATTACGGGATCTTTGCCGGCAAGGCTGTGGTGATCGCAAACATTCCCATTGCCATTTCCTCTGCCATGTCATCGGCCGTGATTCCGAGCATCTCCGGTTCCTTTGCCCGGGGAGATAAAGAAAAAGCAAAACAGCAGATCGCGACAGCGGTTAAGGTGACGATGATGATCTCCATTCCCTGTGCGATCGGTCTGACGGCGCTTGCGGAGCCGGTGACGAGACTTTTGTTTCCGCAGAAAATGTCACTGCAGCTGGCATCGGACCTGCTGCGTTCCATCTGCGTGACCGTCGTCTTTTATGCCTTGTCAACCCTGACGAATGCGGTGCTGCAGGCTATTGGCAAAGTGAATACGCCGGTCCGCCATGCAGCGGCAGCCCTGGTGGTGCAGACCATCGTGTTGGTGGTACTGCTGGTGTTTACGAATTTAGGCCTTTATTCGTTATCAATTGCTATGATCCTGTATTCGCTTCTGATGTGCATCCTCAATCAGATCGCGGTGCGAAGGAGCCTTGGTTACAGACAGGAGATCTACAGGACCTTTGTCGTTCCGATCTATGCAGCACTTTTGATGGGGACTTTTGCCCATGCAGCTTACCGCGTGGTGTATGATCTGGTGGGCAGCAATATCCTGGCACTTTTCTTTGCCATTGCCATCGGCGTCGGGATCTACGCGATCTTAGTACTTCGAAGAGGCGGCATTACGGAGGAAGAACTCTTGGCCGTTCCGAAGGGCGATAAGGTGGTACGTGTCCTGAAAAAGACAAAACTTCTGCAGGATCCCCGGCAGAAGTGGGAAGAAAACAAGAAGAAATTTCAGGAGAAGGCTGAAAAACAAATGAAGAAAATGCGGGAAAAACAAGAGAAACAACGGAAAAAGAAGGATTGAATTAACAGATAAAACAGAAGATAGATTCATCCATAAATCAAATAGAATCCGGTATGAAAAACCGGAGGAATAATATTAATGTTCAGTTAGGAGTGAAGTAAGTTATGAGAGAAAGCGGTATTCTGCAACCGGTGTTTTCGTTGCCGAGTAAGTTCGGCATCGGCTGTTTTTCGAAGGAAGCCTATGAGTTTGTGGACTTTTTGGAAAAGTCCGGGACAGGCTTTTGGCAGATCCTTCCGGTGGGTCCTACAGGCTATGGGAACTCACCCTACCAGCCTTTTTCCGCCTTTGCCGGAAATCCCTATTTTATCAGCCCGGAAGCACTGATCGAAGACGGACTTTTAACCAGGGATGAGGCAAATGCAAAGTTTTTCGGAGACAACGTTGAGAAGGTAGACTACGGCGCACTTTATGAAAACAGGTTCGATCTACTTCGAACCGCCTTCGGCCGTTTTTGTGAAAAGGTGGACAGGGAAGAAGCTGCAAAGCAGGCGAAAAAGTTAGCAACTGCTAACAAAAAGGGTGCCGCATCCGCTAAGAAGGATAAGGCAGCATCAAAGGAAAAGGACGCTGACGGTGAGAACCGGGGGACGCAGGAATTCAAACCTGATGACAGGCCCATGGATGAGCAGTATGCCTCCTTCCTGGCAGCGGAGCAGTTCTGGCTGGAGGATTATGCGCTGTTCTGTGCGATCAAAAAGGAGCAGGAAAACAAGTCCTGGCAGGACTGGGATGAGAAGTATAAAAAGCGGGATGAAAAGACGCTGGCTAAGGCAAAGAAGGACCTGGCAGAGGAGATCGATTTTATCTATTTCCAGCAGTTTATGTTTGACCGTCAGTGGAGAGCACTGCATGCTTATGCCCTTTCCAAAAAGGTGAAGGTGATCGGTGACCTGCCGTTTTATGTATCCCTTGATTCCGCAGATGCATGGTCTCATCCGGAAGTATTCTGTATGGATGAGGATCTGCAGCCTACGCTGGTGGCAGGATGTCCGCCGGATGCATTTTCCCAGGACGGACAGCTCTGGGGTAATCCGCTTTATGACTGGGATGCGCTTGCAAAGAGCGGCTATGACTGGTGGGTAAAGAGGATCGACCGGAACTATGAATTTTATGATGTGATCCGGCTGGATCATTTCCATGGATTTGAAAGCTATTATGCCATTCCTTTTGATGCAAAGAATGCAAGGGAAGGCGAGATCAAAAAGGGTCCGGGCATGGATCTGTTCAATGCACTGAAGAAAGCGCTGCCGCACCGTCTGGTAAAGGATTTTATCGGCACGGACTGTGCGGATACAAAGACCGGCGTCCTTCCCATGATCGCAGAAGACCTTGGCAACAATACGGCAGAAAATGAAAAACTGCTCAGGGACAGCGGCCTGCCGGGAATGAAGGTTCTGCAGTATGCCTTTACCAGCTGGGACAGCTATTATGTGACGCACAAGCATGAGAAGAAATGCGTTGTCTATACCGGAACCCATGACAACACCACCATGCGTGCCTGGGTGGAAGAGATCCAGGAAGGCGAAAGGCAGTTCGCCCGCAAATATATCAATTCCATGAATTCGGATTATGGTGCTTTTGTCTGGGATATGATCCGGGAGGCATATCGCTCGGTCGCAGACCTTTGCATCGTGCCTTTAACAGATTATCTGACCAAGGGAAAAGAAGCCCGCATCAATATGCCGGGCAGCGGCGAAGGCAACTGGGAATGGAGACTGGTTCCGAATTTCCTGTCCGATGACCTGGCACGTTCCATCCGCAGCATGACGGAAATCTACGGACGCGTGCCGAGATGAGAAAGTTATAAAGATGCTCGGTATCTATGTAAAGGCTTCCCCCTATGGGGGAAGCTGTCGCCGAAGGCGACTGATGAGGGGCCATGTATGACCGAAACATAAATATACAGTCGATTTCAGGAGTGACGATCATGACGAAAAAAAACACATATCAAAACAGGCTTCAAAACCTCAAAAACAAAATGGAAAGGGCAGGCGTTGACGCCTGCCTTATTCCAATGGGAGATTTTCACGCATCCGAATATATCAGCCCCTATTTTGGGCTGATCGAATACTTTACCGGCTTTACGGGTTCTGCAGGAACACTGGTGGTGCTGCGGGATCGGCCTTTTGCAGATTCGGATGGCAAACAGGAAACAAAAACGGAAAAAGCCGGAATTATCGATGAAGGTACGGCATATTTCTGGACAGACGGAAGGTATTTTCTGCAGGCAGAAGAGCAGCTTGATGGCACCGGCATCAAACTGATGAAAAGCGGGATGGAAGGCGTGCCGAAAATCGCAGAGTTTCTCGGTGAGATCATCGCAGACTGGGTTTCGCAGCCTGATGCACGGAAAACCTTTGTGATCAGTTTTGACGGACGCATCGTCAGCAGTGCGTACCGGGATGGCATGGTAAAGACGATCGATAGTCGGATCGAAAGCAAAAACCCAGGGAAAACAAAACATGAAAAAACAAATCCGGAAAACAGCAGTCCCGAACAAGAGAACGCCGGAAATGGAATTGCATATGATATTTCAAAACAATATGATATCATAACAGGATTTGATTTTGCCGGAGAGGTCTGGGATGAAGATCCGACCTGTCCTCGTCCGGCGTTGCCGTCTGACCCGGTATGGGACCTGCCGGTGCGTTTTGCCGGAAAAAGCCGGGAAGATAAAATAGCATGGCTGCAGGAAAAAATGCAGGAAGCCGGTGCGGATGCCTTTGTGCTTTCCGCCCTGGATGAGATCGCATGGCTTTTGAATCTGCGTGGCAGCGATATCGATTTTAATCCGGTCTTTTTATCTTATCTGGTTGTGGTTTGTGATGTGGAGGGCGCTTGCAGCGTATACCTTTATACGAATACCGATCATTTACCTGAAACACTTTCTGCCGGAACATCGCATAACGCAAAGCTGTATATCCGGAAATATGAGGATATTTACACAGACCTCGCCTCTGTCATTCGGGGTAAAACCGTATGGGCTGATGAAGACAGCTGTTCCTGCCGTATGATCGAGACATTGGAAACAGGCGCGAAAGATCTGATCCGCAAACCGTCTCCGGTCATATTGGAAAAGGCTGTCAAAAACGAAACGGAGATCGCAAATATCAAAGCTGCCCATATCAAAGACGGCGTGGCCGTGACAAAATGGATCTGCATGCTGAAACGGATGGAATGTGATTTTGAAAAGACAGAGAATCCGGATGCTCAGAATACAGAACAGGGGACAGGATCGAAAAATGGCAAGAGAGATAACACTCTAACCGAGCTGTCTGCCGCTGCGTTATTGGAAGAGTATAGAAAAGAGCAGACAGATTATCAGGGACAGAGTTTTGCACCCATTATCGCTTTTCGTGAGCACGGTGCCATCGTGCACTACGAACCGACGCCGGAATCAGATGTGAAGATCGAATTCGGTAAGGGCTTTCTTTTACTGGCGGATACCGGTGGCCATTACCTTGAAGGCACGACGGATATCACCAGGACGATCAGCCTGGGAAAGCCATCGAAAGAGCAGAAACAGCATTATACGGCTGTACTGAAAGGGCATCTTGCCCTGCTGGATGCAGTCTTTTTGGACGGAGCAGCGGGCAGCAGCCTGGATCAGCTGGCAAGGCAGCCGCTTTACCGGCTCGGTCTTGATTACCGGCATGGTACCGGACATGGCGTGGGTTATCTGTTGAATGTGCATGAAGGACCGAATGCTTTTCGCATGAAATATACCGCAGAAAATGTGATCAAAGAAGGTATGGTCACTTCCGATGAACCGGGTGTGTATCTGGAGGGGAGATACGGGATCCGGATCGAAAGTCTGATCCTGTCGGTTTTCCGGCAGGAAACGGAGTACGGAAGGTTTTTGGGATTTGAACCGCTGACCATGGTGCCCTTTGACAGAGCCTCCATCGAGGAGGGCATGCTGTCATCGGAAGAAAAAGTAGTTTTGAATAAGTATCACAAACAGGTATTTGAAACCCTCTCGCCATATCTTACGGAGGATGAAAAAACCTGGCTGGCAGAGGAAACCGGGGAAATGTAATAAAAAAACACACTTTATTTCCGAAAACAAAAATCGCTTATAGACAGAAACCAGAAAAATCGGTATAATAACAGAGTATGAGTAAAAACGACTATGATCGCGACGTATATCGTTCGATGGCTATGATCACTCAGTTTGGCCTGAATATGATCGTGCCTATCGTTTTGTGCGGGGCACTGGGGCTGTTCCTGGATAAAAAGCTGGGGACGAACTGGATCGCGATCGCAGGGTTTTTCATCGGGGCGCTGGCGGGATTTCGTAATATCTATGTGTTCGCAAAAAAGATCTATGAAAAGCCGGGGCTGACACGAAGGCAACAGGAGCGCAGGCAGCGAAAGATCGCAAAAGAATCTGAAGCGGAGTCTGAAGGATCATCAAAGCCGTCAGATGAAACGCCGAAGCAGGGAGCATAGCAATGCTGAAACGCTTTTTTCAAATGAGTGACGCCTTGGGCGAATTGCTGTGCGGGATTCTTTTTTTCGGTATCATCTGCCAGATCGGACTGATCATTTTTCTAAGCGGCAGCGGCGGGTATTATTCCACGGGACTTTGGATCGGGATCCTTCTTGCCATGGGGATGGCGCTGCATATGACCTGGTCGCTGGATAAGGCGCTGGACTTTTCGCCTTCGGATGCGATCAAAAAAATGCGGGCCTATTCGCTTTTGCGGTATGCGGCAGTTCTGATCATCTTGGGACTTTTGATGATCTTTGATAAGGCAAGTCCCTTGACAGCTTTTCTGGGACTGATGGGGCTGAAGATCGGTGCTTATATCCAGCCGTTTACACACAAGCTTGCGATCAGGCTGGGGATCAAACCGCCGGATCCGGAAGCCAGACCACTGGAAGAGGATGACAAAAAAGCAATATAAGTATGTTACGCGGAGGTAACAATATATGAATCAGGGAGTTCTGCTGGCAGCGGATTCCAATGTGGACTTTTTCATCCACAAGGTGTTTTCCTATAATTGGTTTGGACATGAAGTGTGGATCACTACTTCCCATGTCTGCATTTTAATCGTATTTTTGATCCTGACGATATTTGCGCTCTGTGCAAATGCCGCCATGAAGAAGGCAAATGATGTGCCGACGGGATTTCAGAATGTGGTGGAGCTGATCGTGGAAATGCTCGATCATATGCTCAAGACCAACATGGGTTCCCATGCACATCAGTTTGCAAATTATATCGAAACAGTCTTTGTATTTATTCTTCTTAGTAATATCTCGGGACTTCTGGGACTTCGCCCGCCGACAGCGGATTATGGCGTTACCTTCCCACTTGGCGTGATCACCTTCTGCCTGATCTTTGTCAACAAGATCCGTTATCAGAAGGTCAGCGGCTTTTTGAAAGGCCTTTGCGATCCCTGGCCGATCTGGGCGCCTATCAATGTGATCGGTGATGTGGCGGTTCCCATTTCTCTTTCCCTTCGTTTGTTTGCTAACGTGCTTTCCGGCACGGTTATGATGGCACTGGTCTATGGGCTTTTGAAATGGATCGCCCTGTTCTGGCCGGCTGCCCTGCATGTTTATTTTGATCTGTTTTCCGGTGCAATTCAGACGTATGTATTTTGTATGTTGACCATGACATACATTTCGGATGCGATCGGAGAAAAATAGATAATTTTTTAATTCATTTTTAATCCATATTCACAAGGAGGATACACATTATGCAATTCGATTCAAACTTTATTCTGGGTTGTTCTGCAATCGGCGCGGGTCTTGCGGTTATCGCAGGTATCGGACCGGGTGTCGGCCAGGGTATCGCCGCAGGTCATGCTGCTGCAGCTGTTGGACGTAATCCGGGCGCAAAGTCAGATGTTACATCGACCATGCTTCTTGGTCAGGCCGTTGCCGAGACCACAGGTCTTTATGGTCTGCTTGTAGCAATGCTTCTGATGTTCGTTAAGCCCCTCGTACCGTAAGGCGGCGTTGATGATTTGAAATTGATTTAAAGAAAAGGAGGCTTACAAGGCTTGAATGCACAGGTAAGTACAGCTTTCATTTTAGCCGCGGCAGATGAAACCCGTCTGTTTGACCTCGACTGGCAGCTTTTGCATGACGCATCGCTCATGATCGTTGCCATCTTTGTTTTGATGCTTATCATGGGGCATTTTCTGTTCAATCCTGCCAGAAAGTTTCTGCAGGACAGGAGTGACCGGATCAAAAATGACCTCGACACCGCTGCAAAAGACAAGGCAGAGGCGATCGCATTAAAGACAGAGTATGAGGAAAAGATCCGCGGTATCGACAAGCAGGCTGATGAGATCATGGCAGATGCCAGAAAAAGAGCCCTTGCTTCTGAGGCAGACATTTTAGCAAAAGCCAGAGAAGAAGCAAGCCGGATCATTGCACGCGCAAATCAGGAAGCAGAGCTTGAGAAGCAGAAGGTTGCTGATCAGGTGAAGACTGAGATGATCAGTATTGCATCCATGATGGCCGGTAAGGTTGTTTCCGCAAATATTGATACCACCGTGCAGGGCGCACTGGTAGATGAGACCTTACGGGAGATAGGGGAAAGCACATGGCTAAGCTGATATCAAAGACATACGGCGAGGCTCTGTTTGAGCTTGCGATCGAAGAAAACCGCATGGATGAGTTTTTGGAGGAGGCACAGCTTGCCCTTCGCGTTATCCGCGAGAACCCTGAGTTTTCCGCGATGATGAATCATCCCCGTATCGATCAGGAAGAAAAAGTCCGTGTCGTGGAGAATGTTTTCGGCGCGAGCCTTTCGAGAGAGATCACGGGTCTTTTGCGTATCATCGTGCAGAAAGACCGCTATAAGGAAACGGAAGATATCCTGAGCTGGTTCATCGAGCAGGTAAAACAGGAAAAAGGGATCGGTCAGGCTTTTGTGACCAGCGCCCTGCCGCTTTCCGATGCGCAGAAAAAACAGATTGAGGAAAAACTCCTTGCCACCACTTCCTATAAGCAGATGGAGATGGTTTATGAGACGGATGAAAGCCTGATCGGAGGCCTTCGGATCCGGATCGGGGACAGGGTTGTGGATTCTTCCATCAGCAATAAACTTTCGGATCTGAAGAGAGAACTGCTCAAGGTACAGATCTCCTAAGTACTTTTTTTAGATGGGCTTATCAATTTGTTTTTGAGGCAGTTTCAGATTCGGTTTTAAAAGTGTTTTGAAATAATTTTATGAAAGGAAACGGATCCATGAATATTAGACCAGAAGAGATCAGTTCGGTAATCAAGGATCAGATCAAGCGCTATGCCGCTCAGTTGGAAGTTTCTGAAGTCGGCACGGTTATTCAGGTTGCAGACGGCATTGCCAGAGTACACGGACTTGAAAAAGCAATGCAGGGCGAGCTTTTGGAGTTCCCCGGCGAAGTGTACGGCATGGTCATGAACTTAGAGGAAGACAACGAAGGTGCCGTTCTCTTAGGAAACCAGAAGAACATCAGTGAAGGCGATATCGTAAAGACTACGGGCCGCGTGGTAGAGGTTCCGGTAGGCGATGCCCTCCTCGGCCGTGTTGTGAATGCTTTAGGACAGCCGATCGATGATAAGGGACCAATCCAGACAACGAAGTTCCGTCAGATCGAGCGTGTGGCAAGCGGCGTTATCACCAGAAAGAGCGTGGATACTCCGCTGCAGACCGGTATCAAGGCGATCGATTCCATGGTTCCCATCGGAAGAGGCCAGAGAGAGCTGATCATCGGTGACCGCCAGACTGGTAAGACGGCCATCGCGATCGATACGATCATTAACCAGAAGGGACAGGGAGTAAAATGTATCTATGTTGCCATCGGTCAGAAATCTTCTACCGTTGCTTCCCTGGTAAAAACCCTCGAAGAGTATAATGCAATGAGTTACACCACTGTTGTGGCTGCAACCGCATCCGAGCTTGCACCGCTGCAGTATATCGCACCGTATTCGGGATGTGCGATCGGTGAGGAGTGGATGGAGAACGGCGAAGACGTACTGGTTATTTACGATGACCTGTCCAAGCATGCGACCGCTTACCGTACACTTTCCCTGCTGCTGAGACGTCCGCCCGGACGTGAGGCTTATCCCGGAGATGTCTTCTATCTGCATTCAAGACTGCTGGAGCGTGCAGCCCGCATGAACGATGAGTACGGCGGAGGATCCCTGACGGCCCTTCCCATCATCGAAACCCAGGCAGGCGACGTTTCCGCTTATATTCCGACGAATGTTATTTCCATTACAGACGGCCAGATCTATCTGGAGACGGAAATGTTCAATTCCGGTTTCCGTCCGGCTATCAACGCCGGTCTTTCCGTATCCCGTGTCGGTGGTGCGGCGCAGATCAAGGCGATGAAGAAGATCGCAGGACCGATCCGTGTGGAGCTGGCACAGTACAGAGAGCTTGCATCTTTCGCACAGTTCGGTAGTGAACTGGATGCCGATACCAAGCAGCGTCTGGCACAGGGCGAGAGGATCCGTGAGATCTTAAAGCAGCCGCAGTATTCACCGGTACCGGTTGAGTATCAGGTTATCATCATCTATGCGGCGACCAAGAAGTATCTGCTGGATATCCCGACCGAAGAGATCACGGCATTTGAGGCAGAGCTCTTTGATTACATCCGCGGGAAATATCCCGAAGTTCCCGAGACGATCCGTGAAAAGAAAGAGATCACGGAGGATATTGAAGCTACATTGAAGAAAGCCATCGAAGAGGCAGTGGCTTCTTTCAAGGGATGATCAGACTTTAGGTTTTAATTTAGGAGGACAGCCATATGGCTTCCATGAGAAGTATTAAGCGCCGCCGGGAATCTGTGCAGAGTACGCAGCAGATCACCAAGGCCATGAAGCTGGTTTCGACCGTAAAGCTTCAGAGAGCCAAGCAGAGGGCGGAGCAATCCAAATCCTATTTTCATAACATGTATTCTACGGTGAAGGCCATCCTTGCAAGGGCAGGCTCCATCCGCCATCCTTATCTGGAGAAGGGAAAGAGCACCAAAAAGGCCATTATCATGATCACCTCCAACAGAGGTCTGGCAGGCGGTTACAACTCCAATGTGATCAAGCTTGTGACCAGGTCCGGAGAGTTGAAAAAAGAGGACTGTGTGATCTATGCCGTAGGGAAAAAGGGTAAGGATGCCCTGAAAAAAGCAGGATATGAAGTGGCAAAGGATTATTCTGATGCCATTGAAGAACCCATCTATGTGGACGCAATGAATATCGTTAAGGATGTGCTTGCGGATTTTGAGGCAGACAAGGTGGGCGAGATCTTTCTTGCTTATACAGGGTTTAAAAACACGGTATCCCATGAACCGACATTGCTGCAGCTTCTGCCGGTAGATTTGGAAAGCAGCGGCATTGATATGGATGATGATGGCCAGCCGGATGACAAGCTGCTCATGAATTTTGAAATGAATGAGACGGATGCCATCAGCATGCTGATCCCGAAGTACATGACGTCCATCGTGTTCGGTGCCATGATCGAGGCAGTTGCCAGTGAGAACGGTGCCCGTATGCAGGCGATGGATTCGGCAACCAGCAATGCAGAGGATATGATCAGCGCACTTTCGCTCCAGTATAACCGTGCAAGACAGAGTTCCATCACGCAGGAGCTGACGGAGATCATTGCGGGCGCTGACGCCATCGGATAAGTAGAATTCCAAGATCCGGAATTCGATCGTGCTTGCACGAAAGCGAATGCAGGATTTTGGAATT
>JAEEGL013267133.1_pt1 | contig 15989 bp, 14 predicted proteins | sample 9134231 | NCBI WGS metagenome assembly JAEEGL01 (sample SAMN16246548, study PRJNA631951) | gut metagenome | biome: gut microbiome; feature: rumen; material: fiber-attached | host: Bos | place: Iran: Karaj | collected 2018-10 | reverse complement strand
GCAAATACAATTAATCCAACATACGCAGTTCCAACACATTATGGAAGCGTTGCAGGTTCTAGCGAAGATGGAAAAAGATTTACAGACTTATTAAATGCAGATATTGAGGGAGTTATAAAGATTAAATAACAAAGGATGAACCAAATGATTAAAACAAGAGATGTTGTTGTTTGTATTATTTGCATATTGCTTGTATCTACTGGAACGATGCTTTGGGTGGATAATAATGCTCAAGCAAAGGCGGTGGAGTATTGGAGCGAAGATTCTATGATTTGGAAGTATAAGCTTGTTACAGTGGATACTTCTTCATTCGAAGAAGCCAAAAAGTTCGCAGACGCTTTTATTGCTGAAAATCCAATAGACCAAGGGCCTAAAACCGTTGAAATCACTATGAATTTTGCAGGAGATTGTACACTTGGAACTGATACAAGTTTTGGCTATGCCAATCAATTTACACAAGTATTTGACGAAGTGCAAGACTATGGATACTTTTTCAAAAATATGCAAAGCCTTTTTGCATATGATGATGTTACAGTTGTTAATTTAGAAGGCCCATTAACTGAAGAAACCAAGAAAACTCCAAAGGCATTTAATTTTAAAGGTCCAGCACATTATGCAAATATCTTGCTTTCAGGAGATATTGATGTTGTAAATTTAGCCAATAATCACACACAAGATTATGGCCAAAAAGGTTATGAAGACACTCTTCAAGCATTAAATGATTATGGCATGCCTTATTTTGGTTATGATAACTATTACATCTACGAAAAAGATGGAATAAAGATTGGCTTTATGGGGCTTACAGGTATTTGGTTAAATGATATCTATCAAAGAATAGATACTGCAATAAACTATTTAAAAGAAAACGAATGCGACTATATTGTTGCAACTTTCCACTGGGGCGTTGAAAGAGAATATGCTCAAAACAGTACGCAAAGAAGAGTTGGACAATATACAATAGATAAAGGTGCAGACTTCGTTGTAGGTCATCATGCACACGTTGTTCAAGGAATTGAAGAGTATAATGGAAAATATATTGTATATGGTTTAGGTAATTTCTGTTTTGGCGGAAACACAAATCCACTAGATAAAGATTGCATGGTATTTAATTTAAAGCTTAGATATGAAGATGGTGAATTAGCTTCACAAGTAGGACAAGTTTATCCAGCAAGAGTAAGTAGTGTAAACAATCGTAATAACTACCAGCCAACACTTGCAGAAGGTGAAGAATTTACTAGAATTCTAAATAAAATTATGAAATACAGTAAAGTTAAAACAGATGAAAACGGAGTAATAATCGAGTAGTATAATAATCACTCGGTTAAATAGAAAGGAAATGATTAGTATGATTAGAATTGGTATTTGTGGATATGGAAATTTAGGAAGAGGGGTTGAAAGCGAAATATCTAAATCAGAAGATATGGAGCTTGTTGCAATCTTTACAAAAAGAGAGCCATCTTCTCTAAAAACTAATTCAAATGCACAAGTTGTAAATACAAAAGATATAAATGAATGGGTTGATAAGATTGACGTTATGATAATGTGCGGAGGCTCTGCAACCGACCTTCCAGAGCAGGTTCCAGAGATGGCAAAACTATTTAATACAATAGATAGTTTTGATACTCATGCAAAGATTCCAGAGTATTATCAAAATGTAAATGAATCTGCAAAAGCAAATAATAAAGTTTCAATTATTTCAATTGGATGGGACCCAGGATTATTCTCACTTTTAAGGTTGTATTCTAATACGATATTACCAGTTGGCGAAACATATACTTTCTGGGGCAAAGGTGTTTCACAAGGCCATTCAGATGCCATAAGAAGAATTGAAGGCGTTAAGAATGCAGTTCAATACACAATTCCAAAAGATGAAGCTGTTGAAAGAGTAATGTCTGGTGAAAACCCAGAATTAACAGTTAGAGACAAGCATTTAAGAGAATGTTTTGTAGTAGCTGAAGAAGGCGCAGACAAGGCTGTTATTGAAGAAAAGATTAAAACAATGCCAAACTACTTTAGTGATTATGATACAATCGTTCATTTTATTGATGAAGAAGAATTAAAAAGAGACCATAGTAAAATGCCACATGGTGGATTTGTAATTAGAAGCGGAACAACTCATAATGGCGAGAATAATCATATAATTGAGTTTTCATTGAAATTACAATCAAATCCTGAATTTACAGCATCTGTTTTGTTAGCTTATGCAAGAGCAAATTATAGATTACAACAAGATAAAAACTATGGCGCAAAATCTATATTTGAAATTCCACCATATTACTTATCTTCAAAGAGTATAGACGAGCTAAATCAATCTTTGTTATAGGAGGTTTTGCTATATGAAAAAGGTTATAGTTGCAATTATACTAATAGCTATTATTGCGATTGTAGTGATGTGTGTTGTTAATTCAAAACCACAAGAAGAACCGTTAGATAATTCAAATACAAATCAAAATATAGGTTTGGAGAATAATGGTGAAAACACTCAAACACAACAAAACACTACAAGTAATAGCGAGAATTTAAATGAAGGAGAGGTTATTTCTAACACTTCAAATGGTTCTCAAGATGCCGGTATTGTTGCGGCTATAAATAGTGAAAAACCTGTTTTATACTTTGTAGATGGAGGCTTTGTAGGATATTTTCACAATAATAAATGGTTTAAACCAAATGACATTAAATTAAAGTATTTATTTGATAATCCTACATATACAGTTTATACAGAAAATCACGAAAAGAAACAAACCAACAAGCTTTTACTCTCACTAAATGGTGGTATGGACGGCTTTAATTATGAGGGCTCTTCTAGTAGAAATAAAGCGGATAAGCTTGAAAGCTTCGGAACTGCGCGTGATGAATATGACTACGTTTTTGAACTTCCAAACGAATTAAATGAAACGTTAAGAGAAAGTTATACTGTAGAATTAAATGATGATTACGTATCACGTGTATATCCATATATTGGAGATAGTTCAGGAAATCCAGTTTATGATTGCTTAATAACATACAATGGTAATTTTGATATTGATTTTGTTAAAGAAAGCAAAATTGATACATTACCTGATGATGTAAAACGCTTCGTTGATAAGTTTATTGAGAAGAACGGAATAGGCACTAATATTAACTATGTTATAAATCAATATTTTAAGTCGGATATTAATAATGATGGATATCAAGAAGAAATCTTTTCAATTCAATCAAAAGATATAAATCTAATGAAAACAACAACTGATTATACTTACCAAACCAATTTTGAAAATGCTGAAAAAGAATTTAATGAAAATGGAAGCTTTTCTTTGATTGTTTTGAAATCTAGTGAAGCCATTGAAACTTTTGATTATAGCTGTGTTTCTCTAGATATGTTAAACGGCAATAACAAGGCTTTCATGGGAGAAACAGCAAGTTATATTCTTACAATCGCTGACTTAAATAAAGACGGAATATTTGAAATCCTTTGCCAAACATCAGGCTGGGAATATAGCTCTTCCAAGTTATATGTTTTAGACAATGGAAATTATGTGTCAATTAAAGAGCTTGATCAAAATGTTGAACATGGCATTGCTAAAGTATACTATGACACTAATAAGAAGTTTATTTATTTAATTAATAATACTTTATTTATGACAAGAACGGGTAATAGATTTACAGCTGCTGATACTAGTAAAATTACGCTTTTTGATTTATTTGAAAATAAGGCATTTTATAGTTTAGACAATAATGCAAAGAAAAAATATATAAATACGATTATAGTTAATAAATTTTTAGGACTAGCGGATGATAATTATCAAGATAGTGATTGGACCAACAATGAAAGCTGGTTTAATAGAGTACAAAAGGCTTTGGGTACTTCAAAAGAGCAAAGGGTATATGAAGATAGAGTAGATAACTTAGGCTTGCCATTAAAAGCCGAGAAGCATGAATATAAACTACCAGTGTATGTTGACCAATCAAACAAAATGGATTATAAAACAAACCTTGATGTTTACGGAGCTTCTTTAGAAGTTTCATATGATGATTTTGTTTCGAATGATGCAAACCTTGAAATGCTTGTGCCACAAGTTGGAAACACTTTATCTACTCAAGCCCAGGAGTATTTTGATAAGTATGTAAGAGATAATCAATTAGTATTTAATACTCAACCAGAAATTTTTACATATACTTTGAATGTTGATGAGGACAGTGACTTAGAAACAGTTTATTTAATACATTCAACTACATTTGATGAATTCAATTTCCCAGACAACTATGTTATGAATGAAGATTTGGTCACACTTTTAATTGTCGAAAATCAAGATAAGGTGTTTGCTTTTGTATTAAGTCAAGCTTTTATGAGAAGCGAGACTGAAGAAGTGTTCTATAGTAGTCTATTTGGACAAGATTGGAAAACAGATTTGAATTTATATTTTGCAGACTTTGACCATGATGGAAGCGTAGAAATTTTAGTAAAAGGAAAAGAACTTCAACCAGAACCATTTATGAAATATGAATTATATAGCATTAAAGGAAATAAATTTAGTCAAATATTAACGTTTGAAGGTCCAAATGAATAAAATAAAACGGGCGATGTTAATTAATCATCGCCCGTTTTTACTATTTGGTACCAAAGATTCTGTCGCCTGCATCTCCAAGTCCTGGTACGATGTAGCCGATTTCATTTAAGTGATCATCAACAGCTGTACAGTAGATTTGAACATCTGGATGAGCTTCTTGAATTCTTTTGATTCCTTCAGGTGCTGCAATTATGCATAGGAATTTAATCTTTTTTGCTCCGCTCTTTTTAAGTGAGTTGATTGCATCGATTCCAGAGCCGCCTGTGGCAAGCATTGGGTCTAGCACTATTACTTCTCGGTTTTCAATTCCTTTCGGAACCTTGTAGTAATATTCAACTGGCTCTAATGTCTCTTCGTTTCTGTAAAGACCTATGTGACCAATCTTAGCATTTGGCATAACCTTGATTAAGCCGTCTAGCATGCCGGTTCCAGCCCTCAAAATAGGGACAAATGCATAATTATCTTCATTAAGCATTTGCCCCTTTGTCTTTGCCATCGGAGTTTCTAGCTCTACGTCATAAGTTTCTGCATCTCTTAATGCCTCATAACATAGAAAACTAGATAGTTCACTAATTATTTCTCTGAATTCTTTTGTGCCAGTTCTTTTGTCTCTTAAAATAGCTAGTTTATGTGATATCAACGGATGTTTTAACTCGATTACTTCCATAACCTTACCTCCTATTTTAGATTTTTATAAGTATACATTAAACGAGAATCTTTTTCAAGAACTTTTGGGGGTAGGTCCAAAAAGTTAGGCCAAGGTTACCTTTTTGACCTGCCCTAGAAAGTTTTTAATTGACTTTTGGGGCATTAGGTTATAAAATTCAGCTTAAAGAGATAGTTATCTACTTGGGACGGCAACTAGCCGCTCATATGACGCCCGACATGAGACTAGAAGGAGGCATCATTATGGCAAGCTTCAGACTTAATAAACGGGACTTGACCTTTACTTTTGAGACTTTTCAAAGAGAAGTTACACGACGCAGAATGGAACTAAAAGAGAAGAACAAAGCATTTTTTAAGCAAATTGGTATTCGAGACCAGTTTAACTACATGAAGGACGAATTCATTGACTTCAGCAGACTCGATGGTTTTTTAAAGGTTTTTGTTTTTCAATCTCAGGACAAGGAGCATGTTGAGGAAGTTAAAAGTGCTGAGCGTGACTACAAAATTCAGTATAAAAAGCTTCATGACGAACTTGCTAGAGCCATTGCACTGAAAGACATGTTTTTCCAGCAAAGCCAAAAGAAAGATGGCCCGCTTGATAGAGACGCAGGGCCTACCGTATGCGTAATCAATAACGCTCATAAGAGTGAGGACGGGAACCCAGTTCATAAAATAATCTATGATTAAGCAAAAAAGAGTATTTCGAGATTTCGAAATACTCTTTTTATTTTATACCTTAACTGGTATAATTAGCTTGATAAAAATCATTAAAAATAAGGGGGATTTTTATGTTTATTTCGTACGAAAAAATAATAAATAATGAAAACGATTTTAATCTAGAAGATTTACAAGATGCTTTTAAAGTAGCGGGGTATGTGGTACATGCAATCTGTAATTATACACCAGAAAATGAAGAAATTTTCTTTAATATGCTTCAATTTTTAATGGGACCAGCTCAAGAATTAAGCAATCTTATGAAATCAAGCATAAAAGATAGAATGAATCAAAATGAAAAGTGGCCTTACATTGGTAAATCATATTTTAAGGGGGCGACTCTAGATAATGACTATACCCCTAGTGAGCCACTAACAATCGAAGTAAATGATAATCCATATTCTTATACAAATGAAGGATATGCAAGACTTTTACTAAAGAGCGGTGGAGCTGATTCTGAACGAATCTTAACTTTAAGAAAAATGAAGGATGGAAGATGGGTAGTTTGGAGTGATTCCATTGTAGGCCTTTTAACTGATATTAGAAAGCCTGAATCTACCAATCCTTGGGCGTAGATAATAAGCTTTTATAATAAAATGGAGGTGATGTTTGTGAGGAAAAAACTAATTACAAAAACTTATATGAGAGATGTTAGAAAGTTTACTACTTTATTGGATTGCACTCGAGATGATTTCTATGTCTGCATTAAGCACATTATTGAAGCGGATGAGTTTAAGCCTTCAGACATCGCTTTGATTTTTAATGGGTCTTATATCGTCGAGATTATACCTAAAAACGAATTCTATTCTATGAGGGTATATACTGATGAACAAGGTAATATTCTTGAGTATTATTTTGATATTTCTCGAGAAAATGGTTTTGATGAAGATGCTAGAGTTCCATATTATGATGATTTATTTCTTGATGTTGGAGTTGATCACAAAGGAAAGATTTCTGTCATGGATGAAAATGAACTCGAAGATGCACTTTCCGAAGGTAAAATCACAAAAGATGAGTATGACCTAGCTGTAAAGACATGCAAAAATCTAGTAAATGAATTAGAAAATGGCACAAATAAGTATCGCAATATGGACATTAAAAAAATTTTGTTTGGTGAATGAGGAATAGTTATGGCAAACATTAATGATTATTTAGTATGGCGTGGAGACCTTCCAATTAGTAAAGAGTACCCTTTTAATGAAATAGATGCACTTATACTTGGCAGATTTTCATACTTGTTGTTTTATAAAATAAGAATGAATAAAAAAGAGACCGTTAAGTCGATTTCTAACAAAATGAAACCATTAGAAAATGATGAGTTTTTATCTAATGGCGATAAGGAAATGATTGCCAATCTTGGTAAAAGCATTCGTTTCAAAGATATGCTAATCACTGATTACGAGCGTAATAACGATAAAGATATAGAGATACAATATAGTGCTATTACAATTCATATTTCTGAAAAAGAACTATATGTTTCATACATTGGCACAGATAACACATTACATGGCTGGAAAGAGTCGCTTAGCATGATGTATTTAAAAGATCTTCCATGTCAAGAAATGGGTAAAGAATACCTAGAAAGAATTGGCAACGCATATCCTTCAAAGAGGATTAGAGTTGGTGGGCATTCAAAAGGTGGCAATATTGCAATTTATGCTTCATTCACATCTTCAAAAAGTATTAGAAATAGAATTGAAAAAATATATAATTACGATGGACCTGGTTTTAGAAAAAATTTCTTTGAGAAATATCAAAAAGAGGATTTACTTAGAAAAGTTGAAACATATATTCCTCAAGATTCGATTGTTGGAAGATTACTATATCATCAAGAAAAAACAGCATTGATTAATAGCATAGAGAAGAGCTATTTGCAACATGATATTTTCTCGTGGGAAGTTTTAAAAGATCATTTGGTACGTGCGAAAAAGCTTACAAAAGATAGTGAGATTTTCGATGAAACTGTTACCAAGTGGTTTGAAGAAACTACGGATGGACAAAGAAAAATAGTTGTAAATACGGTTTTCGAAGTATTGTATTCAACCAATATTGATAATGTAGATGACATTAGTAAAAGTGTATCAAAAATACTTCCAGAAGTACTTAAAGAATATAGAAAGATTTCTAAGCGAGATAGAGCGATGATAAATAAGGCAGTTACAACAATGCTAAAGATTTATATTCAAACAAGATCAAATAAAAGGAAAAAGGAAGAAAAAGATGATAAATCATGGAGTATCATTCCGTTCTTCTTAAGATCACAAAAATATGGGAGATGATTTTATGAAAGTTTTAATAGGCACAACTAATCCCTCAAAAATAGAAGGCGCGAAAAACGCATTTGCACAGTATTTTGATAACGTTGAGATAGAAGGAGTAAAAGTATCCTCAAATGTTCCAGAACAACCATTTAATCAAGACGTTTTGCAAGGTGCAAAAAATAGAGTAGAAGAATTAAAAAAATATGCTAAAGAAAGCAACATTGAAGCAGACTTTTACATTGCTATTGAATCAGGTATTGTAGATTATTTTGAAGAGTACGTTAATTTCAATATTTCAGTTATTGAAGATAAAAATGGCCTTAGAAGTGTCGGCTTATCTCAAGGATTTCCGATACCTGCAAGATATATCGATGAGATGAAAGAAAACTCAATGGGTAAGGTTATGGATAGACTTTTCTCTGGCACTTCGTTAGGCCAATCTGTTGGAGGAATTAGTTTTTTAACAAAACAAAAAGTTACAAGAATGGATATTGTACAAGGTTCGTTTACAATGGCATTAATAAAATACATTAATGGAGACTTGTGGAGATAAGGAGGCTAATATGAAAGAAATAGTTATTGCAACAAACAATCAAAATAAAGTAAGAGAAATAAAAAACAAGCTTGCTCCATTTGGAATAACAGCAATGTCACAAAGTGAGGCAGGAGTTAATATTGATGTTGATGAAACAGGAACGACAATTAAAGAAAATTCAACTCTAAAAGCAGAAGCGGTTTATAATATTTTGCACAAACCAGTAATTGCAGATGATGGAGGCCTTTACGTAGATTACTTAAATGGTGCTCCTGGAATTCATTCTCACAGGTTCGCTGGCGAAAATGCAACAGACGAAGATAGAAGAAATAAAATATTAGAAGGTTTAGAAGGAGTTCCTGACGAAAAAAGAACAGCAAGATTTCAATGTTGTATTTGCTACATAGACGAAAATGGCGAAAAGCACTATTTTGAAGGTGTTGCTGAAGGTACAATTGGCTATAAGGCACAAGGCTCAGATGGCTTTGGATTTGATCCAATTTTTCATTATGAAGGTGGCGAAAGAAGTTTTGCTGAATTTACTCCAGAAGAAAAGAATGCTGTAAGCCACAGAGGTAGAGCTGTTGCAAAATTTATAGATTATATTAGTGAGGAACAAAAATGAACCTAATAAAAGATCACTGGTCCAAAAAAGATATTAAAGAATTCAACGATTATTTATTAAGTATCAAAAAACCCGAAAAAATCGAGTTTTCTAAAAGAGTAGTTAATACCAATATGGAAGTATTGGGATTAAGTTGCCCTGACTGTAAAGATATTGCAAAGCAAATTCATTGTGGCAATTTTTACGAATTTTTAGAGAAAAATGATTTTAAATACTATGAAAGCACACAAGTATCCTCATATTTAATCAACTATATAAAAGACGTTAAAGAAAAAGAAAAATTCATTAATGGTCTTTATATGGACAATTGGGCTACAGTAGATACGTTAAAGTTTAATATCAAAAATCAAGAGAAAGAGTTCTTGGATTTATCTAAAAAATACATAAAATCTAAGGAAACATTTAAACGTAGAGTAGGTGTTAGGATTCTTTTTTCATACACGTCTTCCGAATATGTTGATGAAATTTTTGATATTATGGATTCTTTAAATAAAGAAAAAGAATACTACGTTAATATGGCAGTTGCATGGCTTGGCTGCGAGCTTATGATTAAAAATCGTAAGAAAACGCTTGAGTATTTAAATCATCACAAACTAAATGATTTTACACTTAATAAAATGATTTCAAAATGTCATGATAGCTTTAGGATAAGCGATGCCGATAAAGCATACTTAAAGAAGTTAAAAAAGGAGAATTAACATGAAAAAACTTGTTCAAATCTTATTAGGAAATCCAATAATCAACAGTATAATGTCTTTATTAACCTATGCATTTTATGGAGCTGTAATTGGACTTTCACTTACACCATCTGCATTATTCTTATATCAAATGTCAAAGATTTTGCCATTTGAAAATATGCTAAATGTGTTCCTATTTGCACTATGCGTTGGCGTATCAGTTTATATGTTTTTCATAGTTTCATTAATAGTTTTTGGAATAATCGAAAGAATACTAACGTTTGGATTTAAACCTGGAAAATATGGAATTGACTCTCCAACTTTTACAAGATGGATAATTTATTCAGGACTTCATGTATTTCTTCTTCACATGGTGCTTCCTTATGTCGCAGGAACCGTTTGGGCCAAGATGTTTTACAAGATTTTGGGAGCAAAAATTGGTAAGAATTCGTTTATAAATACAGCTGGACTTCATGATGCTTATTTACTAGAAGTAGGAGATGACGTTGTAATTGGTGGAAACACTAATGTTTCTTGTCACATTTTTGAAGGAGAACAACTTATTCTTGGTAAAATCAAGATTGGCAATAATTCTTTAATTAGTTCAGATGCATATATAATGCCTGGTGCTACTATCGGAGAGTATTGTAATATAGGAATTAAAGGTATAGTGAGAAAGAACAAGAAGATAGAAGACAGATCAATTTTAATGGGATTCCCTGCAACACCAATTAAGAAATTGGCAGAGATTTTAAGCGATAAAGACAAAGAATAAGGGGATTAATAAATGGACCAATTAGAGGAATTTAAAGAGATTATAAAGAATAGCGACAACATAGTTTTCTTTGGAGGAGCCGGAGTTTCTACAGAAAGCGGAATTCCAGACTTTAGAAGTAAAGATGGATTATATAATCAAAAATATGATTATCCTCCAGAAACAATTTTAAGCCATACATTTTTTGTAAATAATACAAAAGAATTTTACAAGTTTTATAAAGATAAACTTAATGCAATTAAATATGAGCCAAATGTAACTCACATAAAGCTTGCAGAATTAGAAAAAGAGGGAAAACTTAAAGCTGTCGTTACTCAAAATATTGATGGACTTCATCAAAAAGCCGGCTCTAAAAATGTTTTTGAATTGCATGGAAGCATTTATCGAAACTATTGTACAAAATGCAAAAAGTTTTATGGTCCAGAAATAATCTTTGATGATGATGCTAAAGAAATCCCATTATGCCCTGATTGTGGTGGTCTAATTAAACCAGATGTTGTCTTATATGAGGAAGGTCTTGATGACGAAACTATTACGGGTGCTATAATGGCAATCGCAAATTGTGATACCTTAATAGTTGGAGGAACTTCACTTACAGTCTATCCAGCAAGTGGATTAATCAGATATTTTAGAGGCAAAAATTTAGTCTTAATAAATCGTGACAGCACTCCTTATGATAATATGGCAACTTTAGTAATTCATGAATCGTTGGGAAAAGTATTTTCAAACATATAAAAAAAAGCGCTCATTCTTGTGAATGAGCGCTAATTTTTTACTATTCTATTCCTGTAATAAGGCTTTGAACTATGTCAATTGATTCAATTAATGTAAGACCAGTTGTCTCAACGTCAAAACTATAATTATCAACAGTAAACGTTTCTATATATCTATTTCTAAACTGAGAAATCACAACGTTTATGTCATTAATTGTAGAAACCTTATTTTCAGATTGGAAAAAGTAGTCTCTTAAAGTGCTACCCACTTTTGATACTTTTACAGAAATTGTTCTGTTGTTATCATCAGAAAACAAAAAGTCGTGATCATGCAAGACGTTAAATTCTTCTTTTGTCATATCACTTTTTGTGTATATCTCATTTATCATTGTTAATTTCATATTATTTGGAACACGAATGTCAGCAATATAAGCTAAATCGGCAGGAAGTTCATTTTTTGTGATGACTTTTGATTCGGCCATGATTTTAGCACTAGCTAAATCTTCAATTTCATTTACATTAATCATATTTGGAACAGACTCTGGTTCTTTTTCACTACAACTTGTAACAATAAATAAAACTATCAAAAAAATAGCAATAAAAAATAATATTTCTTTTTTCATAAAAAACTCCTTTTTTGTCTGGAATTAAGTACATTTTACCATTTTTTTGCCGAAACACAAGAGAACGTCATTTTTTGTTGCAATTTTGTTAAGATTTTGTTACCTGTATTAGATAAATAATGCTTAAATTAATAGCTTTATGGTACAATATTATCGAGATTTTATACCAGTTATTAAAGGGGAAATCAAAATGAAAAATGGATTTTTAAGAAACAAAGGAATTTCAATGACATCACTAGTTATTACGATTATTGTAATTATTATACTAGTGGCAGTTACAATTAGATTAGCTTTTCCAACGGTTGAAAAAGCTAATTATTCTGAATTCGCTAATCAGATTACTTCTATTGAGTCTAAGACTAGAACGATGCAACTACAAATTGAGAAGGAAAAAAGAAGCGATTATTCTCTAGAAGCGTTAGGATTCAAAAAGGTTACTTTAAACAAGGTGCCATGGAACTATCGTAGCGTAGATGAAGACAAGATAACAGGATATGTTGTTGACTTAGATGTTTTAGGCCTAAACACAATATCTAGAGGTAGAGATAACAAAACAATTGGTACATCTGCTACTTTTGGAGAAGATGATATCTTTATTATCGATGCCATAGGAAAAGCGTACTATCTAAAAGGATTTGTCAATAACGAAGATGGAACAAGTTACTATAACACTTACACTACACAAAGCGTCGGAGTTTCAGGACCAAGAATATCAAACAGTTCGTTTGAATTAATTAATGATAATCAAGCTGCTATTGTTTATTGTAATGTAACATCTGAGCTTGGAAAACAACTTACTGTATACATTGGCGGAGAAAGAGCTACTAATGTTTCTGGCAGTAGATTTGAGACTATTGTATATAAAAACGGAAAGTTTACTATAAGAGCTCAAGAAGCAGATGGATTACTAGCAGTTGGTAGTGTCGCTGTATCAGGAATTGAACTTCCAGAAGAAGTTCCAACGCCTGCTCCAACAGAAGATCCAAAACCAACTGGACCAAGTAAAACTACTTTACCAACAATGACTATTGGACCTGGCAAAACAACTAAACCAACAGTTATTCCAACTGGAATTGTAAAACCAACAGTTAAGCCAACAGTAGTTCCAACAGGTGATGTTATACCAACACCTACAACTCCTGTTAAAACAAAGGTTCCAACAACAATACCATCACCAACACCAGTAGTTACTCAAGAGCCAACACCGGCTCCAGTAAATATAACTGTAAATGTATTTAAAGATGATGAACCTTGGGAAAATAGTGGTATGAGAGTGTACCTATATCAAGATGGTGTTTCTAAGTACTCTGCAAAAGCATCTTCTGGTACAAAAGTTACATTCTCTGCTCGTCCAGGAAATTATGATATATATGCAGATGAAATGGTAGAACTTAATAGAGTTGCTTATAATACTGGAATATCTATAAATGCAACACAAGATACAGAAGCAATTATTTATTATTACTATATAACAAGACCTACAATTGCTAAGGGAACATCTTTATATGTAAAAGAGACAGATGAAAACGGAAGATCAATTACCTATGGTTATGCAGCTCCATCAGGTGCTGGTGCACTTAGTGGAATTGGAATTGTATTAAAAGGAGTACCTGTATACGCAATTGCAGACAAATACGAAACAGAAGCAACAGATGCTTTCTTAAAAATCAATGATAAATTTGTAGAAAGTCCAACAACAATAGTAATGAGTGAACCATTAAACTTTGAAACTGTTGCAGGATATAGAGTAGCATATGATGCTAATGGAGGAGAATTAGGACAAGTTCCAGCTTATCAAGTTAAACTAAAAGGAACAAATTTAACATTAACAGAAGAAGTTCCAACTAGAGATGAATGGGTATTTAAAGGATGGGCAACAACAAGTGATGCTACAACTCCTACGTATACAGCTGGACAAACAAATACTTATACGGCAGATGCTGGAACAACATTATATGCTGTTTGGGGACAAGCAGAGGCACAGTATTTAAGTGGAATAGAGTTTAATAAGGCTATTAAGAAGCTGGCGGGAACGAACGCTACAACACATGATGTTTCAAATACCACTATTACAAGTATTAAGTTCCAAACAACTAAACCTAGTGATACAATCTTAAATGCCGATACCACGAAAAATATAGGTGTAACAACTTTAGAACCAATATATGCATGGTTTGATGAAGGAACAATTAGAATCTGGTCTGAAGCAGAGCAAATTAAGCTGCCAAATTATTGTTCATATTTGTTCTATAGATTGAAAGGTTTAACAAGTATAGATATTATAGCAGATCTTGGTATTACTGAAAAAACAAGTAATATTGATAGAATGTATGGTACTTTCGGTTATTGTGAGGCATTAACTTCTTTGAATTTAAATAATGAGCTTTTTGATTCAAGTAATGTAACCGATATGAGCTACCTATTCGCATATTGCAAAAAGTTAACAACTCTAGATATATCAAACTTAGATACTAGAAGTGCAGAGAACATGTCATATACGTTCTATGGCTGCTCTGAAATAACGAGTCTTAATGTGACATCACCAAAGTTCAACACAAGTAATGTTGCTAATATGAGAGGCTTGTTTGATAATTGTAGCAAGCTAACTTCATTGGATTTAACACAAAGTAACTTTAATACCAGCAAAGTTACAGCAATGAACTTAATGTTTTATAATTGCAAAGGACTAACAACATTAGATTTATCGTCTAATAACTTCGACACTAGTAAAGTGACTACTATGGAGAGTATGTTTGGAAATTGTAGTGGATTAACATCATTAGACTTAACTTCAAGTAACTTTGATACAAGTTTAGTAACTAGTATGTCTGGCATGTTCAGAAATTGCAGTAAGCTAACAACACTTGACCTAACATCAAGCAATTTTAATACAAGTAAAGTTACAGATATGAGCAGTATGTTTTCTTATTGTAAAGGATTAACATCATTAGATTTAACATCAAGCAATTTCGATACTAAGAAAGTTACAAATATGAGCAATATGTTTAGTTATTGTGAGGGGTTAACAGAACTAGATTTATCATCAAGCAATTTTAATACATCTGCTGTTACGAATATGTCTAGTATGTTCTATTGCTGTAAAGGATTATCAAGCATAGATTTATCTACAGATAATTTTAACACAAGCAATGTAACTGATATGTCAACAATGTTTGGGTTTAGTTCTATGAGCTCATCTAGCAAAAATGGTGGACCAACTGAAATATTATTTGGGGACAACTTCATTACAAGTAAAGTTAGAACTATGAATGGTATGTTTAGAGGATGTGATAGATTAACCTATTTGCCGTTAAATATGATAGATACATCATCAGTAACTGATATGGCAGAGATGTTTTCAGGTGTAAATAAAATAGAGCATCTTGACTTATCTACTTTTGATACATCAAAGGTAAAAAATATGTCTGCAATGTTTAAATGGGATAAGAGTTTACGATATATTAATACAATGGAAAGTTTTGTAACAACAGCTGTTACTAATTCACAAGATATGTTTGGTTATATGGGAGTAGGTGTTTTAAACGGTGGTAGCGGAACTGTATATAGTAATTCAAACCCAACAGATAAAACATATGCACACTGGGACGGAGGCCCTTCTAATCCAGGATATTTTAGAATGCCTAAATAAATAGAAGTAAGAAATAAGGAAATGAAATGCAATATTTTAAAAAGTTAGATGTTATTAGAATTCTTTCATGCATTCTAATACTACTATATCATTTGAACATAATAGAGGGAGGCTATCTAGCCGTTTGCACGTTTTTTGTGCTAAGCGGCTATTTAAGCCTCTCTTCGGCGTTAAAAAAAGAGAACTTTTCAATCAAAGAATACT